>Ga0116149_1004468_pt1 | contig 13732 bp, 11 predicted proteins | sample AD_UKC057_MetaG_FD_89787 | JGI IMG/M metagenome (GOLD analysis project Ga0116149, IMG submission 89787) | Active sludge microbial communities of municipal wastewater-treating anaerobic digesters from USA - AD_UKC057_MetaG | ecosystem: Engineered > Bioreactor > Anaerobic > Digestate | place: USA...
GCCTCTTCTTTGTTTATGACTACACAACACGATTTAGAAAAAGATTTTGTTCTTTCAGAGAGATTAGACACTAAGCAAATGAGGGAAGTATGGAATAATACTTCTAAGCCTTATAAACTTGGTGCTAGTGTTATTATAGCTGGTATAAGTGCTTTAATTGATTATACTGGTGTTCCTTATTTATCTAATGATAAAAAGCAAGATATAAAACTAATACAAAAACACTTTGGCGTTTTAGCAAACACTGTTCACAGGAAATGCTTTACAGAAGGTAACTTTTTTATATGGGTAAACTGGAACGATAAAATTAAAGACTTAGAGTTTATATTGTTTAACTTTGAAAATATGTGGAACCCTGTTTTTGATATTGATACAGGTGAGCTTATAGAAGTTTCGTTTAAGCATAATTTCCATTACAATGATAAGTCTGGTAATCATTGCACTGCAAATAGAATAATGCGATTTACTGATAAAGAAATAATTACAACCTATGACGGAAATAGACCACAGGGTATGCCTATTAAGTCTGTTAAAAAGCATAGTAACGGACGATTGCCATTAGTTTTTGTTCGTTACAATAGAAGCCTTGATGAAGTTTATGGTCATGGATATATAGAAGCAGCAGAACCGTATATCCGTGGCTTATCATCTATTATGGAAAACAGACTTATTGAGGACAAACGTTCCTCTCGCAAGAAACTAAAGATAACTGCAAAAAACCCTGAATCATTTTTATTAAACACTGCATCTGTAAATGGGCTTGTTAATGAAAACGGAGAGCAGATACGAAGCCTTGATATTGAGGATATGGATATTATCTTCTGTGCTATTAGTGAAAATAATGTAGCAGAAAATGCTGAATGGTTAAAACCTGACCAGACTGCACAGGATTCATTACAGATAGGTTCTCACATGATACAGTGCATTAAAGAAGTGTTAGGTACGCCAGATTGGGTGTATCCAGCTAAACTTGGTGCTAGTTATGCTTCTGTTTCTGCACAGGTTCCTTCATGGATACATCATATTGAAAACATACGAACAAGGGAGCTAACTAATATATGGCAACAGCTGTATGAGTTATGCGCAACAATATTAAGCAATGCAACAGGAAGAAGGATAGTTGATACCGATGTTAAGTGGAAGCGTCTTGACCTTGAAACACCTGAACTTAGGGCTAAGATTGTTAATTATATGATTAGCTCAATGAAACTTGCTCGTGAAAACCTTTTAATGACAGATGAAGAAATAAGAAATTATCTTGATGAGTATATGAACGACCTTGGTTCGTTTACATCACTTGAAAGCGAGCTTCCTAAAATGCTAGAAAACCTTAAAAAGAAAAGCGATGCAATTAAAGGTTCAGATGAAGAAGAGCCTCGTGACCAGAGCGATAGAGATAGACCAAGTGAAGGTGAAAATCTTAATAACAACGAACTAAGGGATAAAACAAGTGAATAAAGTTAATAGGTTTTTAATGTTTATAGCGTGTACTCTTAGAGTTTTTTTAATAAGCGTTATAGGTATCTTTATGCTTTTACTATTTTGTGTTTTTTATAATACGTGGATTGCCATTCCATCTTTTGCTTTGTTTTTTTTGTTTTTTTATCTAACATATTCTGCAACAAAAGAAGATAAATACAACAAAAGATTTTATAGTGATACGGTAAAGTTTATTTCTAAAAACGATTTAGATTTTAGTAAATATTATAAAACGCTGTGTAAAAGATTTAAGTATGTTTGGATACTTTATATTGCTTCAATCAATGCTGGAAAGAAAAAACCGTTAAAAGTGTTAATAAATTACTATTTTTTGAATAAAAAACAAAGTAGACTTGACAAAAAGACAAAGAACGTCGATATATAGTATAGGAGTTTGTATATGAAAATTAAATACGAAACAAAAGAAACTTCTCAATATGCACTTAAACCTAAAACGAACTTAGATGTTGAGTTAATCAACTCGATACCTTTAACTAAGGCAACAGAAAAAGCATATAAGGTATTATCAGAAGGTGATGAAAAACCATTTGAGTTTGTTCAGGAAGTTAAGTACGGTGAAAAGTATCCTGCAAGTGACGGTAGTATTTTTCTAAAAGAGTTTATTGAAAGTTATATTTCAAAACTTGAAGAAGCTCCTATTGTTGGAAGCGCATACGGTCACACAGCTCTTAACGCATGGTCTGAAAGAGTTGAGAATCATACATATATGATTGGTGCTAAAATAGTTGATGACGAGACTGTATTATTCAGACAGTATGTATCAAGAGATATGGATGATGCTGAATATAAAAAACTTGTAAAAGAAATTAAATCAGGCTTGCTTTCAACTTCTATACAGAGTTTAGTCAAGTGGAAAATAGAAGCAGAAGATGAAAATGATGAATGGATTTGGTATGCAGAGGAATCTGTTGGAAATGAAAGGAATGACATTGTAGAATGGAATCAGACAGGGATGGCTGCTAAGCTTGTTGGTACAAGTCAAAAGGCTGTAACTGGTGAAAATAAACATGAAGGAGTTACGTCTATGAACTTAGATGAAGCTATTGCTTTGATTAAAGAAACAAGTCAAAAGGTTGGAAGTGATATGAAAGGTATCGCTGAAAAACTTGGATTTAGTGATATTCTTATTACTGATGCACAGAAAGAGAAGCTAAAGACACTTGACGAAGTTTCACAGAAGGTTGGTGGTGACATAGTTGCGTTTGTTGACAAAACTATTGCATCGCAGAAAGAAGGGTTTGCTTCTATGAAAGAAATTGCGCTAAAAAAAGCGTTCAAAGAAAACGAAGAAGCTATTGGAATTGCATCTGATTTAGTTGGTGATGAACCAATGACCGCAGGCGAGCTTGAAGCTAAAATTGCTCTTGTTTCTGAAAAGAAATCAATCAAAGATGCTTTGAGCCGTGGAACTGATACAAGAACTAAAACTACTGGACAGAAGGAACAGACTTCTGGTACAAAAGTTTACGCTGTTTAAGGAGTAGAAATATGGCTATATTAAGAAAACGCTTTAATCCTACGTCTGCTGATATTCCTGTTGCACTTGGTCTAAAGATAAAGTGGGACGCTATCAATGCAGGAAAGTTTGAAAATTTTATTGCAGTTAAAGAGGGTCGTGGATGGCTTGCTGGTATTGCAAAGAAGGTTCCTCAAACTGGTATGTTAGGTACACGGTATGATGGTAAAGTTGAAGATACTGCAACAACTGGAAATTATGTTACACTCACAGGTCGTGACGGTGACGTAGTAGAGTTCCGTAATGTTGCTGATTTATTACAGGCTGAAATTGGAACAGGTACATTCCCTTATGGTGCTGATGTATATGGAACCGTTGATGGTACTACTGGTATTGTAACAATTACCGATGTTCCTGCTGACGGTCTTTTGTATCTCGGCGTTGTATCAAAGGCACTTGAAACATGGGGAACAGCAGATAAGGCTGTACAGGTATCACTAAGAAGCAATGGAGTAACTTATACAGAAGTTGATACTTCTGACCTTCCGTTGCTTACAGCATACTCGCTTCCTGTTGGTGCAGCGGCTGCTTCTGTTGATGGCGTTATTGACCAAGCTGCTGGAACAATTACTGTTCAGGCTGTTTATGGTGCTGACATTACTGGTATTATAGCTACATTTACCGCTTCTGCAAGTGCAACAGTTAAAGTTGGTACAACCGCACAGACTTCAGAGACAACAGCAAATACCTTCACCAATCCTGTTGTTTATACAGTTCTCGCTGCCGATGGCGTTAAGTCTAAGGATTACACCGTTATTGTTGTTGTTGCAGAACCTAAAACTGATTGCTTGGTAACAGCTTATTCACTACCTGTTGGTACTTCTGGTGCTGCCGTATCTGGTACAATTAATCAGACACTTGGAACAATCGCTGTTGCTGCTGTTGCAGGAACTACTGTTACAGATCTTGCTGCTACGTTTACTCTTTCAACTGGTGCTACTGCAAAAGTTGGAACCACCGCACAGACAAGTGCTTCTACAACCAATAACTTCACCAATCCTGTTGAATATACTATTACAGCAGAAGATGGTGTTACAACTAAGACTTATACTGTAACTGTTACAGTTGCTTCCTAAAGGAGATGAAACATGGGTATGAGATATGAATTAAATCACAAACCTTCTTTGCGTGTAGTAGAGAAGTGTGAAAAAGTAAAGAGCTTAGAAGAACTTGCTTTACTTGATGCAAAGGGTGAATTACCAATTGCACACCAGTTTGTTGAAACTGATAAAATGACATCGCAGAGTTCAACTCTTGCTCCTGATTTTTATCAGAACGCACAGGATATAATTGCAAACGGAGACCCTTCTGCTGTTAAGATTTGGTATGACTTTTCTTTAACGCTTAAAGAAGTGCCTCTTGTTTACAAACAGATTTACCAGACACTTTCTGACAGGTCACTTCCTGAAATTATTCCCGTAAAGGATTTTGCACCTAAATCTGACTTCTTTTTCTCACAGGTATTAGACGGTGAGTCCGTAATGCTTAATGAGATTAAACAAGAAGGCATGACATCTGTTTCATTGCAGATTAATGCAGGTGGTTATATCAAGTCTTTCCGTGAAATGTTGTTTAACAATTCGCTTAAAGAAGCAACCATGCGTGACCAGTCTGCTCGTGGATACAGAAACTATCTTAATGCTGTTTACATGAATCCTATCGTTAGTTTTACAGGAACAGTTAAAGATACACTTTTTGATGTAAGCTGTATTAAAGCAACACCAAAGTCAACAATGAGCTGGTTTGAAAAGAACTGGCATATCGTTAAGGCTGGTATTAACCGTGCAAAGAAATGGAATGTTGACAATCAGCTTAATGCACAGTTTGTTGCTGTTATGAACGAAGAAACAGAATCTTGGTTCCAAGATGCAACAGATGAAGTAAACCCTGATGGCAATAAACGCTATCCGTCATTGACAAACTTCATGAGAAGCAGAGTTATTTATAACGGTGCTTCAATGAAAGATGGAGATAAGCCTGTTGTATACACTGGTTGTGCTACGGGAACAATCTTCCTTGTACCTATCGGAGTTAAACACTTTGTAGAGTTTGAAAAGGTTCCTTTAACTGTTATTACAGATGAAGGACTTGCAAACAACCTTGGTGCAAAAACAACCGTTATGTATGATTGCCGTGGACAGTATGCTTCAACTGATGGAATTATCAGAATCAATCTGATTCCATTACTTGATGCAGCTAACGCTGATTCACCGATGGGCTGATAGCTAGTAGTTAAAAATACCGCAGGGGTGTAAAAGCCCCTGCTTACTTGGAAGGATATAAATATGGCTAATTATGTGGTTGACATTCAATTTTATATAGATGATACAAACGGTGAACGATTCTCTTTTGGAGACATTACACAGGCGTATGATGTTGTAAGTAACAAGTACTCGAATGAAAATAACCGCAGATTAGCTGCTTCCATTATGCTTTTGAATAAGGAAGTTATAAGATTATCAGAGCAGTTTGCTGTCAAGTCTGATACTACAGGAATTGAGAACACGGTATTTCAAGACCTTGGAAAGATAATTGATTCAAGAAAACTTTTAATTAAATCTTTACAAGACCAGATTGAAAATGAAAATACAATGGTTACTGGCGGATTTGCTATTAAGAATAGAAGAACTTTTTTGCGGGGAATAAATGACTAATTATAAACTTAATGGAGCAAGAAAAGCAGAAGGTAAAGTTATCGCTGTTAATCCTTATTCTGTTGATTATGTTTATAAGCAGTTCTATAAGGTTGATGATTCTTTAGGTAAGGTTGCAGATGGCGAACCTGTTAAGATACAAGGATTCAAGAAACCTATAAGAGTTTTTGATAGCAGAAAAGATGCAGGTATTGCAATAAGTAACGGAGTATTGTTATGTGAAGTTACAAAATACATCATGTGTGAATATGATGATAACATAGAGTATGGTTTAATTTTTGAATATTATGGCAAGAAATACCAGATACTTACTGTAAAGCAAAAAATTAAGTTCGGTGGAATTGTTAGTTTGTATGCAGAATTAAAAGATGTAACAGAGGGTAGTTTGTATGGTTCAATCTAATATATCGAAAAACTTACAAATACTTAAATCACAAATGTTACAAAGTATACAAGAAATAGCAGAAGAAGTTTCAGTTGATGCAAACGAAGAAATTGTTGCAATGCAAGAGAAAGAAACTTTTTGGAATAACATAACCTTTAAGGCTATTGATGCAATAGGTCATAACACAGAAGATAACGGTAGTTCTATTAAAATGTCTGTTGGTTTTACTGACGGAAATCCTGCTGAACAAAGAGAAGGCGGAGCAAGAGAATATAATAAATATCTTGCTGAATATAAAAAAGGCGAAGGCAATGCTGGTATACATTTTCTCGGAGCTTGTCTTAATTCATTGGTTAATAATTTTAACCTTAAGATGAGCAACATAAAACAGTTCAAGAAATACAGGGCTACATACCTTGGTTGTGGTCAGTGGGGTACAACAGAATGATAATACTACCTGTTCATGCACTAAAAAAATATATAGACCAGAGTACTTATGATGACAACTTGCCTTTTAAGGATATTAACAAAAAAGTAGGCAGTGCTATTTATACTGTTAATGCAGATGGTGTTGTTACAAAAGGAACTTGTGTTGTTAGAGAATATTCTAACCTTAACGTAACAGATGCTACAACACCAAGGATACTTTTGCAACGTGCTACAAGTATTGCAGGTGCTTCTAAAACAAGTTTTGACATAATAGTCATAAGTATGTTATACAGTATGTTAACTAAAGAAGATGATGAATTAAAGTATACTATTGGTTTTGAGAAGCTAAAAAAGAGATTTCAACTTTATAGTAACCTGTTAGTTGAATATGTTTATGATGGAATGAACTTTCCGTGTATATTTCAATACAATGAAGGTTCAGATAATTACGATGCAATATTAAAAGTAAGTGATACACTTTCTTTTAAATATATGAGCTTTGCGGTGTCATCACCGAAAATAAATTATTAAGGAGTAATACTATGGCTGATATTACAACGAAAAGCGTAGTTAGTGAGTATTCAAGTGAACTTGCTCTTGCTTGTAGAACAAACCCTGATGGCTCCATGCCGTTCAATAAAAACTTTATATTAGAGTTTGAAAACGCAGATGGAAGCACAGAGGAAAGAACAGTTATTGGCGGTATCTATGGAAAGCTTGGTGCTGTTGATATTTCTGGAATCGCTGGTGCAACAGGTGAATATCTTCATTTTATCGAGCTTGATAAAGAAGATAAGGTTGCTATTAACCTTTCTGGTGTATTAACCCCTGCAACAGCTGCTCTTGCAGATATTGCAACTGCATTAAATGCAGACTTGAATGATATTGCAAACTTCCCTAACATTGGACATGGTTTTCATGCACAGGTTTTGAAAAGTAGACTTTTTGTAAGTGCAGACATTCCTGTTGTTGTTACCGGTATTCCAACGTTTGTTGATGGTTCTTTTACGTTCTCGGATACAACTCTTGCTGTAACAGTAAAAGAAGGTGTATTAACCGCTGATAATGTTACTGTAACAACCACAAATGGAGCAATGACTATCGAGGATTTTTTAACTAACCTTAATACTGCACTTGTTTCAACAACTTGGACTCATAGCGGACATAGCTTTGTTGCTTCTATTGTAGGTGGACAGATTGTTATTTCAACAGCTATTTCTATACCGACAATGGCTCCTCTTGAAATCCGAAACTCTGTTGATGTTGACGGATATGTTGATTCGGAAGCTGCAAGTGTTTTAGAGCTTTCTAAACCATATTGGAGAGCAATTAGAAACATGGCGTCTCTTACTGCTGCTGCAAATACTTCTGACCCTGAAACGATTAACAATGAAGATGGTGTTGGAATTGTAACAAGCGTTACTACTGCACAGTCTGTAACAGGTATGACACTTAACCTTGAAGATGCAGAACGTAACCCTATTACTAATGTTATTCTTTGCGGTGGTCGTTATGATTCAACAAGAGGAACTTATACACCTAAAAAATCTGGTGTTAATCCGCCTACTTTTGGTCTGTTGTGTTTCTCTAAAGTATTCCAAGAAGGTAACTTTGGTATCGAGGCAAATGCTTATGAATCCATCGTTTTATATCCTTCAAATACTGCTGTTAAAAACAACAATGATAAAGCACAGAAAGACTTTAACCATGACACCTATGATATTACTGCTTCTGATTCTGCTTATATTCCTGCCGAAGTGACAATGGTTGTAGACAAAGATACTGCAAATAAATATCTTGCTTTTGCTGAATTGCTGTAATTATTAAAGGACGGCTTACTATGTTTGATTTCGTAACGATTGATAACATAGTAAGTCTTGCCGTCTTATCGGCAGGGCTTATTATGTTTGGAGTTTCATTTAGAAGAATAAAAACAGGAATAGGATATAAAGAGTTTATATCTAGTCAATATTTTTATGACAAGATAGATTTTGGATATGGAAAAACAAAAAAGATATTACTTAGAAGATTACAAATGAGCGACATCGTTTCTATTGGTGAAATGCCTAACTGGATTCAAATGATGATGTTCAAAGAAGATAAAAGCGAAGAGGTTAAAAAACTTCAAGAAGAAGATGCTAAAAAAACAGAACAAGAAAGAGTTGAAGATACAAGAAAATATTATGATTTCTTGCAGAAAGTAGCAGAAAGAGCTATAGTGCAATGGAAGCTTTATTCAACAGAATGGAAGAAGGTTGACCCTGATTTCTTGGGTAGGCTTCCTGATATAACGTTGCAAAATATATTTAATACTCTTTTGAATAATACACGAGTTATCGTAAAAAAAAAGAGTTCTTACAAAGACTTGCAATTGTTAGCAAAGAGTTTGGCAAAGCTCCAAGCGAATACCTTAAAGAAGATGGATGGAAAGGTAACAACACAGACTGCTTCTTTGTAGACGAATATTGCGCTTTGCTTTTAAGCGAGATGAGAGAGAGGGCAGAAAAGGAAGCCAAAGAAGATTCTGGCAAAAAAGAAAATAACAAAAAAGGTAATAGCGATAATAAACCTAAGACTTTGGCTGAAAAACAAAAAGCTATGTCAGAAGAGTTGGCTAAAAGACGAACGGTAAGAGCTAAAGGAGTTTAACATGAACTTAGGTCAATATGTAGCAACAATAGAAGCAAATATAAGTAACTTTGAAAGAAACCTTGATAAAGCAGATAGTGTTTACAGTTCCTTTGCTAAAAAAAATATTCAAGCTGAAAAACAAAGACTTGAAGCAATTAAAAACATAGTAGAACAAGAAACAGGAATAAGAGTAAATAATTCAAAAGAAATAGAAGAAGTTACTAAGGCTTATTCTGCCTCTCAAATATCAAATATTAAAAAACTTGCAAACGCTTATGTTGTTCATAACAATAAAATAACAAAAGAAGAACAGGCTCGTGCAAGCGCAATACTTCGTGAATCTCAAAGAATAGAAAAACAAAAACAAAAAGAAGCTAACACTCTTAAACTTGCAGAAGAAAAAAGAGCAAGACAGGCAGAACAGGCTTCTGCTCGTGTACAAAGAGCATTACAAAAAGAAGCTGAAAAAGCAGAAGAATTAAGAAAACGCATTTTGCAATGGAGTACACTTGCAATAACTGTTCCTATTGTTTTCGGAACTAAAAAAGCTATGCAGGATTTTATTTCTTTCCAGTCTGAATTATATAATGTTAAAGCTGTTACAGGTGCAACGTCATCTGAAATGAAACAAATGACAGAAACGGCACTAGAGATGTCACAAGTTTTTTCTAAAACAGGTACAGAAATAGCAACGGCATTTTTACAGTTGGGACAAGCTGGCTATGAAGCAAGTGAGATTTTAACTTCTGCAAAAGACGTTATGTTATTATCTGCTGCCGGCATGAAAGATATTGATTTTACAGCAGAATTAGTTGTAACAACATTAAAAGCATTTAACCTTGAAGCAGACCAATCAGGTAGAATTGTTGACGTATTCGCATCCTCGGCAGCTAAGTCTGTTTCATCATTGGATAAAATATCTGCATCATTAAAATACACCGCTGGACTTTGGGGTTCACAGAATTGGGAAATAGAAAACCTTATTGGCATACTTGATGTATTGTTCGATACTGGTGTTCGTGGTGAAAAAGCTGGTAGATTATTAGCAAGTGCGATAAACGGTTTACAAAAACCAACGGCTGGTGCAAGTAGGACGATTGAAAAACTTTTAGGCGATGTTGATGCGCTAAATCCTGCAATGAACGATGTAACAGCTATTGTTAAGAAGCTTGCAGATGCTAACGCAAAGACTGCTGATATATTCCAGATATTCGGTAAAGAAGGAACAGACGTTATGCTACGTTTAATTCAAAACGTAGAGAAGATAGACGGTGCTATTGCAGAAGTAACAGGACAATCTGGTGAAGCTGCTAATCAGGCAACAATACAAATGCAATCGTTAGGTTCACAGTGGGATATATTAAAAAATAAAGTAACAGCTTTTTCAAAACAAGTAATTGGCTTTATGGAACCAATGTTTCAGTCTTTAATTAAAGGTGCTGGTAACTTTTTTGATGCGTTAAATAAAATGCCTGACTGGTTAAAAACGATAGTAACACTTGGAACAACATTTGCATTACTCGGTGCGCCTGTTGCTGGACTTGCATTAAAAGTAAAAGAGTTTACGGCAATAATGAAGATAGCTGGTGTTACTGCAAGCGCAACTGGATTAGCATTAAAGACAGCATTTCCTATAATGGCTGCTGTTGGTTTAGCTGTTGGCGGTATTGCAAGTGCTTATGCGTATTCAGCAAAAAAACATGAAGAATGGGTAAACTCCGTAAACTCTGGTATTGAAAAGTTCAAAGAAGAAGGCAAAACAGTTGAAGGTATGGTAAAGGATATTGAAAAACTTTATAATACAATGGGAGCGGTTACAGAAGTAAAACAAGGACTAAACGAACTTGCATATGTGTTTCCAGAGTTAAGAAAATCTATAAACGAAAATGCAAATGATACAACAAAAGCTATGGCTAGTATGTATGAAGAACTTTCCAAACTTAATAAAGAAAGAGCAGAACTTGCAGAATCAAAAATAACAACAGCAAGTACACAAAGAGATGAAACAATAGCAAAGCTTAGTACTGATTTGTATAAAAACCAATCTATTCTTGATAAGATTATAAGCGATATATATAAATCTGAAAATTTAACAAAAGATATAATAACAGTTATGAATAACGCTTTTGGTGCTGGGACTGTAAAAAACATTAAAGAGGTATCTGATTATCTTGGAAATGTTTCAGATGAACAGATGGAAAAGTTATATGCAGAAATTGAAAAAATTAACGGAATTGGCGACATCCAAATATCTATGAATGTTAATAGTTTAAGAGAGGTTGCTAACGCAACCGGACTGGCAGAGCAAAGTCTTTCTGATTATCAAAAAAGAGCTAAAGACCCAATAAAGTTTGATATAGAAATAACAGATAAAGCTACTTTACAGAGAGAAATAATAAACCTTGTAAATGAAATGGAAAATAAATACGGTGATTTTCAGCTTGATGTATTTCTAGGTACAGAAGATAAAGAAAGAATGATAAGCGAATTAGGTTCTATTGCTAAAGACGGATTGTCTATGTTTAAAAGAACTTATGCAAACGAACTACAAGCACTTGGGGTTATAGATGACAAGGGTAAATGGACAGAGAAATTTGCATTATCATTAGAAGAAGGCGTTGAAAAAGCGCAAACTGCTTTTGAAGGAAGTGCAGATAAAATGATGGAAAGCCTTAACAGTTCTTTAACTTCGTCATTATCAGGTCTTACTGTTGCAGGTCTAGACGATACAAAAGAGTTTGTAAGGCTTCAAGATGCAATAAAAACAAACGCTGAAATAATAAATGAAGAGCAAAAAAAATCTACTCCAAATCTTGAATTTATAAATAAGCTAAAAGAAGAAAATGTCATATATACAGAAGCGATGGCAAAATTAGAAGGAGAGATTGGCGTACAATCTCGTGATGCCTTGTATACGCTTATGGCTATTGTATTAGAATCTGAAAAGATTAGCGGAAGCGGTGGAACCCTTAATCAACAGCTTGATTGGTGGGGACAAATAAAAAAACAAATATCTGACATTAAAGATTTATTAAAAGGCACAAGTGAATTAACATCTCTCACTGATGTAATGAATCAGCTACAAACGGCAACTGGCGGAGAGTATGACAAGGTTATTGCATTAGGTAAAGCTTTAACACAGGCGTTCACTGAAAATCCTAGGCTAAAATGGTATGCAGAAAACTTTGATATTGTTAATTCTGTTATGGATGAAACAATTGATAAATTAAAAGACTTAGAAATACAACAATTAAAGAACGCAGGCATAGACACTTCAATACCAGAATACATAAGACAGCTTGAAGAGGCTGGTGACAAGGTTGATTCCCTTTCTCAACAGATGCTTGCTTTAACTATTGCAAGTGAACCGATGGATATTTCCGGTGTAACAGAAACGATAAACGCAATCAAGGAAGAAATATCTAAATCAGGAGAAGTTGACTTTGGTTCGTTGCTTGGTGAAATAGAAGAGTCTCAAAAAATGTTACAGCAACAAGGTAAATCAACTGTACAGATTAATGAAGAACTGGTTGATTTATTTGGAGCGCAATCAGTAGAATTATATAATCAGACAAAACTTGCAAAATCGTTGGAGCAATATTACAAGAAAATAAAAGATAAGTATGGAAATGGTGTTATTGAACTTATATCAAAAAAGCAATTAAATGATGCTATTGATGCAGAAGAACAAATGCTTGTTTCTATAGGAGCAATGGGGAAAGCTCAATACGAAGCTAACAAGGCGTTCAGAGAAAGAAATCAAATAATCGCAAACACAAAAGCACTTGATGAAATGATTGAAAAGGTTGAACTCGGAACTGCAACGTATGAAGAAATGAACGAGGTTATGAACAACCTTGGTAAAGACTCTAGTTTCTCAACAAAGATAAAAGAACTAGAAGATTATACAAAGGTTCTTATATCTGCTGTAGAAAAAATAAAACAAAAGAAAAAAGAACTTGCAGAGGCAGAAAAAAGCCAAACTGACAGCTTAATAGACTCTTTGAAACAAGATATATCAGGATTACAAGGTTCTTTAGAAACAGCCTTTGCAGGTATTTTAATATCAACAGAAGATATACTAGAGGCAATGACGAAGAACGTAAACCCTTTTAAAACAGCAGTTGATACAACTAAAGAATGGAAGGATGCAATAGGAAAAGGGGAAGCAAAGGCTCAAAACTTTACCGAAACAATATCAGACTGGTGTTATGCACTCGGTCCGTTTACACTAGGGTTAGGAACAGTTATCGGTCTTGTGTTTGATTTAGGTACAGCAATAGCAGACCTAAGAGATTCTTTATGGCAACTTTTTTACGGGCAAGAATATGACTTTTCGTATATAACAGAACAATTCGAGCAAGAGATGGCGGATGCAGCAAAGTTAAGAGAGATAGAAGATTCTATTTATCAGAATTATGTTAACCTTGGAGAAAACATAGGGAATGCAATAGCGCAAGGAATATCAAATGGAAGCATTGATATAGAGACGGTTGTTAAAACTCAGGTATTTGATATGCTTGCATCTATGTTGCTAAAATATTCAGGATTCACAGAAAAAATTGCAGGGGCAACTAAAGGAGTTATAACAGATTTTGTAGAAGTTACAAAAATAGA
>Ga0116149_1004481_pt1 | contig 13692 bp, 15 predicted proteins | sample AD_UKC057_MetaG_FD_89787 | JGI IMG/M metagenome (GOLD analysis project Ga0116149, IMG submission 89787) | Active sludge microbial communities of municipal wastewater-treating anaerobic digesters from USA - AD_UKC057_MetaG | ecosystem: Engineered > Bioreactor > Anaerobic > Digestate | place: USA...
CTGGAACTCCGCCCACGAGTCGAGCAGGCTTGAAGTCAGGCCTTCCGCGGCCCCGCCCCCGAGCGCACGGCTCGCGACCCCGCTGGCAGCCGGGCCCACGAGCGAGATCAGCCCGAACGTGTCGCTGACGTCGCCAAGCTGCACGTCCTCGGAGAACACGAACTGGTCGAGCCTCTGCAGCACGTCGGCCGCGCGCGCGCGATCGAGATCCATCAGGATGAGATCGCCCAGCTCCAGCAGCCGCATGTCGGCAATCATGCGCCCCTGGGGCGTCAGGAACGCCCCGTAGGTCCCGCTGCCGGGTTGCAGGGGGGCCACCTCGCAGGTGAGCATCGCGTGCAGGTAGGTGCGGCGGTCCGACCCGGCCACCACGAGCTTCCCCCGGCCCGCCCGGTCGAGGATCGCCGAGGCCGTCCGGGCGGCCTGGTACCCCGTCGAATCGTCATGAACGGCCATGCGTCACCCGGTGCTATCCTTCTGAAGCCATGCGCAAGCTTCATTCTACCGTTGTCTTCGCGCTGCTCGCCCTGGCACCGGCCCTCCTCGAGGCACAGCCTCTCGCGGGCGGCGGAGTGCAGTTCACGGTCTTCCTCCGCGGGACGCCCGTCGGCGTCGAGGAAACCACGGTCGCGCGATCGGCCGACGGCCTCGTGATCACCGGCACGTCCCGGCTCGGTCCGCCGCTCGAGGTGATCGTGCGCCGGGCGGAGATCAGGTACGACGCGTCCGGCAACCCCTTGTCGTGCTTCGTCGAGGGCAGCCTCCGCCAGCGGCAGCTGGTCCTGTCGACCACCGTGGAGGGCAACACGGCGACGACCGATTTGACCGAGGGCACCTCGCGGTCCCGTCAGGCCCACGAGATCGCGCCGGGGGCGGTGCTGCTGTCGAGCGTGTACTTCGGCGGTCACGAGGCGTTGGCGGCTCGCCTGCAGGGCAAGAAGGAGGGCGACGAGATCCCGATCTACGTGCCCGGGCAAGGCGAGGCGACCGCCCGGGTCGTCTCAGCCACCGACGAGCGGATCCAGACCTCGAGCGGGATGTTGAAGGCCCGCCGGTTCCAGGTGGCGTTGGAGCAGCAGGGGAAGACCACCGACACCGAGGTCTGGGTGGACGACCAGGGACGTTTGGTACGGTTCTCCACGGCGTCGCAGACGATCGACGTGGTCAGGACGGATGTCGCCTCGGTGTCGGCCCGGCGTGAGGCGGTCGCGAGACCCGGCGACGAGTCGGTGCGCATCCCGGCCAACGGCTTCACACTCGCCGGCACCCTCTCGCGGCCGGGCCAGCCGGCCAAGGGAGCGAAACTTCCCGCGATCGTGCTGGTGGGGAGCATCGGGGTGACCGACCGCGACGAGTCGCGTGCCGGCATCCCGATCCTGGGCCAGCTGGCGTCGGCGCTAGCCGACGCGGGATACCTCGTCATCAGGTACGACCATCGGGGCATCGGTCAGAGCGGCGGGCGCGCCGAGAGCGCGGAGATCGGCGACTACGCCGAGGACGTCCGATCGGTCGTGCGCTTCATGCGAAAGCGCAAGGACGTCGATCGCGACCGGCTGGCGGTGCTCGGGTACGACTACGGCGGCAGCGTGGCGATGACCGCGGCGGCCAGGGACGGCGACATCAAGGCGCTCGTCCTGGTGGCGACGCCCGGCCTGGCTGGCGGCGACCTGGTGCTCGAGCAGCAGCGCGCGGCGCTGGCGAAGATGGACCTGACCGAGGCCGAGAAGCAGCGCCGCATCGACCTGCAGCAGCGGATCAACGAGGCGGTCGTCAGCGGCCGCGGCTGGGACCAAATCCCGCCGGCAATGCGCCAGCAGGCCGAGACGGATTGGTTCCGCAGCCTGCTGGCCTTCGACCCGGCCGAGCAAATGAGACGGGTGCGCCAGCCGGTGCTCGTCGTGCACGGCGGGCTCGACGCCGAGCTGGGGCCGCACCACGCCGAGGCACTCGCCTCCATGGCCGAGGCGCGCAAGAACCCGGCCGGCGAGAAGGTCAGGCTGGCCGTTGTTCCAGGGGTGAATCACCTGCTCGTGCCGTCGCGCGAGGGTACGGTGGACGAGTACGCATCGCTCGGCGGCGCGAGTGTCAGTCCCGAGGTGACCGGCGCCATCACGACGTGGCTCGGCGAGGCGCTTGCCGCGGCGAAGAAGTAGGCGTGACCATGTGGATACTGAGGGGGAACGGGGCCGACGGCCAGCAAACCCTGACGGTGCGGCTGATGCCGGGCACCGCGAGGACGCTTGGGCGCGGCCCCCAGGCCAACTTCATCGTCGACGAGGCGCTGGTCTCGCGGCTGCACTGCCGGTTCGTGGTGGACGGGGCGGGGAAGCTCGCGGTCGAAGACCTGGGAAGCACCAACGGAACCTGGGTGAACGACCAACGGGTCGAACGCGCCGACCTCGCCCCGGGCGACCGCGTCCGCGCCGGCCAACTCGAGCTCGTCGTCGAAACGTCGCGCGGCCTGTGAGCCCCCTTACGGCCTTTCCCCAGTCAGGAACGGGTTCGTCATCCGCTCCTGCCCGATCATCGTCCGCGGGCCGTGCCCGGGATACACCTCCACGTCGTCGGACAGCTTGAAAAGGACGCCGCGGATCGAGCCAATCAGCGTGTCGTGGTCGCCCCCGGGCAGGTCGGTCCGGCCGATCGAGCCGGCGAAGAGGGTGTCGCCCGAGAACAGCTTCTTGCCAGGCCGACCCGTGGGCCCCACCAGGAGGCTGACGCCGCCCGGCGTGTGGCCCGGCGTGTGAAGGACCTCGACCCGGTACCGCCCGAACTCGATGGCCCCCGGGATCTCGTAGAAGCGGTCGACGGGCGGCGGAGTCTCGATGTTGAAGCCGAAGAAGCGCGCCTGCTCGAGCGCCGCGTTGTACAGCGGCAGATCGTCGGCGTGGAGCCAGATGGCGGCGTCCAGCTGCTTCTTCGCCGCGGCCAGTCCAGCCACGTGATCGACGTGCGCGTGGGTGAGAAGGATGTGGCGCACCTCGAGGCGCTGTTCATCGACGACCGCGAGCAGCTGCTCCACCTCGTCGCCCGGGTCGATGAGAACGGCCTGGCGCGTTTCCTCACAGCCGAGGACGAAGCCGTTCTTGTAGAACGGCGGCGCTTCCCGGGTTTCGAAGATCATGTCCCGATCCTAGCAGCCTGTGCTCGAGTTTCCCACAGGCGGCCGAGCCGGTGCCCACCTCGGCTAGGCCGCCAGGATGGATGCCAGGCGCGAGCTGTCGATGTTGGCCCCGGAGACGACCACCGCGGCCGGGCCGGGGCAGCGGGGGATCGTACCGGCCAGGACGGCGGCAACCGCGGTCGCGCCGGCCCCCTCGGCGACCAGGTGCTCGGCCTCGACCAGGCCGCGGACGGCCGCCTCGAGCGCGGGTTCGCTGGCGAGCACGACCCGGTCCACGAGGCGCTGCACGATCGGGAACGCGATGTTGTCGGGATCCATGTTGCCGGCCAGGCCGTCCGCAAGCGTGGGCCCGACCTTCACTTCCACGATCCGCCCTGCGGCGAGCGAGGCCGTGAACGGGTGGGACGCCTCGACCTCGACACCTATGACGCGCGCCGCAGGCCGCAGGGCTTTCAGGACCTGCGCGATGCCCGCAATCAGACCCCCGCCCCCCACCGGCACGATCACCTGGGAAACCTCCGGCAGGTCTTCGAGGATCTCGAGGGCAATGCCACCGATGGCGGCCAGCAGGTCGGGGTGGCTGTAGGGCGACAGGTAGAAGGCGCCCGTGCGGCGCGCGTGCTCCTTGGCAAGCGCTTCGGCGCCCTCGTAGTCGTCAGCCTGGGCCCGCAGCTCGGAGGGGTAACGCCGGATGGCCGAGAGCTTTGCAGCCGGCGCGCTTCGCGGCGTGAAGATGACCACCGGCAGGCCTATCGACGAGGCCGCCCACGCGAGCGCACGGCCGTGGTTGCCGGCCGACGCGGTGACCACTCTCGGCAGCGGCTCGCCCGGGCGGGTTCGCTCGGCCAGGGCGAGCACCGCGTTGAGCGCCCCGCGAGCCTTGAACGAGCTGGTGACCTGCAGCGACTCGAGCTTGAGGTGAACGTCGGCCCCTGCCCGTTCGCTCAGCCAGTCAGAGCGGATCAGCGGCGTCCGCCGGAGTCGCCCCGCCGTCCGCTGCCTCGCCCGCCGAGCCTCCTCCAGAACGTCCATCGTGATTCCTCGCGGGGGGCGGCGGAAGCCGCGCCGGCCACGTGGCGGAGCCGCCTCAGCTGGTCGATCACCGCCCCCGCATCATGCGGCCGCATCTCCACCGTTTTCCGCAGCATGCCGGCGACGGCCGCGTCGAACCCGGGCGGGACCGCCGGGTTGAGCGAGCTCGGGGCGGGAGGCGTGGCGTGGAGGATCTTGAAGGCGGTGGCCGAGTCGGAACCGCCGTCGAAGGGCATCTGCCCGGTGACCAGCTGGAAGAGCAGCACGCCGAGCGAGAACAGGTCGCTGCGGGTCACGGCGCTTTCGCCGAGGGCCTCCTCGGGCGAGACGTAGGCGCCGGGCCGGCTGGCAGCCCGGTCGTAGTCCTCCTCCCGCCGCTCCTGTCCCTCGGCAGTCTGCGGCGAGAGGCCGAGGCGGACCTGCCCCGCACTGGTCCAGGCGGCAAGCCCCACGTCGAGCAGCTTGGCCTGGTCGCGTGGATTGACGATGACCGAGGTGGCCGAGAGCGCGCGGTAGATCAAGCCGTGCCGGTGGACGCGCGCGAGCGCCTCGGCAATCTGGAGGGCCAGCTCGAGGGCCGCCTCGGGGTCGAGGGGGCCCTTGTCCAGCATGGCGGCGAGCGTTTGCCCTGGGACGTACTCGTGGGCGAGGTAGAGGAAGCCGTCCTGCTCACCGACGTCGAAGAGGGCCGCGATGTGCGGATGCGAAACCTCCCGCGCCTTCCCCGCATCGGCGAGAAGGGCGGCACGCCGCACGGGGTCGCCGGCAACTTCCTCGCGGACGACCCGGAGCGCCACTGTCCGGCCGGTCACGTTGTCGCGTGCCCGAAACAGGTCGCCGAGCAGTCCCTGGATGGAGATAGGGTCCAGGATCGTGTATTTCTCAGTCTGTTCCATGTCGCCAGCGGGCGCGGACATGGTACACCAGTTCCCATGCGAGCCATCTTCTTCGACCTGGTGGGCACGCTCGTCGAGCCGCGCGGTCCGGTCGGGGCGCAGTACGCGGCAATCGCCCGGCGTCACGGGGAGCATGCGGACGCCGACGCCCTCGGGGCGGCCTTCGCGCGTGAGATGGCCTCGACGCCGGCGGTCCAGGCCTGGGGCTTGTCGCGCGAGGCGGCCGAGGCGGCGGAGCGCGGCTGGTGGCACAGCCTCGTGCGGCGGGTCCTCGATCTCGCAGGCGCGGGCGGCCTGCTCGACGCCGCTCGCTTCGAGCCGTTCTTCGACGACCTCTACCGCCACTTCACGACGGCCGACGCGTGGCGGCTCTACCCCGACGTGCTGCCGGCACTCGACCGCCTCGAAACCGCGGGGATCGCGACCGGGCTGATCACGAACTACGATTCCCGCATCTACCGGCTGGTCGAGTCGCTGGGGCTCGCTTCGTCGCTCGGCTCGATCACCATCCCCGCAAGCGCCGGCGCCACCAAGCCGGCGCGAGCCATCTTCGGCCAGGCGCTGTTCTGCCATCGCCTGGCTGCATCAGAGGCCGGGCACGTGGGCGACTCGCTGGCCGACGATTACCAGGGGGCGCTCGAAGCGGGCCTGCACGCCGTGCTGCTCGACCGCGACGGCCATCACGCCGCGCTGGCCGGCGTTCGCCGGGCTGGGAACCTGGAGGAGGCGGTGGCGCTGCTGGAAAAGGAGCTGGGCTGAAGGCCTGGGCGCACGGCTTCAGCCCTGCGCGATCTCCGCTTCGAAGATCTCCGCTTCGAAGACCTCCCCGAAAGCCCTCACCACGGCGTCCTCGACCTCACCCATCGGCAGCTCGCGCCCCAGGAGCTTCGACAGCGAGGTGACGCCGTGGTCGCGGATGCCGCAGGGGACGATCAGGTTGAAGTACTCGAGCCGCGTGTTGACGTTGTAGGCAAAGCCGTGGCTGGTGATCCAGCGCGAGATGCGGACGCCGATTGCGCCGATCTTGTCCGCGACGACCCAGGCCCCCGTAAGGCCGCCGATCCGGCCGGCCTCGACGCCGAACGCTGAGGTGACGCGGATCATCACCTCTTCGAGATCGCGCACGTAACGATGCACGTCCTGCCGGTCGGGCCGCAGGTCGAAGATCGGGTAGGCGACCAGCTGACCGGGGCCGTGGTAGGTGACGTCGCCTCCGCGGCCGGTCTCGAACAGCTCGACGCCGAGCTCGCGCAGCCGCTCGGGCGTGGCAATCACGTTCGACCGCGCGGCGTCGCTCCGGGCGCCGAGCGTGATGACGTGGGGATGCTCGAGCAGAAGCAGGACGTCGCCAACGCGGCCCTGGCGCCGATCGTCGGCCAGGGCGCGCTGCAGTTCGAGCGCCTCCCCGTAGGGGACCAGCCCCAGACGCCGGACGCCGATCCGCCTCACAGCGCCGAGGCCTCGAAGGTCTCGATCCGCTTCTTGACCTCCGACATGAACTCGTCGGCGACGGCCCCGTCGATGAGCCGGTGGTCGTAGCCGAGCGACAGGTACGCCCGGTGCCGGATGGCGATGGCGTCGTCGACGACGACGGGCCGCTTCTCGACGGCACCGACGCCCAGGATGGCGACCTGCGGCTGGTTGATCACCGGCATCCCGAACAGGGCGCCGAAGACGCCCGGGTTCGTGATGGTGAAGGTGCCGCCCTGCACTTCCTCGGGCTTGAGCTGCTTGGCCCGGGCGCGCGAGGCGAGGTCCTGGATCGCCTTGCTCAGGCCAAGGATGTTCTTCTCGTCGGCGTGCTTGATGACCGGGACGATCAGGCCCCAGTCGAGCGCCACCGCGATCCCGACGTTCACGTCCTTCCGGTAGATGACGTTCTCGCCGTCGATCGACGAGTTGACCACCGGGACGGCGCGCAGGCCGTCCACCACCGCCTTGACGATGAAGGAGAGGTAGGTGAGCTTCGCGCCGGCCCGCTCGTACTCGGCCTTCTTCGCCTGGCGAAGCTTTTCGACGTTGCCGAAGTCCACCTCGAAGACCGAGTGCACGTGGGCCGAGGTGCGCTTGCTCAGCACCATGTGCTCGGCGATGCGCCTCCTCATCGGCGTCATCGGCACGACCTCGTCGCCCTCGGCGGCCTTCACCGCGGGGCCGGGGGAGGCGGGCGGCGCGGGCGGCGCGGGAGCGGGCGCCGCGGGGGGCGCGGCGGGCTTCGGCGACTCGAGGTAATCGAGAATGTCCTGCTTGGTCACGCGGCCGCCGATGCCCGACCCCTGCACCTGGCTGATGTCCACTCCGTGCTCGGCCGCGATCTTCCGGACGAGCGGCGACGACCGCTGCCGCCGCAGTTCGTCGGCCGCGGGGCCTTCGGCCGCGGCGTCGACGGGAACGGCCGGCGGCGGAGGTGGCGGCGCGGCGGGCGCCGGCTGTGCGGGCTGGATGGCCGAAGGCGGGGGAGGCGGCGGCTGTGATGGCGCTGCGGCGCCTTCGGCCGGCGGCGGCGCCGCGGCGGCCCCCTTCCCGGGCGCCTCGTCGATCACGGCGACGACCTGGTTGACCGGCACCGTCTCGCCTTCCTTCGACCGGATCTCGGTGACGACCCCCGCCGTGGGGGACGGGATCTCTGCATCGACCTTGTCGGTGGAGATCTCGAACAGCGGCTCGTCGCGGTCGACCTTGTCCCCGACGCGCTTGAGCCACCGGACGATGGTTCCCTCGGCGATCGACTCGCCCATCTGAGGCATCAGAACGTTGGTCGGCATGATGGTCTCCGCTTCGGCCGCCGCTCTTCTAGATGTGAATCGCGCCCCCGTGCAGGCCGTGCGCCGCTTCCCCGACCGCCTCGGCGAAGGTCGGGTGCGCGTGGATCGTGCGCACCAGTTCCTCGCCGGTGCACTCGAGGCGCAGCGCAACCGACGCCTCGGCCACCAGGTCGGTGGCGCGAGGCCCGATGATGTGCACCCCCAGCACCTCGTCGTACTTCTTCTCGGCGACGATCTTGACGAACCCTTCCGTCTCGCCGGCAATCTTCGCGCGGCCGAGCGCCATGAACGGGAAGCTCGAGACGGCCACGTCGTACCCGCGCTCCCTGGCCTTCTGTTCGCTGAGGCCGATGCTGCCGATCTCGGGGTCGCAGAAGGTGCAGGCCGGCACCTGGTCGTAGTTGATCGTCCGCGGCGCCTGGCCCGCGATCCGCTCGGCCACCGCGATCCCCTCGGCCGTCGAGACGTGGGCCAGCTGCGGGTGCCCCGGCTTCTCGAAGGTGATCACGTCGCCCACGGCGGAGATTCCCGGAACGCCCGTGCGGTAGTACTCGTCCACGACGATGTAGCCGCGCTCGAGGCGGAGTCCCGCCTCCTTGACGCCGAGCCCCTCGGTGACCGGTCCCCGGCCGGTCGCCACGAGCAGGTAATCGGCCTGCATCTTCTCGGTCTTGCCGTCGCCGGTCTGCACCTCGAGGCTGACGCCCGATTCCGACGCCTGGGCGCTGGTGACCCGCGAGCCGGTGAACGTCTTGATGCCGCGCTTCCTGAACGCCTTCTGCAGATCGGCCGACACCGCTTCGTCCTCGACCGGCACCAGGCGGGGCAGCAGTTCGACGATGGTGACCTCGGCGCCGTAGGTGCGGAAGAGGGAGGCGAACTCGACGCCCACGGCGCCGGCGCCAAGGACCACAATCGACTTCGGCACCTCGCGCAAGCCGATCGCCTCGTCGCTGGTGATGATCCGCTTGCGGTCGATCTCGACGCCGGGTACGCTCCGGGGCTGCGACCCGGTGGCGACGACGATTTCCTTCCTGGCGACCAGCGTCTGGGGCTGCTCGCCGGCCACCTCGATCTTGAGGCCTCCGGCCAGCCGTGCGGTGCCCTTGATCCAGTCGACCTTGTTCTTTCGGAACAGGAACTCGACCCCCTTGGTGAGCGTGGTGACGACCTTGTCCTTCCGTGCCTGCACCTGCTTCATGTCGAGGCGCAGCGAGGCCGCGTCCACGTTCAGGCCCCACTCCTTGGCCCCCTGCGCCACCTTCAGCGCGTGGGCGTGCTCGAGCAGCGCCTTGGTCGGGATGCAGCCCCAGATCAGGCAGGTGCCGCCCAGCGCCTTCTGGCGCTCGACGACGGCCACCTTCAGACCCAGTTGAGACGCACGGATGGCCGTCGGGTACCCGCCCGTGCCGGCCCCGATGACGACTACGTCGTACTCGTTCGCCACGGTGACTCCTCGGTGATGGTCGTGTCGCAAGCCCGATTCTAAACTTATCCCAGACCAGTCCACGAAGTCCACGGAGTCTGGTCTACAATTCGCGCGTGATGGCCCCGCGCCTCAAGACCCTCCTCATCGTGGACGCCGACCCGGCCACGCGCGCGCGGCTGTCGGGACGGCTCGAACGGCACTACCGCGTGCTTGCCGCGGCCAGCGCCGAGGCCGGCCTTGCCCTGCTTGCCCGCGAGGAGGCCGACCTGCTGCTGATCGATGCGCGGCTGCCCGGCATCAGCGGCCTGGAGATGCTGCGGATCGCCAGGGAGAACTACGCCCTCGCGCAGGTCGTGATGGTGTCGGCGGAGGGACGCGTCCAGTCGGCCGTCGAGGCGGTGAAGGAGGGGGCCTACCACTTCCTGCCGAAGGACGTTGAGGTGGACGAGCTGCTCGCCGTGCTGCGCAACGCGAGCGATCACCAGGACCTCGATCGGCAGGTGCTCGCGCTCAGCGCGCAGGTTGCCGAAACCGATCGCGAGTTCGTCGTCGGGCCGAGCCGGGCCATGCGCGAGGTCATCGACCTGGCGCAGCGCATCGCGCGGCTGTCGGCGACGGTGCTCGTGCTCGGCGAGAGCGGCACGGGCAAGGAGCTGATCGCCCGGCTGATTCACCGCGACGGCGAGCGCCCCGACGGCCCGTTCATCCCGGTGAACCTCGCGGCCATCCCCCGCGAGCTGGTGGAGAGCACGCTGTTCGGGCACGAAAAGGGGTCGTTCACCGGCGCCTACCGGCAGCAGCTCGGGAAGTTCGAGCTGGCCGCCGGCGGCACGCTGTTCCTCGACGAGATCGGCGACCTGCCCTCCGACCTGCAGGGCAAGCTGCTGCGTGCCATCCAGGAGGGCGAGGTCGAGCGCGTCGGCGGCACGCACCCGATTCGCACCGACTTCCGGCTGATTGCCGCGACCAACGTGGATCTCGACAAGAGCGTGAAGGAGGGGCGCTTCCGCGAGGACCTGTACTACCGGCTCAACGTGATCCCGATCCGCATGCCGCCGCTGCGCGACCGGATCGAGGACCTTCCCGACCTGGCCGCCTGCTTCGTCCGCCGCTACAAGACGCGGTTCCGCCGGAGCACGGAAGGCTTCACGCCCGGGGCAATGAAGCGGCTGCAGGCCCACTGGTGGCCGGGCAACATCCGCGAACTCGAGAACCTCGTCGAGCGGCTCGTGGCGATCACCGAGGGCGAGTGGATCACCGAGGACGACTTGCCGCTCGAGTACCGGGTGCCCGCGACGCTGCCCGAGACAGGAGAGGAGCCGCCCGGCGGCAGGCTGCTCCAGCACGCGTGCGAGAGCTTCGAGCGAAGCTTCATCCTGAAGGCGCTCGAGCGCGCCGGGTGGAACGTCACGGCGGCCGCCCGCCACCTCGGCATCCCGCTGAGCACGATGAAGCACAAGATGGACCGGCTCGCGATCCGGCCGCTCGCCAAGCGCCTTCGGGCGCCGCAGTAGGGGAGAAAGAGAAAGGCCCCGGAGAGCGCAGATGGCACTCGCCCGAGGCCTTCACGCGTCAAGCCGCGCGCGTGCTACTTGCGGGGGAGAACGCTGTCCTTCAGCGGCTTGGCGATCTTCGCCTTGACGACCGTCTTGGCGGGAATCTTGATCGCTTCGCCAGTAGCCGGGTTGCGGCCCATCCGCGCCTTGCGCTTCTGGACCACCAGCTTCACCATGCCGGGCAGCTGGAACTCGCCGGAACGCTTCAGTTCCTTCTCTGCAAGCACGGTGAGTTCGTCGAACAACTCCCGAGCCTGCGCGCGCTTCATGTCGAACTTCTCGGCGAAGTGCGCGAACAGCTCGGATTTGCCCATCCTGCGGGCCTCTGCCATCGGCATCCCCCTGTTGGGCGCGCTGAACGATCACCCGCCGTCAACCACGCGCGCGAGCAGTTGTGCGGAAACTAAGCCAAATTTCGAGGTATCCTAGCGCGCCCGTTCCGAGCTTGTCAATTGGATCGCAAGCATTTTCGCGGGTTCCCGCACAGATCGCCAGCGTAGAATCGGACCATGCCACCCCCGATCGAGACCTTCCCCAACCCGAAGCCCGACCGTGATTACGAGATCGCGATCGACTGCCCCGAGTTCACCTCCGTCTGCCCCAAGACGGGGCTGCCGGACTTCGGCACCATCCGCATCACTTACGTTCCCGGCGAGCGCTGCCTCGAGCTGAAGGCGCTGAAGTACTACCTGCTCGAGTTCCGCAGCCGCGGGATCTTCTACGAGCAGGTCACCAACCAGATCCTCGACGACCTGGTGGCCTCCTGCGCGCCCCGCCGGATGACGGTCGTGGGCGACTTCACGCCCCGCGGGGGAATCAAGACGGTGGTGACGGCCCGGTACGAGGAGTGACGGGCAGTCCACGAAGTCACGAGGTCGGAGAGGTCACGAAGTCGCGAAGTCGAGTCGGACGTCTGGACTGGCGGTTGCCCGTGACGAATGATCCCGACGCTCCGGTCCACCTCCCCATCGAGCCGGCGCTCGACCTGCACCCCTTCGCGCCCCGCGACGTGAAGTCGGTGGTCGAGGAATACGTGACGGCCGCGTGGGAGGCGGGGCTGCGCGAGGTGCGCCTGATACACGGGCGGGGCCGCGGCGTCCAGCGCGGCATCGTCCAGGCAGCGCTCGAGCGTCACCCCCTGGTCGCCGAGTTCTGGGACGCCACCGAGACACACCTTGGAGCCACCGTCGCCCGGCTGGTCGATTGAACCGGGCAACGCACGCCCGGTCGTGGACTAACCAAATTCGCCGCCCCCCGTCTAAGTAGCCAGATGGATGCGACGGACACGCCGGACGTGGCCCTGGCCCAGTCCGGCGACGAATCGGCCTTCCAGAGACTGGTCGAACGCCACAGCGTGGGCGTGTTCCAGCTCGCCTTCCGTCTCACCGGGAACGAGTCGGACGCGGAGGACGTCGTGCAGGACACCTTCCTCAAGGTCTACCGGGAGCTGAAGCGGTTCGAGTCGAGGTCGAGCTTCAAGACCTGGCTGCACCGGGTGACCGTGAACTGCTCGTACGACCTGCTCCGCAAGCGGCCCCGCGTGCGGCTGGAACCGATCGTGACAGACGACGGGGAAGCCGGCTGGCGTGCCGAGCCGGAGGCCGATGCCGCGAGCCGGCCCGACCGCGTGGCCTATGGCTCGGAGGTCCACCGCCGGATCGAGGCGGCCATGCAGCGCCTCTCGCCGGCCGAGCGCACCGCGTTCGTGCTGCGGCACTTCGAGGGGCACTCGCTCGAGGAGATCGGAGAGGCGCTGGGCCTCCGGCTCGGCGCCACCAAGCACAGCGTCTTTCGGGCCGTCCAGAAGATGCGGCGGGCGCTGGCGCCCGTCGCCAGGACGGCGGAGTGGGGATCGTGAGACACCCGACCGACGAGCAGTTCGTCCTCTACCACTACGGCGAGCTGGACGAGGCGGAGGGCGCCGCCTTCCGCTCGCACATCCGGGAGTGCGAGGGATGCCAACGGCAGCTGGCCACGCTCGGACGCGAGCTGGCGGCCGTGCGGCCAGTGTCCATCCCTGAACGCCCGGCCGATTACGGTGCCCGCGTCTGGGCGCGGCTGCAGCCGCGGCTGGCCGACCAACGGGCTCGCGAGTCGAAGCCGGCGAGGCGGTGGTGGCCCTTCGGGGCCGTCGCGCTCCGCCCCCTGGCTTACGCCGCGGGGCTGGCCGTGCTCGTGGTTGCGGCGTTCGTCGCCGGGCGGTATTGGGCACCGGCGCCCGCCCCGGAGCAGGTAGCGAGCGGCACGCCCGCCTCCTCGACGCCTTCCACGGAGCCCGGCTCGGAACCGGAGCTGGCCGGCGCGCCGCCTGGTGCGCAGGGCTCGACCGCGGCGGCGGCCGTCGCCGGTGTCCGCGAGCGGATCCTCGTGCTCGAGGTCGGCGAACACCTCGAGCGCTCGCGGGCGGCCCTGCTCGAGGTGATGAACGCGCCGGACGAGGACGGGGCGATCGACCTGTCGGCCGACCAGGAGCGCGTCCGCGATCTCGTCGCCGAGAACCGCCTCTACCGGCTTTCGGCAATCGACGCGGGAGAGAACGGGATGGCTGCAGTGCTCGACGACCTCGAACGGGCGCTGGTCGAGATCGCCAACGGCCCGTCCCGCGTGTCGGAGACCGAGTTCGAGCACGTTCGCGGGGAGATCGACGCACAGGGACTGATCTTCAAGGTCGGGATCCTCGGCGAGACGCTGCGGCAGCGGCAGGCCAAGGGGAGCAGCATCTAGAAGGCTCACGGCTCAGGGCTCAGGGCTCAAGGTCAAGGGCTTGCCGAGGACCCAAGCGGGCCGGACAGGAGTTGGAGACATTTATGGTGAAACATTCGATTCTCGTTGGCGCGGCAATCGTGGTGATGGCGGCGTCGGCCGCGGCGCAGACGCCCGCGCCGGTGCC
>Ga0116149_1004491_pt1 | contig 13663 bp, 7 predicted proteins | sample AD_UKC057_MetaG_FD_89787 | JGI IMG/M metagenome (GOLD analysis project Ga0116149, IMG submission 89787) | Active sludge microbial communities of municipal wastewater-treating anaerobic digesters from USA - AD_UKC057_MetaG | ecosystem: Engineered > Bioreactor > Anaerobic > Digestate | place: USA...
CAGCGGCCAAAGCTCCTCAACCACTGAGGAATCTGCCCCGCCGGCCATTCCGTCCCAGGTCGGACCCAAACGCTGCGATGCCTGGAGCCGTTGGGCGCGCCAATTGCGACGGCTGCAAAGAACCTCATGATTCCCCCCTAGCGCATGCCGGATGTAGCGCACAACCCGCTCGCCGGCTAAACGTGTGGCGTCTGGACGGTCGGGGGTGTGAGCCGCGGTCTTTACTGGCATTTCGCCGGCATCGACCAAAAGGGTGGTGCCATCGGGGAGAATGTAGAGTCCGGCATTGCCGCGGCCGGTGCTGATCTGGTGGATGTCCAGGGCGCCGGGTTCCCAAGGCAACATCGGCTTCCCCACGGTATCTCTCGCGTGGCCCGAGACTACCATGGTCATAAACAGGCCGAAGCATAGACTCAGTCGCATTGTCATCTTCGCATCTTGCGGGCAAAGGGCGAAGGTCGTCAACCGTACCTGTTGCCCCGCGATCTTGCTCCTTAAGCGAGCTCACCGCCGTTCGTTCAGCTGGCCGTAAAGCGTGAAGGTGCCGGCGTGAGTAATGTGCACGTCCAGGAGCTCGCCGCGGCAGCGCGGTACACCCTCGAATACCACGATCTTGTTGCAGCGGGTGCGGCCACTCAGCCGGGAGGGGTTCTTCTTGCTGGGGCCCTCCACCAGAACCTGAACCGTCCGGCCCACTAACCTCTGGTGCTGGCGCGCGCCGGACTCATTGACCACCTCGAGCAGCCGCTGGTTGCGCTCCTCTTTCACCGCCTGGCTTACTTGATCAGGCATTTGCGCTGCGGGGGTGTCGCGTCGCGGCGAATACTTGAACACGAACGCCTGGTCGAACCCGACTTCCCGCGCCAGCTCCAGCGTCTCCTCAAAGTCCCCGTCTGTCTCCCCGGGAAAACCCGCGATGAAGTCCGTGCTGATGCCGACAGCGGGCCGCACCCGGCGCAGTCGCTCGATAATGCTCAGGAACCGCTCCCGCGTGTAGCCGCGGTGCATCAGCTTCAACACGCGGTCGCTGCCGCTCTGCACCGGAATGTGCGCGCTTTCCGCCAATTTGCCCAGCCGCCCGTAAGCTTCCACCAGGTCGTCGCCGTAGCCCCTGGGGTGGGGCGAGGTGAAACGAATCCGTTCCAGCCCTTCGATCGCATCCACCGACTCCAGCAGTTGCACGAACGGAGACTTCTGTCCCCGCTTGGGAATAACACCCCGCCCGTAGCTGGTAACGATCTGCCCCAGCAGCATGATCTCCTTTACGCCCTGTGCGACCAGCTCGCCGCACTCGGCCACTATGTCCGAAATCGTCCGGCTGCGCTCCTCCCCGCGGGTCTGGGGCACAATGCAGAACGTGCAGCGCTGGTTACAGCCCTGCATGATGCTCACGTAGGCCGCGCCGGACTTCCGCGCGTTCCCATCCAGCAGGTGCTCGCGTATTGCCCCCTCGCTCCCCGGCTCCTCGCCAATCTCCACCACCTTCTCACGCCGCCCGGCAATGATCCCATCAAGGTATTCTGCCGTGCGATGGAACTTCTGCGTGCCCACGACCAGGTCCACGTCCGGCAGCCGGTCAATCAGCTCGCGGCCCCGGCTTTGGGCCACGCAGCCCATGAAGCCCAGCACCACCTTGGACCTGCGCCGGCGGGTCTCAGCCACGAGATTCTCCATCTTGCGCAGTGCCTTCTGCTCGGCCAAATCCCGCACGCTGCAAGTGTTGAGCAGGATAACATCTGCCGCAGCCTCGGTCTTAGCGAGCGAATACCCCTTGGCCACGAGCTGCGCGGCAACCGCCTCGCTGTCACGCTCGTTCATCTGGCACCCGTAAGTCTTGATGTAAACGCTCGGCATAGGCGCTAGGAGAGTTTGGCAAGCCTACCTCACCACCGCAGAGTTGAAAAGGTGGAAGTGGGGCGCCCGACGGCGCAGGGCGCATCTCAATTCCTGGCAGCGTCCCAAAGCTCGGACATCCTGACCCGTTGGGTCCAATTCCCCCCTCACGCTACCCTCTCCTTCGGTGGTCCCTCCGTAGTACCTCCGTTCTACCTCCGTTCCTCCTCCGTCTCCAAAAACGGCGGTAGAACGGAGGTAGAACGGAGGTACTACGGAGGAGGGACGATGGGAACAGCCTGCAACGGTGGTAATGGCGGCTATTGGCCAGGCCAGGAACGCCTGCCACGGAGCAGTTAACGCAGGTTGTTCCTGCTGCCACCCAGCGCACCCTACCCTTACGACAGAACACGCGAGATTCTGGAAGAAAACAGCCCGGTGGTGGCATCCGGAAGATTCCTCACAGCCTTCAGAATCCGTGCCGCGCCCACGGCCTTTTCCCAATGCTCCCACGCCCACCTTGCCTGTTTAGCCAGAACTTCTGGCCGTCTCCTGGCCGTCCTCCTGGCCGGTAGGTGGCCGGTAGGTGGCCGTCTAGTGGCCGTCCATTGGCCGGCTGGCGGTCGTCGAGCAGCCATTTGGATGGGATGCTCCTTCCGAGCCTGGGCAGGGGGGCGCGCATCTCTTGCAGCATTCGGGCTGGGTGAAATACCACCTGTACCGCCCGCCCTCCCCCTGGAAACAGCTTGAGGCGCTGCTCTGGCGCTGGCTACAGTGCCCCCGCTATGGCCGCGGATCAACCATCCCGGGTAAACGCAATCCGGCAGCACCTGCTCTGGGTATGTCTGCTACTCGCTTTGAGCACGCTGGCGGTCTATTGGCCGGTCACGCGGCATGGGTTTGTTAACTACGACGACACGGACTACGTCACCGCAAATCCTCATGTCCAGGCCGGCCTGACCGAGAAAGGCATGACGTGGGTCTGGCGCAGTGAGGTGGCACGCAATTGGCACCCGGTCACCATGGTGTCGCACATGCTCGATTGCCAGCTCTACGGCATGAGGGCCGGCTGGCACCACCTGACTAGCCTGCTGTTCCATACCGCCAATGCGGTGTTGCTGTTTCTGCTGTTATTCACAATGACCGGCGCGCTTTGGCGCAGCGGAATCGTCGCGGCGCTCTTTGCGCTTCACCCCCTGCATGTCGAATCTGTGGCCTGGATCGCGGAGCGGAAGGATGTGCTGAGCACGTTCTTCTTTCTGCTCACCTTGGGGGCCTATCTGGCCTACGTGCGAGCATCCCAAAGCCAAAGCCACGAACCAGAACGGAGCGCAAAGGCGCACATCCGCCACGCAAAGACCCCGCCGCCTGTAACCCACTACCGGTATGCTTGGTATTGGCTGGCGGTGCTGCTCTTTGCCCTCGGGTTAATGAGCAAGCCGATGCTGGTGACCGTGCCGTTTGTCCTGCTGCTCCTTGATTATTGGCCCCTGCGGCGGCTCGAACGCCAAAGCCAGGGCGTCAAACCCAGCACCTGGCTCCCCCTCGTGTGGGAGAAGATGCCAATCCTGGCGTTGAGTGCGGTGTCGTGTGTTATCACCTATCGGGTTCAGCATAGTGGCGGCGCCGTGCTTGATGTAGCCAACTTGTCCATCGGCGCCCGGATTGCCAATGCCCTCATGTCGTATGTGCGCTACCTCGGGAAGATGGTCTGGCCGGAGGGGTTGGCGGCTCTTTACCTGCGGAAGGCGCCCTGGCCCGCATGGGAGGTGGGCCTGGCGGCCCTGGCATTGCTTGCGGCCACCGTGGTCGTCCTCCGACTGGCACGACGCCGCCCGTACCTCGCGTTGGGCTGGTTCTGGTACTTGGGCACACTGATTCCGGTTATCGGCCTGGTCCAGGTGGGCATGCAGACCATGGCCGACCGCTACACCTACATCCCTCTCATGGGCATCTTCATCGCGCTGGCGTGGGGAGGTTGCGAATTGGCCAACCGGTGGCGGGTACCGCTCGCAGGGCAGGGGACCGCGACCGTTCTGGTGCTGGCGGCCTGCGCGCTGTTGGCACGCAAGCAGCTTGGCTGGTGGGCAACCAGCGAAACACTCTTTGGGCGAATGATCCAAGTCGGTGAGGGCAATTACATGGCCCACTATAACATGGGCAATCTGTATAGCCGCCAGGACAAGCTGGCAGATGCCGCAGCGCATTATGAGGCCGCCCTTCGATCCGAGCCCAATTACGCCGAGGCGCACAACAACCTCGGCGCGGTGCTCCTGCGCCAGGGTCGCTTCGACGAGGCATTGGCGCACTATGCGACGGCTGTCAGGCTCAAGCCGGAATACCTCTACTACTTCAACTTCGCCAACGCCCAAATGGACGCGGGCAGGCCATCCGAGGCCGTGCCGAATTACCAGCATGCCTTGCGCTTGAACCCGAATTCGAGCCAGGCGCACCACAATCTCGGCATGGCCCTGCGGGCCCAGGGACAAGCCGAACAGGCGATGGCCGAGTTCCGTGCCGCGCTTCGGTTGCAGCCGGATTATGAAAGCGCGGAACACCACCTCGCGAATTGCCTGGCAGACGCCGGTATGCTCAAAGAAGCCGAGGCGCATTACCTGGCGGCAGTCCGCCTGGACCCCAATCATGCGGAAAACCACAACGGCCTGGGGATCTGTTACGCGATGCAGGGCAACTACGCGGAAGCGGAGCGGCACTTCCGCACCGCAGTGCGCCTCAAACCAGCACATTCCGGCGCTCAGAGCAATCTCGGCAATGCGTTAGGCGCGCAACACAAACGGGAAGAGGCAATACTACACTACCGGGAGGCTCTGAAGATTGACCCCGGCGACCCCCAGACCCATTTCAACCTGGGTTTGTGCCTGCTCCAACTGGGACAGCGGGCCGACGCCAAAACTCACTTTGCCGAGGCCCTCCGCCTGCGCCCGGACTACCCCGAGGCCCGCAAAGCCCTTGCCGAAATCGAAACCGGCCCGACGAAAAAGTAGCATGGAAACCCTTTACTGCGGCGCTGTCTGGAGTAGAGTATTGACCGTGCCGCGTAATGCGGCAGGACCGCGAATTGAATTGAACAAACGCGAGACAATCGGTTGCGCCGTGTCGCCCAGCGCGGAGAGTGCCCTCCCGCAACTTTCCTGGGTACCGGCATCGTCGAGCCGCCCCCGCAAACAAACCAAAGTAAGCTGAACAATAGGAGACCACTCCCATGGACTTACATCACCCCATCCTGCGCGAGTTCCCGGAGCACCGAGAGACCATCCGGCGACTCAAAGGATGCGACGACCACTTCCGGAACATCTACGACGAGTATCATCGTCTGGATGACGAAATATACCGCATCGAGGAGGAAGTTGATTTCGCCACGGATCAGGAAATCGAGGAACTCAAGATGCGGCGGGCCAAACTCAAGGATTACATCTACCACCTGATCCGCCACACCCCTCCCGATGCCTGCCCGGCCTGCGCCGGGACCGGCGTCGTTCGCTAGCCAGACGCCGCGGCAGGCCGCGACTGCTGCCCGCGCCGCCGCCGGGCAGCCGGAGTCTATTCTGTTACAACCTTGGCCGCGCGGGCCTGGGCGGCGCGCTTGCGCCGGACCCCGTCCAGTATCTTCTTCCTCAAGCGCAGGTTCTTGGGGGTTGCCTCCACGTATTCATCGGACCCGATATACTCCAGCGCGCGCTCCAGCGACAGCTTCAGCGGCGGGTTTAGCTGGATGCCCTTGCCCTCCCCCTGTGAACGCATATTCGTGAGCTTCTTCGCTTTGCACGGATTGACCGGGATGTCGTTCTCGCGCGCGTTCTCACCCACAATCATGCCGGCATAAACCGCGTCCCCCGGCTCCACGATCAATCGGCCCCGTTCCTGGATCATGTTCAGCGCGTAGGCCATCGCCTCGCCGCTTTCCATGCTCACCAGCGACCCGTTCTTGCGCGCCGCGATATCGCCCCGCTCGGCGCCATACTCGTGGAACAAATGGCTCATTACCCCAACACCGCGCGTCTGGTTCACCAGGTCGGTCTCGAAACCGATCAGCCCGCGCGTCGGAATCAGCGCCTCGATGCTGACCTGGTCGCCGTGGTGGCTCATGTTCGTGATCTCGCCCCTCCGGTCGGCCAGGTTCGCCAGCACAACGCCCATCGAGTCCTTCGGGATTTCCAGAAACAGCCTTTCGATCGGCTCCAGCAGGTTGCCCTTGCTGTCCTTCCGGTAAATCACCTCAGGCCGTGATACCAGAACCTCGTAGCCCTCGCGGCGCATCTGTTCGACCAGGATGGCGATTTGCATTTCACCACGCCCGCTCACGTTGAATATGTTCGGCGCGTCGGTCTGCGCGATCCGCAGCGCCACATTCGTGCGAACCTCCTTGACCAGGCGCTCCCAAATATGGCGCGCGGTGACGAGCTGCCCATCCAGGCCGGCCAAAGGGCCGTCGTTGACCGCAAACTGCATCTGGATCGTCGGCGGGTCAATCGGGACAAAGGGCAGCGGAAGACGATCCTCCGAGTCGGTGATTGTCTCGCCAATAAACACGTCCTCAAACCCGGTCAAACCGACGACGTCGCCGGCGTGTGCTTCGGGAACCTGCATTCGCTTCAGACCCTCGAACTGGAAGATGGCGGTGATCTTGGCCGTGCTCCTTTGCCCGTCGCCGTGGATGCAGACATAGGTCTCGCCTTCCTTCACCTTGCCGCTGTGAATCTTGCCGAAGGCAATGCGGCCCAGGTAATCCGAGTAATCCAGGTTGGCCACCAGTAGCTGGAACCCTTCGCCGGCGTGGGCGCGCGGCGGCGGGATATGCTTAATGATCGCGTCAAACAGCGGCTTCATCGTCTTGCCCGGATGCTTGAAGTCCGTTGTGGCGTGGCCGTCCCGCGCGCTGGCGTAGATCACCGGGAAATCCATCTGCTCGTCGGTGGCGTGGAGCGACACAAACAGCTCCCACACCTCGTCGAGCACTCTGTGCGGATTGGCGTTATCGCGGTCAATCTTGTTGATGACCACGATCGGCTTGGCCCCGGCTTCGAGCGCCTTGCGCAGCACGAACCGGGTCTGGGCCTGCGGGCCGTCCGCGGCATCCACTACCAGCAGCACGCCGTCAATCATGTTCATGATCCGCTCCACCTCGCCGCCGAAGTCCGCGTGGCCGGGCGTGTCCACGATGTTGACGTGGTAATCCTTGTACTTGAACGCCGCGTTCTTGGCCTTGATGGTAATGCCCTTCTCTCGCTCCAGGTCCATGGAGTCCATGATCCGCTCCTCGGCCGCGATGGCCTGGTTGGCGCGGAAGGTGCCCGATTGCTTGAGCAGGCAGTCCACCAGCGTGGTCTTGCCGTGGTCAACGTGGGCAATGATGGCAATGTTCCGTATATGCTGCATAACGAATCTTCGCCAAACCGGGTTCGCATAGCCGCGCCTTCAAGCTCGCACCTGGCGAGACCCCGCGTCAACGGGGCTGCAACGACAACCTCCGATTTGGAATCAATAGGCCCAATCTGTCAGGTCCTGTCCAACACGTCAAGCCCCCGTAGAATGCCCCGTAGAATGCCTCCACACGCGCCTGCGCGTACGGCCGTCGCCGATGGCTTGACTCGCGGCGCGGTTTTCCTACTATGTGGCCCTCACCTTGAACACAGGGTGGGCATGGAAATCATCGGCGCATAATCGCCAGCGGGCTTAACGTGAGCCGCCGGGCCCTGGACGGCCTTAGTGATTTCCCAGGTTCGGAATTGATTACACATATTTATGAGCAGAATCCAAGACATACTGGCGCGTGAAATCCTTGATTCACGTGGTAATCCCACAGTGGAGGTTGATGTGACCCTTGCCAGCGGCGCGATGGGGCGCGCAGCGGTGCCCTCGGGCGCCAGCACCGGCGGGCACGAGGCGCTGGAATTGCGCGACGGCGATAAGAAGCGCTACCTCGGCAAAGGTGTCACTAGGGCCGTGAAGAATGTGCGGGAGAAGATCTTCTCCGTGCTCAAGGGCATGGACGCGCTCGATCAACTGGCCGTTGACCGCGCGATGCTTAAACTCGACGGCACGGAAACCAAGGCCAAGCTGGGCGCCAACGCCATCCTGGCTGTTTCTCTGGCCAACGCCAAGGCCGCGGCCGCGCTCCTGGGCCAGCCGCTCTTTAAGTACCTCGGCGGCCCCAACGCCAAAGTCCTGCCGGTGCCTATGGCCAACGTTATCAACGGCGGCGCCCACTCGGACGCGCCGATTGATTTCCAGGAATTCATGATCATGCCCAAGGGGTTCAACTCCTTCTCGGAGGGGCTGCGCGCCATCACGGAGACCTTCCACGCCCTGAAAGCCGTGTTGAAGAAGCAAGGGCTCTCGACCGCCGTCGGTGACGAGGGTGGCTTTGCCCCGAAGCTGGCAAGTACCGAGGCCGCGATTGACGCCATCTTGCAGGCCGTCAAAGCCGCCGGCTACAAAGCGGGCAAGCAGATCTTTCTGGCGCTGGATGTGGCTGCCTCCGAGTTCTACAACGGCAACGGCACCTACACGTTCAAGAAGAGCACCGGCAAGACCGTCTCGGGCGATGAACTCATCGCCTTCTACGTTAAGCTCTGCAATAAGTACCCCATCGTGAGCATCGAGGACGGCTGTGCCGAAAGCGACTGGACCAACTGGAAGAAGCTCACCGACAAGCTGGGCGGCAAGGTCCAACTGGTCGGCGACGACCTGTTCGTTACCAACGTGAAGTTCCTGCGCCGGGGCATTGACACCGGCACCGCCAACTCCATCCTCGTCAAGGTCAACCAGATTGGCTCGCTGACCGAGACGCTGGACGCCGTGGAACTGGCCCAGGAAAATGACTACACCGCGGTCATCAGCCACCGGTCCGGCGAAACCGAAGACGCCACCATTGCGGATATTGCGGTAGCCACGAACGCGGGCCAGATCAAGACCGGCTCCCTAAGCAGAACCGACCGGGTTGCCAAGTACAACCAGTTGCTGCGCATCGAGCAGATGCTGGGCAGGAACGTGGTTTACGGCGGCAAGTTCTAGCCCCTGGCCGGCTCAACTTACTTTGGTTGACGAATGGCTGCGCTCGCAAGAGCGCGGCCATTTACTTTTGCCGACTGCACCCGACGGGAATTGGCGGGCAGGAGCCGAGGAGCCACTCAGTTGTGCAAGGACTCAAGGGCCTTCCGGGCGCGCTCGCGCTTGGCCTGCCACTCAGCCAGGCGCTGCTGATGCTCTTGCAGCACATGCGGCGGCGCTTTGGCGGTGAAGTTCGGATTGCTGAGCTTCTGATTGGTCTTCGTGATCTCGCTCTCGATCTTCTCCAACTCCTTGGTGAGCCGTCCTTTTTCCGCGGCCACATCAATCAGTCCTTCCAGCGGCAGATATAGGTTGCCCAGTTCCGAGTGGACGCCGGGCGTGCCCTTCTTTGGCTGGTGATTCGGGTCTATCTCGAGCGCCTCGTCATTGAGCAGGAGCTTCAGAACCTCGGCCTCGTGTGGCATGACCGGCTGGGACGGCTTGAAGACAAACCTGACCTTCTTATTGGCCGGGATATTGCCTTCGCGGCGCAGATTGCGGCCCTGGCTGACGAGGTCATTTCTGGCATTGACGGCGTCCAGGCAGCCGGCGTCCAGCCCATAGTGCCCGCGGAAATCCTCATCCAGCGGTTTGGGCCACGGCGCAAACATGATGGTCTGCCCGCCCTGCGTCGCCGGCATATCTTCGTGGTAGCCCATGCCGTGCCACAACTCCTCCGTGATGAACGGCAGGAACGGGTGGAACAGGCGCAGTGCGTGGGAAAGGACGAAGTCTATGACCGCCAGGGTATTGGCGTGGCGGCCATCTTGGCCCGTGGCGCCTGTGGCCGGTTGCGTCGAGAGGACGGCCTTGCTGGCCTCAACATACCAGTCGCAGTATTCGCTCCAGAAGAAGCGATAAAGGACCTGCGCGGCTTCGTTGAAGCGGTAATCGGCGAAGGCGGTGGTGATTTCCCGGATCGCCTGGTCGAGCCTGAGCAGGATCCACTTGTCGTCGCTGGTCAGGAGGCTGGGTTGAATCTCGCCCTGCGCCTCGCCGCCCTGCATTTGCCGGAAGCGGCAGGCGTTCCAGAGCTTGTTGCAGAAGTTGCGGCCCAGCTCGACGTCCTTCTCGTCGAAGAGCACATCCTGGCCCAGCGGCGCGCTGCGCATGGTGCCGAAGCGGAGGGCGTCGGCGCCGTATCTGCCGATCAGGTCGAGTGGGTCGGGCGAGTTGCCCAGGCTCTTGCTCATCTTGCGGCCCAGCTTGTCGCGGATGATGCCCGTGAAATAGACGTTGCGGAAGGGCAGTTCCCCCATGAACTCGTAGCCCGCCATGATCATGCGCGCCACCCAGAAGAAGATAATGTCCGGCCCGGTAACAAGGTCAGTGGTGGGGTAAAACTTCTTCAGCGTCTCGGTCTGCTCCGGCCAGCCCATTGTGGCGAAAGGCCAGAGCCACGAGCTGAACCAGGTATCGAGAACGTCGGGGTCCTGAGTGAAGCCTTCCGTGATCAAACGTGCGCCGATTTGTTCGTCAGTTGAGCAGACAAACAATTCGAACTCGTGATTTGGCTTCCCGGCGTCCATGGACTCCGTTAGCTCGGCGTGAAGCAAGTCGATGGTGCTTCCAGTGCCGAGATGGAGGATTCGGAACACCGTGTTCGCGCTGGCCGCATCATGGAGTCTTACCACCTCGTCGAACGTATGCGTGCGGTTGTTTTCTGGCGTGTTTGGGAGGGTGATTCGCTTTGTCCACACCGGCACGCGGTGCCCCCACCAGAGCTGGCGGCTGATGCACCAGTCCCTGAGGTTGTGCATCCAGTGCGAGTAGGTTTTCACCCAGCGGTCGGGATGGAACGCCATTCGTCCTTCTTCGACCGCTTTGGTGGAAGTCTCCACCCCCGGATATTTCAGGAACCACTGTTCGCTCAGGTACGGCTCGATGGGGACATGGCTGCGCTGGCTGTAGCCAACGTTGTGGACGTAGTCCTCGACCTTCAGCAGCAGGCCCTGCTGGGTCAGTTCCTCGATAACCGCCTGGCGCGCCTCCATGCGGTCCATATCGTCGAAGTCCTCGCCTGCGGCCTCGGTCATCTTGCCATCGGGGCCGATGACAACGGTGAAGGGAAGCTTGTGGCGAAGCCCCATCTCGTAGTCCGCTGGATCGTGGGCGGGCGTCACCTTCACGCAGCCGGTGCCAAACTTCGGGTCCACCAGCTCGTCTGCGATGATGGGGATGGACTTGTTCTGCAAGGGCAGCAGGCACCTGCGCCCGATGATCTTCTGGTAGCGCGGGTCCGTTGGGTTCACTGCCACGGCTTCGTCACCCAGCATCGTCTCTGGGCGCGTGGTGGCGACCACCAGGAACCCGTCGGCCTTGGGCTGGCCCTTGTCATCGAGCAGCGGGTACTTCAGGTGCCAGAGGTGGCCCTTTTCCTCGATCATCTCGACTTCTTCGTCGGAGAGGGCGGTGCGAGCGGCAGGGTCCCAGTTGACCATGCGTTTGCCGCGGTAGATCAAGCCTTTCTTGTAGAGCTCGACGAACACCTTCTGGACGCAGCGCGAGTAGTCCGGGTCCATCGTGAACCGTTCGCGCGTCCAATCGCACGAGCAGCCCAGCTTCTTGAGCTGCTGGATGATGATGCCGCCGTGCTTCTCCTTCCAGGCCCAGACATGTTCCAGGAACTTCTCCCGGCCCAGGTCGTCGCGGTGCTTCATGACGCCCTGCTTGCGGAGGGTCTTCTCCACCACCGCTTGCGTCGCAATGCCGGCGTGGTCGGTGCCGGGCAGCCACAGCACCTCCTTGCCGTCCATGCGGGCCTTGCGGGCGAGGATGTCCTGGATGGTGTTATTGAGCACGTGCCCCATGTGGAGCATGCCCGTCACATTCGGCGGCGGGATGACGATAGAGTAGGCTGGTTTCGAGGAAGCGGGGTTGGCGGCGAAGCAATTATGCTTCAGCCAGAAGTCATACCACCGCGCCTCGACAGCTTGGGGTTCGTAGGCTTTCGGAATCTCAGGCATGGGTAAGTCACTTCTGCATCAGCGCGTATTCGAGACTGTCCACCAGGGCTTGCAGGCTGGCTTCGATGATGTTGTCATTAACGCCAACCGTGCCCCACTCTTTCTTGCCATCGGTGGACTGGATAAGCACACGGGTGCGCGCGCCGGTGCCGGTGGAGGATTCCAGGATGCGGACCTTGTAGTCCGTGAGCACCACCTTCCTGAGCTGCGGGTAGAATCCTGCGAGCGCGGCTCTCAGGGCCTTGTCGAGCGCATTCACCGGGCCATCGCCCTCGGCGACCGTGTGGCCGGCTTGGGCGCCGACGCGCACTTTGACTGTCGCCTCACAAACAGAGCCAGACCCTGCCCGGCGCATGGAAACGTGGTAGGCATCCACCGTAAAGGGCAATTCCGTGTGTCGGAGCGCCCGGCTGATGAGCAGCGCCAGAGACGCTTCCGCCGCCTCGAACTCGTAGCCTTCGTGTTCCAGTTCCTTGATGCGAGCAAGGATGGTCTTCAACTCCGGCGTGTCGTTGGCCACGGGGAATCCCAATTCCTGGGCCTTCATCACGATGTTGCTCTTGCCGGCCAGGTCGCTGATCAGCACGCGCCGCCGGTTGCCTACCAACGCCGGGTCTATGTGCTCGAAGCTCCGCGCTACCTTTTGGACCGCATTGACGTGCATGCCCCCCTTGTGGGCAAAGGCGGTTCGTCCTACCCAAGGCTGCCGTGGATTGTGGCGGAAGTTGGCAATTTCGTCCACGAACTGCGAGAGGTCGCGCAACTCGGCCAGTGATTTCGCCGGCATGCAGACCTTCTTCATCTTAAAGGCGATATTGGGGATCACGCTGGTGAGGTTGCAGTTGCCGGTCCGTTCACCGTAGCCGTTCATGGTGCCCTGCACATGGGTCGCGCCCGCTTCGACAGCCGCCAGTGCGTTGGCTACTCCCAGCCCAATGTCGTCATGAGTGTGGATGCCAAGACGGGTTGTGAGCTTGCCCCGCGCTGCGGCGGTAATCGCGGCTACTTCGCGTGACAAAGAGCCGCCGTTCGTGTCGCACAGAACCACTACATCCGCGCCGGCCTTTTCGGCCGCCAGCCAGGTGGCAAGGGCGTATTCGGGCTCGTCTTTGTACCCATCGAAGGCGTGTTCGGCGTCGTAGATAACGAACCGGCCGTTATCCTTGAGAAACCGCACCGTGTCGGCTATCATCGCCAGGTTTTCGTCGGGCGTTGTCCGGAGCACTTCTTTGACGTGCAAGAGCCAAGTCTTGCCGAAAATGGTGACCACCGGAGTGTGGGCTTCCAGCAACAAACGGACCTGGTCATCGCTCTGGACCTGGACCCCCTTGCGGCGGGTGGAGCCAAAGGCCGCCAGGCGGGTCTGTTTGAAGTTCCTGCGCCGCGCTTCCGCAAAGAACTCGATGTCCTTGGGATTAGACCCCGGCCAGCCACCCTCGACGTAGTGGACCCCGAACGCGTCTAATCTCTCGGCGATGCGGAGCTTGTCCATCACCGAGAAGTTGATGCCTTCGCCCTGGCTGCCGTCGCGCAGGGTCGTATCGTAGATTTCGACTTCGGGTTTCATAGCCATTCCCGCAACCGCGGGAGGGAATATTTACGCGATAGGAAGGCGGATGCAAAGGCGAAAGAAGCAACTGCGGCCTTTTCCGGGCAAAGGCGCAAGAGAAGCGGCTGAGCAACTGCGGTGTTGAATTGGCACCTCCCGACAGAAGTCTCAAGGCACCTGCGATGGGTCGGCAGCCGCGCCGTCCCAGCCCCGTCCCAACCCCGTCCCAATACCGTAGTACCTC
>Ga0116149_1004499_pt1 | contig 13644 bp, 6 predicted proteins | sample AD_UKC057_MetaG_FD_89787 | JGI IMG/M metagenome (GOLD analysis project Ga0116149, IMG submission 89787) | Active sludge microbial communities of municipal wastewater-treating anaerobic digesters from USA - AD_UKC057_MetaG | ecosystem: Engineered > Bioreactor > Anaerobic > Digestate | place: USA...
CCCTGCGCGATCGTCGCGTTCACCTCGGCGATGATCTCGGCATACGAACGCTGCTTGCACCGCTCGCACTGCGCCTGCTGCCGGTGCGAGGCGCAACTGGTGGGGTTCTCGGAGGCGGTGATGGTGAAGACGCCGCCAAGCCCCGGCACTTGGGTGAAAACGGCGGCCAGCGCGTCGGACATCCAGCGTCGCACCTCCGGATGAGACGTGCAGAGGCGCGCGGTGTCGCCGGCGGCCGCGACCCCGCGCAGAGTGGCGCGTTCCGGCTTGGCCTCAAAGAATGCATGGTGCATCGTGCGCGGTTCGTTCAGATAGAGATATACTTTCAGGCCGTACTTGCCGGCGCGCGCCACCAGCGTGCGCAGTCCCGCGATCCGCTGTTCGCAGCCCTCGCCGAACTCCGGGAAGGCGGGATCTTTCGCCAGCGTACGCAGCACAGTGTGGACCCACACGCCGTTCACGCCGGCCGTCGCGAGACGCTGCAGCAGCCCCTCGGGATACGAGGCGACTTCCGGATCAAAGAGCGGATCGCCGTACTCAGCAAAGTACGAGAAAATAAAACGCAGGCCGAAGGGGGAGTTGTCCGACGGCGGCGCGGCGGCGAGTGCGGGATCAGGCCGCGAGAGCCGATCGATAAAAGCGAAGCGTGGTTCTTCGGGTTCGCGCAGGCTCGCCGCGACGCCCTCCTCGCGCAGCCAGGCGGCGAGCTGTTCGGCTGCCGCGCGTTCCGCTTCAGAAGGCGGCGCGTAGCGCAGCGGCGGGCAGGCAGGCTTGACGCTGCCGAGCTTGATGAAGAGGAAATCATCCTCCATCAAGGCGTAACGCAGCCGCTCGCGCGTGAGGCCGGTGAGGGTCAGAAGCTGGTCGTAGGGCAGCAGGTGCCAGTTGCGCCGCACCACCGTGATATAGCCCTTGTCCTGCCACGCCGGCAGGATCGCGCCTTGCGGCGGCAGCCCCATGGAAGCCGCGACCTGCGCCACGTTTTCGGGTGTCGTGGCGAGGACCGTGGCCAGTCGTGCCTGCGGCACCACGCTCCAGTTGCGCCACACGAACTGGTGCAGCCGGCTGGGGAACGGCTCGCATCCCAGCGGGGCTTTTTTGCCCGCCTCGTCCGGAAGCGGCGTCTCCGCGCCGTACGCGGCGCACGCCGTAAAGATGCCCGCCGCCATGATTCCTGCCGCCCACTGTCGTGTCATAGTCAGTCTCCTCTCATTGGCCGGCTTGCGGCCCGCTCGCCGAGGCGAGCAGTTCGCGGGCGTGGCTCTCGATCACGCTGGTGAGCCCTTTGCCGCCCAGCATGCGCGCGATCTCATCGACGCGGCGCGCGTCGTCGAGGGCCTCGATCCGCATGCGCGTACGGCCTTTGGCCACCTCTTTCGAAACCACATAGTGCTGGTGGCCGTAGACGGCGGACTGCGGCAGGTGCGTGATAGAGATGACCTGATGGGTCGCCGCCACATGACGCAGCTTCTGGCCCACGACACGCCCGACCTCGCCGCCGATGTTGGCGTCGATCTCGTCGAACACCAGCACGGGGATGCTGTCGTGCGCGGCGAGCACCGCTTTGACGGCGAGCATCACGCGCGCGATTTCGCCGCTGGAGGCGATGGCTTTCAGCGGCCGCATCGGCTCGCCGGGGTTCGGGGCAAAGCCGAACGTGACGAGGTCCGCGCCGTGCGGTCCCGGAGCGCAGGCCGCGAGGTCGACCGAGAAGCCGGATTTGAGAAACCCCAGGTCGTGCAGCTCGCCGGTGATCGCGCGGGCTAGTCTGCCGGCGGCCTGCGCGCGGCTCTTGGTGAGTGCGGCGGCCTTACGGGTGAGGGCATCCGCAGCCTCCGCGATCTCGGCCTGCAACCGCTCGACCTGCTCGGTGCGTGTCGCGAGGTCGTACAGGCGTGCCTGATGCCGGGCGAGCGTGGCCAGAACCTCGCCGACGGTGTGCCCGTATTTGCGCTTCAGCCGTTGGACCAAGGCCATGCGCGCCTCGAGCTGCTGGAGGCGGTCGGGGTCGGCCTCAACCCGGCTGAGCCGGTCGCTGACGGCGCGCCCCAGTTCCTGGAGTTGGACGGCGGCGGTTTGCGCATCGGCGCGCCAGGCGGCAGCTTCCGGGAGGATGCGCGCCAGCTCGGCGAGCTGCGTCTGAATCTCGGCCAACAGGTCGAAGGCCGAGCGCTCGCCGTCGGTCAGCCCGTTGCAGATTTCTGTGCCCAGCGCGAGGATTTGCTCGGCGTTGGCGGCCTCGGCGTGTTGGGCGAGCAAGGGCTCTTCGTCGGCCTCGCTCAATTCAGCCTGCGCGATTTCATCGACCATGAACTGCAGGCGGTCGATCTCGGACGCGATGTCAGCGGAATCGCCCTGCAGGTCGTCCAGGCGCGCGCGCAGGGCCTGAAGCCCGCGCCACGACTCGCCGTAGGCGTCGCGCACGGAGGCGCAGTGGCCGTAAGCATCAAGCACGTCACGCTGGAAATCCGCGTCGAGCAGCGACTGATGGTCATAGGGGCCATGGATGTCGACCAGCAGGCTACCCAAGCGGCGCAGCGTCTGAACTGTGGCCGGCGTGTCGTTGACCAGGCAGCGGCCCGCGCCTGCGGCGGCGATCGAGCGTCGCACCAGCAGCGCGCCCTCTTCGCACGCCGGCAGACCGGCGTCATCAAGCAGGCGGTCGGCTGCGCGGCTGTCGGCGAGACTGAAGGCGGCCTCCACCCAGGCCTCGGAGGCTCCCTCGCGGATGGCCGATTTGTCGGCGCGCCCGCCGAGCACCAGATCCAAGGCGCCCATGAGCACCGATTTGCCCGCGCCGGTTTCGCCGGTGATGATGTTGAGGCCGGCGCCGAACGTGACCTCAGCCGATTCGACGATGGCCAGATTTTTGACGGACAACTGAACGAGCATCGCGGGACATCAGGGGTTGGGTGTTAGAACTGAAAAGTTAGGATGTGATTCATGAAGAATACCACAGGTGGGCATGGCTTGAACAGACGGACCGTGTGTGATACGCTGACCAACACTCGGGAGCGCATCGGTTACGGGCAAGCTCCTTCACGCGTAGCAACGAGGTCAGCGATGGCATATTATCTGGGTCTGGACAGCAGCACGCAAAGCATGAAGGCCGTGGTGATCGACCCTGAGACCGGCTGCGTCGCGGGCGGTGCCAATGTCACGTTCGGCACAGATTTGCCGCAGTACCGTTGCCCTGACGGGGTGCTGGCCCATGCGGACCCCTTGGTGAAGCATGCGGATCCCCTGATGTGGCTGGCGGCGTTGGACAAGGTGTTGGAACGGCTGCTGAAGTCTGGCGTGGACATGGGGCGCATCGCTGCCGTCGGCGGCGACGGTCAGCAGCACGGGTCTGTTTATCTGAACAGCCGGTTCGAAGCGGTGCTGGCCTCGCTGGACCCCGAACGTGCGCTGCCAGATCAGATCGCGCCGGCGCTGGCACGGCCGTCAAGCCCGATTTGGATGGACAGCTCAACCTCGTGCGAATGCCGCGAACTCGAGGCTCGCTTCGGCGCGCGGCTGCAGGCGGAGACCGGCTCGCCGGCGATCGAGCGGTTTGCCGGACCGCAGATCCGCAAATTCGCGAAGGCCGAGCCGGAGCGGTACGCGCAGACCGCCCGCATCCATTTGGTCAGTTCGTTTCTCTGCTCGGTGTTGATCGGACGCGATGCGCCGATCGATTCGGGGGACGGCGCCGGCATGAATCTGCTCAATCTGCGCACGCTGGCGTGGGACGAGGCGATCGCGTCGTTTACGGCGCCCGGGCTGATGGACAAACTGCCGCCGGTCGGGTGCGGCGCAGCCGGCGGCCTGCATCGGTATTTCGCGAAATACGGACTTCGCCCCGGCATTCCTGTGGCGGTCTGGACCGGCGACAATCCCGCGAGCTTGGTCGGCACCGGGGCGTGGGGGACGGGCGTGGCGGTGGTGAGCCTCGGCACGAGCGATACGTTTTTTGCAGCCCTGGACGCTTTCCGGACCGACCCCGCCGGATGCGGCCATGTGTTCGGCAATCCGGCCGGAGGCTTTATGAGCTTGGCCTGTTTCAAGAACGGCTCGCTGGCGCGCGACCGCGTGCGTCAGGAGGCGGGTGTGGACTGGACCTTTTTCGACCGCACGGCGTTTGAACGCACGCCCCCCGGCAATGAAGGGCGGCTGGCGCTGCCCTGGTTTGTTCCCGAGATCACGCCGCCGGTGCTGACGTCCGGCGTGCGCGCCTGTTTTGATTTTGCGCAAGCCGCGCCGGAGGTGCGGGTCCGCGCGGTGGTTGAGGCGCAGGCCTTGGCGCTGCGCGCCCATGCCGAGTGGATCGGGCGTTTCGACACGTTGCGGGTGACGGGCGGGGCGTCACGCAGCCCCGGCATCCGGCAGACGCTGGCGGATGTTTTCCAGGCGCGGGTCGAGAGCATCGCGGTGGCGGATTCTGCCGCGTTGGGCAGCGCCATGCTGGCGGCGCATGCGGATGGCGTCTCGCTTGCGGAAATGACCGCGCATTTTTCGCCCGTAGCCGACGTGTGCCTGCCGCGCGCCGCGAATGCCGCCGTGTATGACCGCCTCCTGCCGGCAGTCCGCGAATTGGAACGCCTGCCGCCTGCCGGCGCCTGACAAAGAACGGCTGCCGAGCGGCCGGCGGCGTGTCAGCGGTGCGCGCGATGCCCGCTGACATTACTGCGGCTGCAACGCTTCGGCAAACCCGAGAAGCGCGGGACGCTCGAACGGTACATCGATTTCGGCGGCGCCCTCCGTCCCGACTTGCGCGCCGGTGCGGAGATCAAAGAGCGGCCGGCGCTCGCCGTATGCGAAGGTCACGCGCACCGCGTCGCGCCGTGCCGGCAAATCGTGCGCCGTGACATCGTCGCTGAGCTGTCCCTGCTGCCGCTGTTCCAGCGCGAAGAGCCGGGCCGGCCCCTCGCGAAACCGGTAGATGCAGACGCCGTTGCCGGGCGTGGTGAGGCGGACGGCAGGCGCAGGCAGTGCGGCGACGAGTTGCTCGATTGTCTGCGTGCTCGCGGTGAAGAGCGGCTGCGCGCGCGGCGTGCCGTTGGCGTGGAAGATGCCCGGCTCGCCAGTGTAGAGCAGGCGGTTGCCGGGTTTCCGCGCGAAGGCGAGCAGGGCGCGCGCCTCGCGGTCGGAGAGCGCAAAGGCGTCGGGCAGCAGGCAGGTGTGAAACGCGTCCGTTTCAAGCTTGCCGGCTTCGACCTCCTCGTAGGAGACGAAATGCGGTGACCAGCCGGCCTCGCGCAGCGCCCGCAGCAGGTCGGTTCGCAGCGCGGCATGCCGGTTGTGGCGCGCTTCGTAGCTTGAGAACCGCCGCGGCCAAGTCGCTCCGTCCTCAAAGGATTCAAACAGCCAGGCGAGCTGGATCGAGGCGTGGGAGTAATGGATGGCCACCGGGTCGTACAGCCGTTCGGCACGCAGCAGCCGGCGGGCCAGCGGCGTGTGCATCTCGCGCACAACCGGCGCCAGCGCGCGCCCCTTGGCGCTGAGCCGCAGCGCGGGGCCTTCGCCTTCGAGCAGATCTTCGCTCCACCAGAGAATCGCGCCGCAGTCGCCTTCCAGCAACAGGTGCCAGAGACGGCGCGAGACCGCCACCGGATCACGTTCGCCGTATGTGGCGAACAGCGGCTTGCCGCGCATGAACGACCCGAAGATCGCGCGCGCGGCGGTGATATCATAGGGCTCCACCCAGTCCAGCACGCGCGATAATTTCCAGAGGTCATATCCGCCCCAGGCGCTGGGCATCTGGGTGCCTTCGATGCCGACCGGCGCGGCGGGGGCCGCCTCGCGCGCGCCGTCGCGTAGGTCGGCCAAGGTCTCGGCGAGCGTGTCATCCATAAAGGTGCGGAAGTCGCACCACGGCGCGAGGTGCCAGCGCTCGGGCTGTGCGCGCACGCGCTGCGGCGTGTAACGCATGGCGCGCAGCGCGGCCCAGTCCGGCTGCTGATCGAGGGCCTCGATGCGGCCGGCCAAGCGCGCCTTGATCTCGTCGGTCGAGAAGGGACGCACCGCCTCCCATGCGTTGAACCGGGTCAACCAGGCCGCGTTCAGGGCGTCCAGCGAGGGGTAATGCTGCCGCAGCCGCAGCCGCAGGGCGGCGAGACTGGCCGGCGCGAAATCATAATCGAAAGGATTGGCGGAGACCGTGACGGAGAGTTCGTCGCGGATGTCGTACAGCAGCGGATTCCATGGCGCGTGGCGCGTGGCGGCGCGACGCATGTCGGCGCGGGCTTGGGCGCGCCAGGCCGGATCTGACAGGCAGACGTCGCGCGTGAACGCATCGGGGCTGCGCGTCTTCATCCACTGCGTGATGAAGGCGTTCCAGTCGGTCACGGACGACCGGAACTTCAGGCAGAGTCCGGGACTGACGATGTTCTCCACGTAGTAATCGAAGCCCAGCGCGCGCCACGGCGCGGGGTCGCCCGCCGGACCGGTCATCAGCGCGGTCACGCCCAGTTCGCGGCAGGCCCGGGCGAGTTCTTGGGTGCTGCCGCGGTTGCGCGCCACCGTGTCGCCGCACCACAGGATCACCCGATAACCGCCGCCGTCGAGGTTCACCTGCGCCGGATATGCCGACAGGGCGCAGCCGAACAGGATGAGTGCCGCCGTCATACGCCGCATCATCAGATGACGCATTTCCCCTCCTCCGCTTGACATGGGGCCGAGTGCCCCGCGTTCCCGTTCTCGTTCTCGTTCACGTACCCGTACACGGTGTCGTCTTTACGAATGTGGTTTCCACGCTCGATCATTCGGAATGGGGGCGAATCCCATCCGCATCCTCGAGTACGTGAACGTGTACCGCTTCGCTGTGAACGTGTACGGTCTTCCGGCCAACAGGGTGTTACATGGACAAGGTTATCCGATTGCGATTACGATTACGATTACGAAAAGTTCTCCCCAACAGAACGGCCATGCGCGCTCGGTCACCCTTCGCCCTCGGATCAGCATTGACGAGCTTCGCCGGAGGCTCAATAATCAACGCCAATCGAGCGGCGTGGGGCTCGGGGCCGCAAGCTGAACAAAACGAAAAAAAGGCGGTTCAGGGATGCGATTCAAAACAGGAACTTTTAGAAATGTCGCGGGTGCGTGTCTGCTGTCATCCGCAGGTGTCGCCACTGCGGTCTCGGCGGCGGAGATCGCGGCGGGCTGGACGCATTCGGTGGCGGTGCAGGACGGATGCGTCTGGACGTGGGGCGACAACGCTTGCGGCCAGCTCGGTCTGCCGGAGGCCGGGCGTGTACGACGGCCGCGCCGGGTCGAGGGCGTGAAAGACGTGAAGGCGGTCGCCGCGTCTTGGCACACGCTGGCGGTGACGGCGGACGGTCATGTCTTCGCATGGGGACGCAATGACGGTGGCCAACTTGGCAATGGCCGTTTCGGGTTCGCGGCGCAGGAGCGCGTGCCGGCGTGTGTGGACGGGCTTCCGCCTGTCGCGGCGGTCGCGGCGGGCTGGGATCACAGTCTGGCGCTGACGCGCGACGGCGAGGTCTATGCATGGGGCGACCGTTCACACGGTCAGCTTGGCGATGGCGTGCGCCAAACAGGAAAGCCGGCGGCGGTGCCGCAGCCCGTGCCGGGTCTCTCGGAAATCATCGCGATTGCGGCGGGCGGCCAACACAGCCTCGCGTTGCGCAGGGACGGCACGGTCTTGGCCTGGGGCAGCAACTGGAACGGCCAACTCGGGAACGGTTCGCACAGTGCCGTGCCGCGGCCGGTGATCGGGGAACGCGGCAAAGACATTCTTACGAACGCAGTGGCGATCGCGGCCGGCGCGCTGCACAGCGCGGCGGTCACGCGCGACGGCCGGTGTCTCGCCTGGGGATACAACGGCTCGGGACAGATCCCGGTCGGCGGGCGCGGCAGCTTCTGGGGCGATGGCGGGGCGCGCAATGTCGCGCGGCCGGCTCAGGCTATGCCTTCCGGAAAGCAGTCGCTGCCCGCCTGCGCGGCGGTGGCCGCCGGATATGAATCCACCTACGCGCTCACGGCAGAGTCGGGCCATGTGCTCTCCGCGGGCTGGGCGCAATACGGCGAGTTGGGGAGCGGCACGTCCGGAGGCAACCGCGACACCCTGGGCCCCGTCACAATCGGCTGCACCGTCGTGTGGCCGTCGCCGTCCGCCGGCGAGTGGCACCCCGCTCTGGTCTATCGTTATACCGATCTCGCGCATCTCGACAAAGGCGTCAAGGATCTGGAGGTCGTGGACCCTTTCACAGGCCCTCCGCTGATCGTGAAGTCTTCACCGGCGGGTGTTGTCATGGTGACGGCGCGCATCGCGCGCAACGCCGGCCAGATCGAGGCGCAGGCGGCGCTGGCGTATCCGGCGCAGGCGGCGACCGGCCGGCCGGTCGCGATGCGGCTCACGCGGCTGATGTTCGGCTCCCACTCGGGCGACAACGATTTCGCGACGGCGGTGCGGCTGCGTCTGACGCAGGGCACGACCGGCGAGACGGTCGATCTGCCGCTCGTGGCCGACACGCGCGCCGGCGGCGCGCTGCCGCCGCTGGGCGGCATCGTGTCGCTCGCGGCCGGTCTGCATCATGCGCTGGCCCGCGACCGCGACGGTGCGCTCTGGGCATGGGGCCACAACGGCTTCGGACAGCTCGGCGACGGCAACGTGGCCGACAGCACGGTGGCCGTGCGTCTGGCGCCGTTTGATGACGAGCAAGGGCGGCGCGCGACACGCGCCGCCGCGCCTGTTCCCGCACCGGTTTCGCGCGCGGCGGGACAGCGGCCCGCCGGCGTGGCAGGCGACGGGATCACGCTCGACCAAGCGGCGCTGCAGGCGGCGATCGACGCCTGCTCGCGGCGGGGGGGCGGCACGGTCCGTCTGCCGCCGGGCGTCTATCTGACCGGCTCGCTCGTATTGCGCGACGGTGTTACGATGCACCTGGAGAAAGGGGCGACCCTGCTTGCCGCCCCCAACCGGCAGCATCTGACGGAGCGGGCGCTCATTTTCGCGAAAAACGCGCGTGACATCGCGATCACTGGCGAGGGCGTGCTTGATGGACAGGGCCACGTCACCGGCGCGCGCGACTGGCGGCACAACGTGATCCTGATGGAGGGGTGCCGCAACGTGCGGATCGAAGGCATCAGTACGGTCAATGCCGGCGCGTGGACCGAGCATTACATCCGCTGCGTCGGCTTGACGATCAAGAACGTCACCGTGCGCAGCCTGCGGCCTGGGCGCAACAACGACGGCATCGACCTTTCCGGCTGCGAGCAGGTGCGCATCGAAGGCTGCACCGTGATCTCCGATGATGACGCGATCGTCATCAAGAGCCAGTCGGCGGACCGTGTGAACCGCGACATCGAGGTCGTCAACAACGTCTGCCACACCTACCGGGGCGCCTTCAAACTGGGGACTGAAACGCGCGGCGTTTACCAGGATCTGACCTGTCGCGGGCTGACCTGTTACGGGGCGAAAGCCCTGGAACTCTACTCGGTGGACGGTTCGGAGATTGAACGGGTCACGGTCGAAAACGTGCGCGCCTATGATGCGCTGATCGCGCTCAACATCCGGCTTGGCGCGCGTTTGCGGCCCTCCTATTGGGCGAAAGGCCTGACGCCGCAAACCGGCGTGCTGCGCGACATCCGCATCCGCGACGTGGCCGTCGAGATCGGGACGCGTTCCTGGCGCGAGGTGTTGCTGGATCACGGCATCCCTGACGCGGAGTGGGCAACGGGTATGCCCGAAGCGCCGTATGACAGTTGCATCTCCGGCCTGCCGGGGCATCGGGTAGAGAAGGTTGTGATCGACGGCTTCAAGGTGCGGGTGCCGGGCGGCGCGCAGAGCGTGCCGGATGCCGCGACCCTGCCGGAACGCCCCGACGCGTATCCGCACGGCGGGAATTTCGGGCCGCTGCCGGCGTATGGTCTTTTCGTGCGCCACGCACAAGGAGTCACGTTGAAGAACGCCTCATTCGAGAGCGTGCATCCGGACGCGCGTCCGCCGGTCGCGTTCTTCGACGCGCCGGATTTCAGTAACCTTGTGACGGCCCCCTGAACGGGAACAACAGGCGTTCTACCGGAGAAGCATGATCGTTCCCGGCGTCGCAGGTCCGGTCAAAACCTTCAGGACACCCGTCCCCTCGAACACGGCGCTTTTGTGCTCGGCGTGACTGCCGGGAGCGCCCCAGGTGCCTGTGTAGGCTGGTTCCCCGCCGAGGGCCAATGCGGTCACGATCTGCGTCCCGGGGTTGTTCAGCATCATGCCGGCGCCTGAGGCTATGGCCACCGACGTGCCGGCCGGCAAGGCGTCGTCCTTAGTGATTTCCAGTGTTCCGGCGTTGACCGCTGTATGGCCGCCGTACGTGTTTGCGCCCGAGAGGGTCAGTCTGCCGCTCCCCTGTTTGATCAGGGTTGTCGGCCCGCTGATCACGCCGGCAAACAGGTGGTCGCCGCCATCACCGACCGTGAGAGGGACCGGGCCTTCGGTTTCCAGAGAAGCCGCGAACCAGTGGAACGAGTCCGGTTTCAGCGGTTGCATCGCGACACTGGCGGTCGCGCTCTTGGCCACGAAGCGGAACGAGTAATACCCGTAGTTGCCGGGTTCCGTGTTGAACAGGTGATGTTCATCCGTGCCGTTGACAAACGTCGCATTCTGCGGACGCGTCCCCCAAAGGCCCACCTGCGTATAGAGCACGATCGTGTAAAGCTGCCCGACCGCGAGATCGCTGAAGGTCAGCACGCCGGGAGTCCCGTTGTAGCGGAAATCGGAGACCAACTGCGCATAGCCGCTGGTGCCGGACGACTCGTTGTACAGGCCGGGAGTCCCGTCCAACGACCAGCCCGTCCCGCTCGTTGAGTCGATGCCGTCAAACGTCACGCCGTTGACAGTCGCGCCGGAGCCGCTGCCGAAATCAAGCAGGTGCACGTAACTTTTCGCGGGCGAGATCAGCGCCTCGCCGTCGCTTCCCGTAGTCACCTGCCCCCAGGCGCGGACGACATTCCCTGAGCCGGAAAGGCTGGGCACCGTCAGGCTAACCACGCCCGCGTCCCAAGTCGCGCCCTCAGCGACCTGCACCGGCCCATAACCGATCGCGCTGCTTTTCAGCGTTCCCCCGTTAATGAAGGTCCCGCCGCCGTAGGCGTTCGCTCCGGTCGTCGCCCACGTGCCGCTTCCGCTCTTGATCAGCGTGGTCGCGCCGCCCGCTTCGCTCAACGCGATGCCGAAGAGATTGTTGCCGGTGTTGCTGCCCGTCAGGGTCAACGACCGGGTCCCCGAATTCTCGAAGAAGTCTGCTGAAGTTGTGGCCGTGAAGCTCACCGTGGCGGACGGGACGCTGCCGGACGCATCGATCACCGCACTGCCCGGCCGGCCCCCGCCCCAGTCCGCATTGATGCGAATCGAACGGTCTGTGCTCTGCGGGGTACTGCCTGCGTAGCGCAGCGTGCCGCCGCGAAACAGGAGCCCCACATTGCGGGGGCAGTCGCGCGCGCGGTTGCCCAGCCCGCCATCCACGCCGTAGTTGGACAGGCTGCCGACTTCGAGCACACCGCCGGAGAAGAGGGTCGTCCCGCCATAACTGTTCGTGCCGTTCAGGATGACCGTGCCGCTCCCTGTCTTTGTCAAATAACTCGCGTTGCCCCGTCCGTTCACGATGGCGGCATCGATCACTAAGGCGCCGCTGCTGGTGTTGGCCAAGGACAGATTCACCTGCTGGGGGATCAGCGTGCCGGCACCGATGGTCAGGCCGCCGGCGCCCGCCGGCAGAACAATGCCGTCCAGAGCCAGCGCCCGGCCTTCCGGGGCGATGACCGCCGCGCCGGTTGCCGCCTCCTGGCAAAGCGTGCGGATCATATTCGTCTGCGCCTCAAGCGTGATATCCCCGGGCGTGCCCGTTCCTTCGACAATGCGCACGACCGCCGCCGCGTCATTCGTGATGACCTTGCGCCCGGAATCAAGCCGGGAGACATCAAAGTAGTCGGGCGCTTCGCCGGCCACGTCGATTTCCCGGTAACCGACACCGCCGTTTTCCTGCCAGGGGAAACTGAAGCGGATGGCTGCCACCCCGGTGAGCCCCAGATCAGCGAGCTTGATGTGCGTCTGGCTGATCGTGCCTTCCTGCAAGGCGGAAATGGCACCGACAAATGCTTCCGAACCTGCCCTGCGGAAGCTGACCGTATAATTCTGGTTGTCGCGTCCGGGGTCCTGCCAGCCGGCGTAGGTGTCGATGTCGGTGATGCTGTATCCTGCGGGATGGGCGTCCAAATCGAGGTTATACGTCAGCGTTCCCGAGCGGATGCCGCAGGTGCCGCTTTTGCCAACGGCGGGTGTGCCATACACGCCGTTGGTCAGCGCCGGCACCCCTTCGTTTGTGTAATTGCTCTCAGTATGCAGGACAATCGTGTTGTCTGTAGAGGCCAGGCGGGCTTGCAGCAGGTCGCTGTTCGAAACCGGCCAGCCGGTCCCGTTGTTCTCTCCGGTCAACGTATAGGACAGCGTCGGGGCCGGGCCGATCACATCGATCTCCTTATACCCGACCCCTCCGTTTTGCTGCTGGGGAAAGGTAAAACGCACGGCGTCCACGCCGGTCAGATTCAGATCGGCAATGCTGACGAATGTCTGCGAAGCGGTGCCGACATAATCGACCGTGACGGCATCGGAGAAAACATCGGAACCGACTTTTCGGAAACTGACGGTATATTTCTGGTTGATGCGCCCCGTGTCATTCCAGCCGGTATAGGTGTTGACCGTGGAAACGGCGTGACCTTCCGGTTGATAGGTGGTGTCCAGCGTATACGTCACCGTACCGTTGGCGATGGTATAGGTGCCTGTCGAATTGGCGGCGCCGAACGTGCCGTCGGTAAGCACGTCGACAACCAGCGAGTTTCCCCCGCCCTGATACAGATTGACCATGAATTCCGTATCGCTCCGATGCGTTTGCAGCAGATCGCCGGTCGCCACGGTGTAGGCCGTGCTTTGGCTCTCCGTGATCACCGTGGCCGCACCCGAAGTCAGCGCAAAAAAAACAAAGCCCGCAACAACACAGAAACAGCGATTCCTTGAAGACATCTTCTTTTCCATACCGCGACCTTAACCTTTCATTCTTCAACAAGAAACAACCCGATAAGAGTGTTAAAAAGATAGCACCAAGCGAATATCGGTTCAATCCAATTAAAAATCAACGGTGCCGGAAAAACGGCCATGCGCCCATATGCTGATTTCTTCTTGTTCTTTGCGTGCATCTTCCATCATACTCGGGAGCGATCACTTTTCGAAAAAGGGGATACGTGTGGTTAAACGCGTGTCGCCGGCAGGTGTCGGGGTCACCATGTCAGTCATGCCCTCTGTCAAAGACATACTCGTTACGGCAGGCATCGAAAAGCTGCGCCGCGGCCCGGTCACGTTGGGCGCATTCAATGTTCTGGTTTTGGAAGAGTGTGCAAGGGTTGGCTGCCAAAAAGTTTTCCAGCGTGCGCATCAAGGGCTTGACCGTCAACCGGTGGGCCGGCGGGAGTGCGGAACGGCTGTTCACCGCAGCGTCGGCTGAAGGCGGTGTCGGCGCGGGGCGCCAAGTGAAGCTAGTAGTCTGTAAAACCAAAAACGCCGGTTTTTTCTAGCCATGATTACAGGATTAACATGATTGGAATCAATCAGTTACATCATGAAAATCATGTAATCCTGTCCGAATTATTAAGCCGTAC
>Ga0116149_1004500_pt1 | contig 13641 bp, 7 predicted proteins | sample AD_UKC057_MetaG_FD_89787 | JGI IMG/M metagenome (GOLD analysis project Ga0116149, IMG submission 89787) | Active sludge microbial communities of municipal wastewater-treating anaerobic digesters from USA - AD_UKC057_MetaG | ecosystem: Engineered > Bioreactor > Anaerobic > Digestate | place: USA...
CACTGCCACCCCCCATCGCGGTGATGAGGAGAATTTCCGCCTGTTTCTGGATCTCCTGCGGCCTGGTTTCTTCGCCCGCAAGGAATTGCTGGCCGAATCGGTGCAGCAAGGCGATAACCCCATCTTCATCCGCCGGCTCAAGGAGGACATGCGCCAATTCGATGGACGGGCGATCTTTCCCCCGCGGAGCGTGCAGACCATCTCTTTCCGCCTGACGCCAGAAGAATTGCAGCTCTACAACGGCGTCACCCGCTATGTGCAGAATTACTTTGACAAGGCCAAAGAAAACCGCAGTATCTCTTTTGCCCTGATGCTGCTGCAGCGACGGCTCACCTCGAGCACTTACGCGGTGTATTGTTCGCTCCAGCGGCGCAAGACGCGCCTGGAGGGACTGCTGGCCCTGCCAGACAAGATCGCTGAGGCAAGCGAGGATTATCTCCGCGCTCGGCGCCTCACTGCCGAAGAGTTGGACGATTTGCCCGAAGACGAACGTCTCGCCATCGAGGAGCGGCTGGAGGAGTGGAATATCGCCCAGAACATCGGCGAGGTGCGGGAGGAACTGGCACAGCTGGACCCCTTGTTGGCCCAGGCGGAGGCGGTGCGCCGGCAGGAAGTGGAGAGCAAGCTGGTGGGCCTGCGCGATAGTGTGCTGCACGCGCTGGGTGAGCGCAAGCTGCTGATCTTCACCGAGTTCAAGGACACGCTGGATTATCTGGCGGGGGATGGCAAGCAGGGCCGACCGCTGGGCAAACTCCGTGAGTGGGGCTACCGCGTGGTCACCATTGACGGCTCAATGGGAATGGACGCTCGCATCCACGCCGAACACGAGTTCCGCGACCAGGCGCAGATTATGGTGGCGACCGAGGCTGCCGGGGAAGGCATCAACCTGCAATTTTGCTCGTTGATGGTGAATTACGACATCCCCTGGAACCCCAACCGTTTGGAGCAGCGGCTGGGACGCCTCCATCGCTATGGCCAGCAACATGAGGTGCTGGTGTGGAACCTGATCACGCAGGATACCCGCGAGGGGCAGATTCTGGAGCGGCTCTTCACCAAGCTGGAGGCGATGCGCCAGGCGCTGGGGTCTGACCGGGTCTTCGACATCATTGGGGAATTGCTGCCCGGTACACGTTTGGACGAGCTGTTGCGCGATGCGATCTTCAGTCAGCGCCGCCTGGAGGAGATCGAGCAACACATCGAGACCCTGAACGCCGGGACGGTGCAGCGCACGCTCGAGGAGGTGTTCCTCACCGGGCTGGCAACCCGGCATATTGACTACACCGGCCTGCTCCAGGAGACGCTGACCGCAGAAGAGAACCGGCTGGTGCCGGAGTATGTGGGCGATTATTTCTTGCGCGCGTTCCGACGGCTGGGCGGCGCGGTGGAACGCCGCCTGGACCCCGACGACGCGCACGCGAGCCTCTACGCGGTCACGAGCGTGCCCTTCGAGCTGCGGCAGTGGGGCGAGGATTATAACTTCAAGACGACGTATGGCACGCTGTTCCGCGAATACCGGCGCATCACTTTCGACAAAGCCTACGCGCAACGACATGGGGAAGTCACCTTTGTCGCGCCGGGGCATCCCCTCTTGGAGGCGCTCAACGCGACGGTCCTGCAGCTTTTCGACGCGAGCGCCCCCCGGTTCGCCCTGTTTGGCGATCCCGAAGGCCAGCGCGAGGGAGTGCTGTGGTTTGTGATGGGGACGGTGCGCGACGGGAGCGGCGAGACCGCCGGACAGCGCGTGTTTTGTCTCTATCAACCCCTGCACGGGCCGATTCAGCCGGTGAATCCGGCCATCCTCTGGGATCTGGAGCCGCTGGATCACGCTACACTTCCGCCGGAACTGGCAAGCGCCCTGGAGCAACGCGACATTATCGAAGATCACGTCGTCACGATGGTGCTGTTCCCCTACCTGGAGGAAATCCAGGCGCGACGGGAGCGCGAAGCGGCCATCAAGGAGAAGTACGGGCTGCGCTCGCTGGACTATCTGATCCAGGAATCGAATCAGAAGATTCTGGATTACCAATTGCGCCAGGTGGCAGGTGAGACGGTGGATTTGCCCCTGCTGAACGAGCAGCGCAGCCTGGACCAATTGGAGTCGCGGCGACGGGAGCTGGAAGCGGAGATTCGCCTGGAGCGGCACCTCACGGCGGCTGAACCGCGCTTTTTGGGCGCTGCGGTGGTGCTGCCCCTGCAGCGGACGCAACTCTATCCCGAAGCGGGGACCGGCGGGCAGGTGGGGCGGGAAATCGCCAACGAGGAATATGCCGAGGCCCTGTTCCGCGACCCGGAGGCCGAGGTAGTGGGGATGCGGGTGACCATGGACTACGAACGGGAACAGGGTCGCCGCCCCGAGGATGTCTCGGCGGAGAACCTGGGCTTTGATGTCCGCTCCCTCCGCTATCGCCCCGATGGGACGTTGGCCGAGATTCGCTACATCGAGGTGAAGGCGCGAGCGCACACGGGGGCGGTGCGCATTTCGGCCAATGAGTGGAAGAAGGCGCGGCACTTCGGCGAGGATTTCTGGCTGTACATTGTGACCGGCGCGAAGACGGAGCGGCCAGAACTGCACCGCATCCAAAATCCTGCCGAACAGTTTCGGATGGGGGAGGACATTGAGGCGACGGGGTACATCATCCAGGAAGCGGCATGGCGGAATAAGCGTCTTGCCTGAAACGCGAAGCGGTCTTGACATCGTATAAGACATCGTGTATGATGTATATATCAACGCCAGGAGGTATTACGATGTCACGGTATCCCTTGAGTTTGCCGGCGCAATTGAAGCAAGAAGCCGAGACCTGGGCGGAGATGCAGGGCGTCTCACTCAATCAGTTCATCATGTGGGCGGTCGCGGAGAAGGTGGGCGAGCTGCGCCAAAATCTCGATGACCCGGCTTTTCCACAAATCACTTACCGGCGTGGGGCGGCGGGAGCACCGACGCCGGTGCTACGCGGTACGGGGATTCGGGTACAGACCGTGGTGGTGGCGCATGAGCACTGGCAGATGACGCCGGCGCAGATTGCCGTGGAATATGGGTTGACAGCGGCGCAAGTTGAAGAAGCGCTGGCGTTCTATGCTGCGCATCGCGCCGAAATAGAAGCCGCGCTGAAGGCGGAAGAGCTGCTAGCAGGCGCCTATGCCTGAGCCACGCCTGCATCTCGACGCGGATGCTTCGAGCAAAGCCCTGCACGCGGCGCTGTTGGAGCGCGGACACGATGTCACCCGCACACCGGAGACGTGGGCGCCTTTGGATGCGACCGACGAGCTGCAGCTTCTAGGCGCCACAGCCCAGGGGCGTGTGATCTTCACCTTCAATATTCGGGATTTCATGGCGCTGGCCGAGCGTTACCCGCGGCATGGCGGCATCATTCTCGCTGCGCAATCTGCCTGGTCGCTGGCGGCGCTCATCGAGGCGCTGGATCGCGCGTTGTGCGAGACGGAAGCTGCGGATTGGAAAGGCCAGGTGCGCTGGCTCAATGATTGGCGCTAGAAAATGATTGGATTCATGTAAGGAGCTGCGATTTGTCATGACCCACACCCGTCGTCTCATCGAATACCACATCCCGCTGGCCGAAATTTCCGAGGCCTCCGCCCGCGAGAAGTCCATCCGCCATGGCCATCCCTCGACGCTACACATCTGGTGGGCGCGGCGTCCGCTGGCCTCGTCGCGCGCGACGGCCTTCGCCGCTCTCATAGATGATCCCGGCCCGGAGCATCCCCAGGAGCGCGAGGCGCTGGAGGAACTGCTCAAACAGATCACGCCCTGGGAGGCCGTGAAAGATGGCAACTCCGTGGCGATTGAGCAGGCGCGCGCGTTGATTGTGCAGCAGTACGGACGTCCGCCCCGCGTGCTCGATCCTTTCGCCGGCGGCGGCTCGATCCCCTTGGAGGCGCTGCGTCTGGGCTGCGAGACCTACGCCACCGATTACAACCCCGTCGCTGTCTTCATCGAGAAGGCGACGCTCGAATGGCCGCAGAAGTTCGGCATCGAGGTGCTGGCCACAGAGTTATCCGCAGAGTCATCCACAGATTTGCACAGATGGACACAGATGGGAGAAGATAAAGAAGGAGAAGAAGAGGCGCCTGCTGCGGGGCAAGCTGCTTTAGAGTCATCCGCAGATTTGCACAGATGGACACAGAGGGGAGAAGATGAAGAAGGGGAAGAAAAGGATGCGCCTGCTGCAAGGCAAACTACTTTCCTGGAATCGCGGGAGACGGTGAACCTACTCGCCTATCTGGTGGAGAAGTGGGCCACTGTCATCCTGGAAGAAGTGCGCGCGGAGATTGGGCGCTTCTATCCGCCTGACCCCGACGGCTGGATTCCGGTGGGCTATCTCTGGGCGCGGACGATTCCCTGCCAGAATCCGACGTGCGGCGCGGAGATTCCGCTCGTCAAGCAGTTTTGGCTCGCGAAGAGGCCGGGCAAGCAGATCGCTTACCGCCCTGTAGTCAACAGCGAGCAGCAGGTCGAGTTCGAGTTGCTGGAGGATGCCGCGGCCATCAAAGCCGCCGGCTTCGACCCCGATGCAGGCACGGTGAGCCGGGGAGATGCGCGCTGTCCGGTCTGCGGACAGGTGACCAGGGCCGCCGATACCCGCCGCCTGGCGCGTGAGGGCCGGATGGGCGAGCGCCTGGTCGCCGTGGTGCTGCATCATCCCCAGATGAGCGGCAAGAAGTACCGCCTGGCGACGCCGGAGGATGTGCGGGTCTTCGCGGAGGCGAAGGCTTATTTGGAGAAGAAACTCGCTGCCTGGCCTTATCTGGAAAGCCCCCTGCCGGATGAAGAGATGGTCATCAATTCGCGTTATATGGTGCCGACCAGTTATGGCATGACGCAGTGGAAGATGCTCTTCAATCCCCGGCAGCAGCTGGCCATGGTGACGTTTTTGGAAAAGATCAAGGGCGGCTATGAGCGGGTGCATGCAGATTTGGTTAATGGCAAATGGCAAATGATGAATGGCACAGAGATAGATGCCGATGCAATGACACGGGCAGTGATGGGGTATTTAGGATTGATTCTGAGTCGCCATAGTAGTTACAATGCAACTCTATGTTGGTGGGAGCCTTTAGGTGAACGAGGTTTTAATGTTTTTGGGCGTACTGCATTGCCAATGGTATGGGATTTTTCTGAGCAGAATCCTTTTGGCATTTTGACTGGTAATTGGTGTTCTCAAAGAGACATTACAATAGAAATCATTCACATGCTTTCGGGAATATCTAATACTGGAAAAGCCCTTTCAGCTTCAGCTACCCAATTACCTTTCGACCCTGAATCCTTTGACGTAGTATTGACTGATCCACCATATTACGACAATATACCTTATGCTGCATTATCCGACTTTTTTTACGTTTGGCTTAAGCGTAGCATGGATGGATATTTTCCAGAACTATTTGTTACGCCTCTTACACCTAAGAATGCTGAAGCAATTATGGAGCCAATGCGCTATGCGAATAGCAACGAAGCTAAAATCTTTTTCGAGCAGGCGTTGGGCCAGGCATTTTGTGAGATACACCGTATCTTGCGACCCGGCGGTGTTGCTATCATAGTCTACGCCCACAAAACCACGGAGGGCTGGGAGACGATGCTCAATGGGTTGATACAAGCAGGATTGGTAATTACTGCTTCATGGCCCATTCACACTGAGATGGCAACGCGGCTGCGTAGTATGGCTTCAGCAGCGTTGTCTTCTTCCATCTACATGGTCTGCCGGAAAATGGAGCGCGAGCCGCTGGGCTTCTGGAACGAGCTGCAACCGCAGATCCGCGCACGGGTGGAGGAGCAGCTCAAGCAGTATTGGGCGACGGGCATCGCCGGCGGCGACTTCTTCATCAGCGCCATCGGCCCCGGCATGGAGGCCTACTCCCGCTACGAGCGCGTGGAGACCTACGCCGGCGAGCCGATCGGCGTGGCGACGCTGCTGCAATACATCCGCACCGTCGCCACCGAATTCCTGATCAAACGGCTGCTCCGCGGCGCGGCGGGGGGGAGCCTTGACGCCGCAGCGCAGTTCTACCTCATTTATCGCTGGACGTACCTGGAAAACACCGTCCCCTTCGATGATGCGCGCAAGATCGCGAGCGCGGAGGGGGTGGATCTGGAGCAGCTGTGGGGCAAAGGCGGCTTTGTCAAAAAAAGCGGGGCTGACGTGACAGTGCTCGGTCCACGGCAGCGCGGCGAGGTCACCCGCGTGGAAAACATGGTGGACGCCTTGCATCGCGCCTGTCAGCTGTGGGAGAAAGGCAAGAAGGCGGAACTGGCCCAGCTGCTCGCCGACACAGGTTACGGGCAGAATGGGGCGTTCTGGCAATTCGCCCAGGCCGTCGCCGAAAGCCTGCTCGAGGGCAGCAAAGAAAAGCAGCTGCTCGAGGGGCTGCTCGTGGGGAAAGAGACCTACATCCGCGCGGCGGAGGACATAGTGGCGCGACCGCGAGAGAAGGGGCCGGAGCAATTGCGGCTGATGAAGTGAAGGGGAAAGATGAACACCGAACTGGTAATAGGCGTGCTAATCAGTAGTATGGTAGGATTGGGTGCAGGATTCTGGTTGGGGCGGTTATCTTTAAGGCCACCGGCGGAACCGCCCAAGCAAGACAATGACCCAAGTTTCATGGAAGTCATCAGCGTTTTGATTGGATTGAGGCCTGACACACGGGACTATCTCGGTGAGATGATCACTGTGCTGGCACTCGCACAGATGGAAGAAGCGAGAGAAATCCCTTCAGAAATATTGCTGCAATTGATAGCCGGGTTTGTTAACCAACTGGAGCGAAAACTCGGATTGAGACCGGTGGTCAAGGGTGGCATCACTGGAAAGGAATGGGTCGTAGCTTATGATCCTGACCGACACACATTAAGTGGGGAAGCAACACGTGGAATGCAGGTGAACGTACAAGACCCCGGTTGGCAGGTACGTCGTGGTAATGGTGCAATTCAAATAGTCAAACGCGCCCGAGTACGGTCACGCTAATAGTTCAAGGAGGCGACGCGATGCAAAGACACAGCAAGCTCATACTGGGCATTGATTTCGGCACCAGCAAATCAGGGTTGGCGATTTTCGAGGGAAGAGGAAAGGCTAGAATTCTGGCCCGCTCCGGTGGCGATGGAACAGCGGCGGCCTTTCCAGATTGGGCTTTTCCGACAGAAGTCGTTCTTACTACCGGGACAACAAATGAAATAGTCGCACCCATTTACTTGAGTTTTTCGAGCAATTATAAAGATAATTATGAAGATGTGCTTGGGTGCCCAGGATTAAAGCAGAAAATGCGCTCTGGGTCACTCAAGCTGCGCTTAGGCGAAACAATGTTGCTGAACAACACAGAGTACAAGATCAACGATCTGATACCTGAGTTTTTGCAGTATATGTGGAAGGAACTACTCCCAGGTACGGATCCTCAAAATGCCTACGTAGTCTTGGGAATGCCGGCGGGGTGTGAGTACGCAAAGCGCAAAGCATTGGTGAATGCGGCTCACGCCGCCGGATTTGCACAGGCTGAACTTCTACCCGAACCCGTTGCAGGGTTATTGGCCCTTTCGAAATCCAAGGACCTGCGCGACAAACACATCCTGGTTATAGACTATGGCGGTGGCACCTGCAACTATGCGATCATAGTAGTGGATAAGGCGGGGCACTTCACGATTCAGTGCGCGCGCTCGGAACCCCAAGGAGGAGAGAATATTACCGAGGCCCTGGTGAAAGATTTCGGCCCGCAGGGGGTATCAGATGAAGTGACAAAAGCCAAGGTTCGAAGGTTTCTGGACGCTGCCAAGATAAATTATGTTCCAGGAGAAAAGATTCCCAATGTTGAACCCCTGACAACGCCTGATAATGTTACTTTGGAGTTTGACATTGATAAAATGAAAGATCAAAAGAATGGATTTGAGGCAAAGATACGCGAGGCTGTGAGTGCAGTGCGCGATGAGCTTAGGCGGCGTTCTAATGGGGATGATCTGCACGCCATAGATGAAGTGTATTTCCTGGGCGAATCACGCCATTTGTTCTGCTTCAGTAAGCTATTCTGGGACGGCTGGCTACGGGATGTAACTAAACCCGAGTCACCCTTTGGGCTGATAAAGCAGGAATCCCAAGATATAGAGACCAGAACACCAAATGGTGACCCATTTGCACAATCTCGCAAAATGGTAGCGTTGGGGTGTGCGCTACATGCGGGCAGCCTCTTTGCCAGCCAAAAAACCTACCTCCACAGCCAGACTTCCTGGTGCATCATTGGCGAACTGTTGGATATGGACGGTAATCCTTTAAAATATAGGCCGATTTCCAACATGGAAATTCGACAAAAGACGCCGCTTCCTCATAAGGTAAGATTGAATTTCACCCTCGGTGAGAGCGTTAGCGGATTTAGAGTGAAATTTGCCCATGGTCCACAGCCATCTGATCATATGGAGACCTTTGAGTTCAGACCTAATGCGCATTCAGCGCTTAAGACTTTGCCAAAGGGTACTGAGATTAATTTCAAATTCAAGATTCGGCGTGATGAGCTCATCGAGATTGAGCTTTGCCGCGCTACACATCTCATGGGGAGACCGTATATATTGGCTCAGAATTTAGAGTGGCACAGCGACCTTGAGAGTAACAGCTAGGCGGCATCTTTCGATATGCAGCAACTGAAGATAGCATTGTTCCTATTAGTTTTTGTCATTGCCGGCATTTACTGGGGCTGGAACACCTATGATGAATACCGCGATATCCAGCGCCAACTGGACACATCGACTACGAAGACTGTCAAACTTGCTGGCATTGTGTTGAAAGTATCTGAACCGCAATTGGTGGCGCCGGAACGAGATCACCGGTTAATCATCACCTTTGATGAGCCACCTCAGATCATCAGTTCCGTGGTAGCAACACTTTCACTGATTATTGACCCCCACTTCATCACTCCAGCAACGACGTTGTTGATAACGCACACAGGGGAAATGTCGCAACGGGAACCTCCAGAGTATAAGTTCAATGTGCGCGGGGATGTACAGATCACGGATACAGTGCATATAGGGGCACTCTTTGTGGAAGCCCCCAATGATACCGGCGAAGCGCAACAAGTAGTCGTTGCAGTCTTCCACTATGAGGATTTTATCAGTCAGCATTTGTGGCAAATCCTTTGGGCAGCAATCTCGGGCTTCATATTGCTGGTGGTTATAATCCGGCTAGGGATACAGCGCAAAGAATTTGGGCTGGCGTTATTGATAATTTTCGTAGTGCTTGTGATAGTCTTCTTTCCTGAACTACTTGACAGTCTTAAAAGTATCATCACGATTGTAGCGGAAATCTTGGGGACGATTTCGGGATAAGTCGATTTCGTTGAGATGTGGTCCAGTTCGATCTGTACTTTTTCCAGGGGGGATCATGGATGCAAAGGAGATCGTTTGTTCGCGCTGTCCACTGCCAGTTGCCAAGCTCTATGAGGCCATGCGCCTCGAAGCAGAGCCGCGACAGCGTGTGCGAAAACTGCTGGATCTTTTTGAGCGCACGGTTCAATATCTTGCTCTGGTGGGATTGGCTTCATACAATCACGCTGGGCTCAGCCATGCTCAAGTAGAAGCCACACGCGCTGGGCTGGAACGTCCCAGCCTGGGGCAATGGGTTGATTTGCTCAAGGCGCTGAGCCAAGCTTTGCGTTTGACCAATCCTGATTTCCTCACGCCTCAGCCTGCACGCGTTTACAAAGACGATGCGCTTGCTGCAGCCATGCTGGCGCTGGAAACTTGTCTGCAGATATCGGTGACTAAGAAAGTGCAACTGCATCACTTCCTCGATCGCATGGTGGAATTCCGCAACAAGAAGATCGGCCACGGAGTGCTCTCACTGGCTGAGGCCAAACAGGTCGCCGCGCCGCTAGAGACAGGGCTGACACAGTGGCTGGCAGAATTGCCGACCCTGGTTGACCAACGCCTGGTTTACATTGGTAGAGTCGCCTGGGATGGGGAGCATTTCGTCTACAGCGGGACCAACCTCAACGCTGGGGTCGCCTTGGAGCCGCTGGAACTGGCTGGAAGCAAGCCCCTCACCCCAGAGCGCGTTTATCTGCACCTTCCGGTTACCGAGAGCCTCATTCCTCTCTATCCTTATTGTCATTATGCCAGTGATGTATATGTGATCTACCTTTACAGTGAAATGACGCCTCAACGTGCGCTATTGCTACGCTGCCCTTATGAAGTTCCCGGTAGGGATACGGCTTTCACTCTGAATATCGAACCGAGTTTTGTTTTAGGCAGCCCTTCAGCGCCAGAGCCCGTTAGCCCCGCTCCCACGCAGACAGAGCCAGCCCAAACCTCAGTGAGGACTAAAGACATTATGCCCACGAGCAATTGGTTTGACATCATCCCACCCCATGAGGACATTCGCAAAGGCCATTTCGACGAGGCCATTTTCGCCGCCGACCTGGGGGATGTGGTCGAGGGTCATGCCAACCCCACCTACAACGATCCCTACCTGTTCTTCAAAAAGACCTATCTTACCAGAGGGCTGCAAACATTGCTGGAACGAGTCAATCAGAAGCTGCTGGCGGGCGTCGGCCCAGGGGTGATCGAGATCCAGACCCCCTTTGGCGGCGGCAAGACACACGCCCTGGTCGCCATCTACCACTATCTGAAACATGGTGAACAGGTGCAAGAGTTACTCCCGCCCGGGCTGGCGCTCCTCCAAGCCAACGTAAGCGTCATCGCGGGCAACCATGAGGATCCCGTCGAGGGGCACAGCGCCGAAGGCGTCATCCGCCGCACCTTCTGGGGCGAGATGGCTTATCAGCTGGCCGGCCCGGCGGGATATGCCCTGTTCCGCAACCATGATGAGGCGCGCATCTCTCCCGGCAAAGAAAAACTCCGCGCTTTTCTGGAAAGCCAGCAACCTTTTGTCCTCCTGTTCGATGAAATCCTGGAGTACATCAACCGCGCGCTCGACCGGCGCGATGAACAAGGCAGTTCGTTGGGCACGCAGACCTTCTCCTTCTTCCAGGAATTGACCGAAGCCGTCGCCACAATCCCCCGCGGAATGCTGGTGGTAACGTTGCCTTCCAGTTACCTGGAAGATTTCGGCGCGCGACAGGAAGAATCGCTGGCGCGGCTGAACAAGATTTTCGGGCGCGTGGAAAGCATCGAGACGCCGGTGCAGGGCGAAGAAGTCTACGCCGTCATCCGGCGACGGCTATTTGAAGTGGAACACCTCAAAGTGGCCGACATGCGCCAGGTGGTTTATCAATACATCCAGCTGTACCAGGAGCATTCCGGCGATCTGCCGGCAAAGGTACGTGATGTCAGTTTTCGGGAGAAAATGGAACTGGCCTATCCTTTCCATCCCGACGTCATTGATATCCTCTACGAAAAGTGGAGCACCTTCTCCTCGTTTCAACGCACGCGGGGGGTTCTGCGGTTGCTGGCGAGTGTGGCGGAAGACCTGTATCAGCGCGAGGTCAATATTGACCTGATCCTGCCCGGCGATTTGAACCTGGAACGGCCCGCCGTGCGTCAGGAATTTCTCCGTCACATCGGCAGCGAATACGAGGGCATCATTGGCTCCGACATCGCCGGCCATGAGGCCAAAGCGCCGGCGTTGGACGCCGCTAACAAGGGCTGGAAACACCTGGCGCAGCGCATTGCCACCGCCATCTTCTTCCATTCCTTCAGCGCCGACGCCTCCGCCTCAGGAATCACTCTCCCGTACATCAAACTGGCGACCCTGCGCAGTGACACCCTGCCGGCGTTGGTGACGGAGGTCTTGCAACGGCTGACAAATACCCTCTGGTACCTCAACGAACGCGGCGATGCCTGCTTCTTCTCCCGCATTCCCAACCTCAACCGCATGATCCTGGACAAGAAAGAGCTCTTCAACGCCAGCTACCGTCCGCGCATGAAACAGATTATCGAGCAGGAGTTGGGCAAGGAGTTCCTCGCTTACCTCTGGCCGGAGGAAACCGGCGGGCATAGCATCTCGGAGCTCCTTCCCGATAATCGGACGCTCAAGCTCGTGCTTTTGCCGCCCGAAGACAGCGGGGCAGAAATTCCCCTGTGGATCGAGCATAAAGGCGCGGCCTTCCGCGAATATCAAAACACGCTCTTCTTTGCCCTGGCGGATACGGCGGCATTCGTGGGCTTGCGCGAAGACGTGAAAACCATTTTGGCGCTGGAAGAAATCGCAGAGGAAGTCAAAGCGGGCAGCAGCCCCTTGCCTCTCGCTAAACTCGAAGAGGTGCATCAACGCCTGCGCAACATCGAGCGCGACCTCTCCTTCAAGGTGCGGCGGATATACCATACCCTCAGGACGGGACGCCAGGAAATTGATCTGGGTCAGCCGGTGACCGGAAATGAGACGCTGGGCCACTGGTACTGGCGTGAATTGACCTCCGGCGAGCGTGGGCGTATCGTGACGCAACTGACCTATCGCACGCTGGTCAACAAATTCCTGGCGACGAGCTCTCAAGTCCCCTCGGGCGCGGTGTTGGATCAATTCTACAAAAACCTGGACCTGCCCGTCCCCGCCGAGCCCGGCGTGATCGCGCGGGCAATCCAAGGGGGTGTGCAAGACGGGGCGCTAGGCCTGGCCGATGTGCGGGAGGGGCAGGTGGTGCGTGAATCGTTGCGTTTCCGCCGTCCGCTGGCGTTGACCGATGTGACCTTTACGCCGGAGGAAGTCTTACTTTCTCAGGCACAGTGTGAGGCGCTGCTAGCGCAATGGGGAGCGGAAGATGCGGCGCGGCCCCACGAACTCGAGAGCAGCTCCTCTGGATTCTCCTCCGCAGACACAGCAACGTTTCCCCCCTCAGAGGCGCCGCGTCCGCTCGATCGGCGGCAGGAGACTTCCTATCACCGCTTACACTTGCTCATCGCCGACATCCCCGCGAGCAAGATTGCTGATGTGAACCGGGGCGTTTTCGTGCCGCTCAGCAACCTCGCCGATGGCGGACTGACCTTCACCCTGGAACTGCGCCTCGTCAGCACTGAAGGCATCCCTCGGACGACATTGGAAAACAGCATCAAAGAGACCCTCCGGCAGATCGGCGCGCGGCTGGTGGAGGAAGATGTGGAGTAGGCGCGAGGCAGGCGTCCTGTAAGCTGGAGGCCTGCTGCTCGTCACTCCATTACCTGTACCCGTCGCCGCGGCCTGGGGAACACCACCGATTGTGAGCGCAGTTATCAGGGGACGCTGCAAACCTTCGACCGTGGCTTCATGGTGCAGAGCGATTCGCGGGTCACCTACGTGTTTTACGACAATGGCCGATGGGAACGCCGGTAGCGCGGCAAGAGGCGGCTGCAATCAGATTTTTACACCTGGCCGTGGTAACGGATAATTGACAAGGCGCTGATTTGCTCTTATACTTGAATCAACATCAACGGCAGGTTTGCTGTCATTGTCCCACGACAGCAGTATCCAGATTACGGCATAGAATCTTGTTCGGACAAATGCATCTCAATCAAATCTACATCGCCCGCTTGAGATAGAGGAGGTGAAGACGCGCCAAATAGTGACAAATTTCCCTAGATAGCATTTCTATATGCTTCAATAAAAAATTGTTTGTATTCACCACAAGGAGAGTTGGCCATGGCAGAATCGAGGCTTTCAAAGAGTTTCTATGTCCCTATCGTCAAAGCCGTGATTACACTCTTGTTGCTATGGGGGGTAGGGGCCATCCTCAAAG
>Ga0116149_1004503_pt1 | contig 13639 bp, 8 predicted proteins | sample AD_UKC057_MetaG_FD_89787 | JGI IMG/M metagenome (GOLD analysis project Ga0116149, IMG submission 89787) | Active sludge microbial communities of municipal wastewater-treating anaerobic digesters from USA - AD_UKC057_MetaG | ecosystem: Engineered > Bioreactor > Anaerobic > Digestate | place: USA...
CTGATCTTCACGCTGCTGGCCTTCCTGATCATCGACAAGTTCGGGCGGCGCGTCATGATCATCGGCGGCTCGATCGCCATGACGGTGATGCACTTCCTGGTGGCGTGGCAGCTCTCGCTGGGCTCGGAGGGCAACGCCGTGCTCGCCATCGGTGGAATTCTAGGCTTCATCGCCTTCTTCGCCATCTCGTCCGGCGCAGTGATCTGGGTCTTCATCTCGGAGATCTTCCCGAACGCCGTGCGGGCCAAGGGCCAGGCGTTCGGCTGCTTCATCCACTGGTTCATGTGCACGCTCATCTCGTGGGCCTTCCCGGCCGTGGCCGAGCGCGCAGGCACCTACGCCTTCGGCTTTTTCGGCCTGATGATGGTTTGCCAGATCATTTTCGCCATCCGCTGGATGCCGGAGACTAAGGGCGGCACAATCGAGGACATCGAACACCGGCTGGGTATTGCACGAAGTTAGGAGTTTCTACTTGAGGGTTGAACGTCGAACGTTGAACGTTGAGCGTTGAAAGTTTCTGCAGGAGGTTGGCCATGACGCCGCGCATACAGGCTTTGCTGAAACACATCCTTGAAAAGCAACACGCGACACTGCGCCGCGATGCCGCGTGGACGCTGGCCGAGCGCTTCAACCACGAGGGTGTCGCACCGGAGCGCCGCGCGGCCGAGGGGCTGCGCGCCATGCTGGCGGCCGAACAGCCGGCCTTCCTGCCCGGCGAGCGCATCGCCTTTCTCCGCACCGTCAAGCAGATCCCCGACCTCTATACGCCGGACGAGATGAAGGCGCTGCGCGGCAACGCCGTTTATCACGAAAAGGGCTGCGTCTTCAACATCTCGCCGGACTACGCGACCACGATCCGCGCGGGCCTGGATGCGCGGCGCGCGGAGATCGCGGCGCGCCTGAGGCGTGCCGAAGAGGAGCGCGACGACGCGGCTGTGGAATTTCTGACTGCGGCCCTTTCAGGTGTCGATGCTGTGCTCGATCTGGCGGAACGCTACCGCGCCGCCGCGCACGCGCAGGGGCTTGTCGAGATCGCGAACCTCCTGGGGCGTGTGCCGCGGCAGGGCGCGACCACCTTCCATGAGGCTCTGCAGTTCTTGCGCATCCTGCACTACACGCTCTGGTGCGAAGGCGAGTATCACAACGGGCTGGGACGGTTCGACCAGTACCTGTGGCCATACTATCAGGCCGATCTCGCGGCCGGACGCCTGACCGCCGACGCGGCGTTGGAGCTGATCGAGGAGTTCTTCCTGAGCTGCAACCGCGACAGCGATCTCTACATCGGCGTGCAGCAGGGCGACAACGGCCAGAGCCTGATGCTGGGCGGCGTGGACCGCAACGGCAAGGATGCCTTCAACGACCTCTCGCGCCTCTGCCTGAAAGCCTCGTGCGAGTTGGCGGTGATCGATCCCAAGATCAACTTGCGCGTGACCTCCAACACCCCGCTGGAGGTGCTGGAGGCCGGCACCGAGCTGACCCGCCAGGGGCTGGGCTTCCCGCAATACGCCAACGACGATGTGGTGATCCCGGCGCTGGTGCGGCACGGATACGCGCTCGAAGACGCGCGCGACTACACGGTCGCGGCCTGCTGGGAGTTCATTATCCCGGGCTGCGGCATGGACATTCCAAACATCGGCGCCGTCTCTTTCCCGACCGTGGTGGACCGCGCCTTGCGCGCCAGCCGGGCCGCGACCTTCGAGGCGTTCATGGCGGACGTGCGCGCCGGCCTCATGGCCGAGGCGGACCGGCTTGCCGTCTCGTTCGCGACGGTCAAGATCCTGCCCGGCCCCTTTGTCTCGATCCTGTGCGACGGGCGTGTCGCAGCCGGGCGCGATGTGTGCGAGGGCAACCGCTACAACAACTTCGGCATCCACGGCACCGGGCTTTCGACCGCCGTTGATTCACTGGCCGTGATCCGCCAGCTTGTGTTCGAGGAGTGCGCTCTTGACCTGCGTGCCTTGGCCGACGCGGTCGACAGCGATTTCAAGGGCCAGCCCGAGCTGCTGGCCAAAGCCCGTTTCGGCGTGCCCAAGATGGGCAACGCCGAGGCTGCGGTGGACCGGCTCGGCAAAGAGCTGCTTGACGCCTTTGCCGACACGTGGGAGGGACGCAAGAACGGGCGCGGCGGTATCTACCGCTGCGGTACCGGGTCGGCGATGTACTACATCTGGCACGCCAACGAGCTGCATGCCACGCCGGACGGACGGCTGACCGGCCAGCCCTTCGCCGCCAACTACGCGCCGTCGCTGAACGTGCCGGTCAAGGGTCCGGTGTCGGTGATCGAATCCTTCACGGTGCCCAATCTGGGGCGCGTGATCAACGGCGGCCCGCTGACCATCGAGATCCACGACAGCGCGTTCAGGGAGCGCGACGGCATTGCCAAGGTCGCGCAACTGGTGAAGTATTTCGTCGACCGCGGCGGCCACCAGTTGCAGATCAACGCGATCAACCGCGATCAACTCAGGGATGCCCAGGCGCATCCCGAGGCGCACCGCAACCTGATCGTCCGCGTGTGGGGCTGGAGCGGCTATTTCATCGAGTTGGACAAACCCTATCAGGACCACATCATCCAGCGCGTTGAGCTAGCGGTGTCCTAGTAGGCTGTAAAACCAAAAAAGCGAGACGGTGTGATGGTTGTATGTTCGGCTGTACGTTTGGCACTCGCGGCTTTCGGGCTTGCGGCCTGCGCCGGCCCGACTTGCGGCGGACAGATTTCAGGCGTGGTTGTCGACCCCGATGGCGCGCCGCTTCCGCGCGCCTGGGTCATGACCTGCAGCGGACGTATCGTTCCAACCGGGGCGGACGGCTCCTTCGTAATTGCCGACCTGTCGAACGGCGGCTATGCGCTCAAAGCGGTTTTCCCCGGCATGGCGGACGCGCTTCTCGCGCGGCTTGCGGTCACCTCGGATGTGCCGGTCACCTGCCGCCTGCAGATGACGCCGTCCGATACGGCGGTGGTCTGCGGCAGCGTCACGGATGCGGTGACGGGAAAAAGTCTCGCAGCCTGGTTTGAGGCCCGAAGCGGTTCGAAGCCCGTGCGCTGGTTCGATGCGGCCGGCCGCCCTTACGGCGGGCGGTCCGATGTGCCACCTGAGGTTTGGCATCAACCCAACCGCCGTTTCTGGACCTCCGGCACATTTGCTTTTTCGGCTGATCCGGGAAAGCTGCACCTGACGGTTCGGGCGGACGGTTATGCGCCGGCCACCGTCGAACGGGTCTTGCAGGCTGGCCGTCAAGAGACGCTTGCGGTCGCCCTGAAGCCACTGTTCGATCCTGCGGCGGCGGGCTGGTACAAAGGCGATTTCCATGCCCATGGCGTTCATGGCGAGCGGCTCTACGACGTGAACATTCCTATGATCGCCTTCATGCTCCGCGCCGAGCACTACCGCTGGTTCTATCTTTCCTCGGCGTTCGACAACGACGGCGTCCGCGTCGACGCCGCGTCGATTGCCGCAGGCGAGAGCGGTTCCGATCTTCTGCTTTTCCTGAACGCGGAGTATCCGAAGACGGCTGGCGGCCATGTCGGCTCGGTCGGCATCGGACCGCCCGCGAAACCGCGCCCTTATCCGCGTTATGCCAACATCGAGGTGATCAAGGCGGACATCGCGGAGCAAGGCGGTGCGGCGGTTCCGGTCCACCCGCTCTACGGGCACATGCGCTCCAGAGAGCTGCCGTTCATGCTCCTCGGCGCGCCCGAGTTGATCTGCGGATTCGATTTCTACACGTCATGGCGCGCGTCGAGCGAAAAGACCTGGGCGCTCTTCCTCAACAAAGGCTTCCGCCTCTGCCGGACGGCCACGAGCGACGCCGCCTTTGACTTGGGGCGGACTCCGGGAACGATGGGCGCCACCTTCATCCGCCCGGCCGGCGGTCGGCTGAGTCGTGAGAGCATCGTCGAAGCTTTTAAAAGCGGCCGGACGACGATCTCCTGGAACGGGACCTTGCTGCTGTTCACGGTCGACGGCGCGGACTGCGGCACGGCGTTCCCGTCGGGGGAAGCGGAGCGGAATGCCGTCGTCACGCTTCATGATACGCCCGGCAAAAAGAGGATTATAACGGTCACGCGAAACGGCGAGGCATTCAAACGTATCCCGGTGACCGTGCCCGCGTGCGGTGTGACGGAGGCACGCTTTGATCTCAGCGAACGCGAGAAGGCTTGGTACTCGGCCGCATGCGCGGAGGACGGACAGTCTGGGAAGGTCGTTGCTGCTTCGAGTCCCTTCTATTTCGGCGACTGGAGCACGCCCCCGCCTGTGCTCGCGCGCGTTACGGTGAAAGTGTTCGACGCCGAAACGCGGACGCCGCTCGATGCGGAGATCAGTCTTTGCGACATGCGGCAGACCGACAGGGTTTTCCGCACACAGGAGGGTGCGGTATGTGTCGAGGCGCGGGTCTTTCACCGGCTCCGTGCGCATGTTGCCGGCTATGAAGATGCGGAATCGGGGGTTCTCGGGGTCCCGTCGATTCGCGCCTTTATCGACGCCCTTTCCGAGGAAGACCTTCAGGCATGGGAGACCTACGAGCAGGCGAAAAGGCTGCTGCAAACGGCTGAGCTCCCCCTGGTTTTAAAGCGGAAGTAGGAGGTCATGTCGGCCGAGGGTGTCATTTTTGAAGTGCGCGAGTTCTGCCTGCACGACGGGCCGGGCATCCGGACCACGGTTTTTTTCAAAGGCTGCCCGCTGCGCTGCGCCTGGTGTCAGAATCCCGAGGGGCTGTCGTTCGAGCCGCAACTGCTGGTCAACGCCGCGCGTTGCGACCGGTGCGGCGCGTGCCTGCGCGCCTGTCCCTCCCCCGATGCCTGCACCGCCTGCGGCGCGTGCGTGGCGGTCTGTCCGCAAGGCTGTCGCCGGGTGTGCGGCCGCCGCGTGACCGCCGAGGCGCTGGCGGCGGAGCTGAACGCCAAGACCGCCTTCTTTCAGGCATACGGCGGCGGCATCACCTTCTCGGGTGGCGAGCCGCTGGCCCAGCCTGATTTTCTGGTCGAGCTGGCCGGCCGGCTGCGTCCCGTGCATCTGGCGGTCGAGACCTCCGGGTATGCCGCGCCCGACGCTTACCGCCGGGCGGTGGCGGAGGTGGATCTGGTGCTTCAGGATCTGAAGCATCCCGACCCCGGACAGCACCTTCGCTTCACGGGGGCGGACCCGCAGCCGATCTTAGAGAATCTGGCGTGGCTCAAAGCGAGCGGGCGGCCGTTCATCGCGCGCATCCCGCTGATACCGGGCGTCAACGACGCGCCGGAGACGCTCGCGCGTTTCGCGGAGCTGCTGCGGGGGCCGTCCGGCTTGATGCGCGTGGAACTGCTGCCGTACCACCTGACCGCCGGCGCGAAATACGCGCTGGTTGGTAAGACCTACGCGCCGCCCTTCGACGAGAGGGCTCCGCTCGCGCCGGATCTGTCGGTGTTTGCAGCGCGCGGCCTTTCCTGCTGCGTCATGTAATCCCCTTGCCGAAACGTCATTCAACAGAGAAGGAGCACCGTCGCATGAAACATTCCCTGCGTTGGGGCGTGACGCTGATGAGCCTGATTGCGTGGGCTTGTGGCGCCGAGCCTCTGCCGATGTTGGAGCCGGCTGCGCGATCATTCAGCTTCGCGGTGCTGGGCGATCTTCATTTTTCGCGTCCGGCGTTCGAGCGGCAGCAGACGCTCCGCGCGATCGCGGCGTCCCTGAAGACGGTTCAGCCTCCGCTGGCGCTGGTCTGCCATACGGGGGATCTGGTCAGCGGCGAAGACGCCAACCACCGGCAGTGGGACGCGGCCGGCATGGCTGAAGAGTTTGCCGGCGCGCTAGCCTGCGTCACGAATGCCTTTCAGGTGCCGTTTTTTATGGCGGTCGGCAATCATGACCGTCACGGGGGCGGAACCGTTTACGCGCAAACGATCCTGCCGTTCTTTTCGCGTAGCTTGTCCATGCCGGTCAGCCGGCCGTATTTCGCCTTCTGCTACGGCAACGCCTGCTTCGTGTTTCTGGATTACATGGAGTACAAGGCGACCGCTCGGCGCGAGCCTGAGTACCGCGAGCAGCAGGCGTTTCTTGAGGAGACGCTCGCGGCAGTGCGCGCCAACCCCGGTATCCGGCACGTGTTCGCTTTCGGCCATTATCCGCTCTGGGCCGTGGCGACGCCCGGCTACGAGAATGTCCGGTTCACGTCGTCGGTTGCGCCCGCGCTGGCGGCACATCCGGCGGACGCCTATTTCTGCGGCCACACCCATAACACCGGAGCTTGGGTGCGAAAGATCGGCGAGACCTCGCTGACTCAGATCAAAGGGGTGGCCATCGACGCGAGTGACCCGTTGATCCCGATGGAGGAACGGCGTGCCCTGCTGATTCCGCGCGCCGAGATGCCGTATGGCTGGGGGTATCTGTCGGGCCCCTCGGACGGACATTATCTGGTGAACGTGGACGAGCGGCGCGTGCGTGTCCAGCTCCGTTCCGGCGATAAGACCGTGCGCGCATTCGAATGGCAGACGCCGGGGCATGTCGTGACTACAATGGTAGCAGAGCCGCCTGCGCGGCGCACGGTCTCGTCTGAGGATCTGGCCGGCGCCAAGGCGGCCGCGCTGGTTTTCACGGCCTGGCGGCCCGCGCCGTCGGCGGCGCTGATCTACCGGCCCGAACAGTGGGCGGTGCAGGAGGTTGAGGCCGGCATCATCGTGAACGGCGAACCTGCCGGAACGGCGCGGATCAAGGCCGCGCCGTACTGGGCCGCGTTCCTCCGCGAGACGCGCGTGCCGTTGCCGGCGGAAGCCTGTAAACGCCTGAAGGCGGCGAACGATGTGACGCTGACCAACCCCGGCGGGGCGGTGTTCGGGGTCGGCAGCGTCCGGCTGGAAGTGACGCTGGCCGACGGATCGGCCCTCGGCAGCGCGGTCTGCGACCGCTTCTATTTTTCAGCGCCGCGGCCCGACGGACAGGAGTCGGCTCACGCCGCATACGGGTGGGACTTGATTCCCGCCGCGCTGCGCGACTCCGTCGCGGCCGGCGAACCGCTCGGGCCGCTGCCGGTGCGTTTTCTCGCGGGCGATCAGACGCTCATTCGTAGGTGAACATCACGGTGGCCGTGGTGTCGGCCGAGCTGACCGCGCGCACCCAGTACGCGGAGAATCCCTCCGGGAAACGGTAGGTTTGCGCGTCGCCGGCCTTGAGCGTGAAGGTTTGGCAGGGCACCCAGAGTTCCGTGCCGTCGATGTCGATCTCCAGCGTGATGCGCGCGTCGGCGGTACTCAACAGGCGCACGCTCTTCTGATCGAAGCCGGTCATCAGATAGGGATCGGAAGGGACGTCCGCCTTCACGGCGGTGCTGTTCCATACGCCGCCTTCGCCGCGCGGTTTGCCCAGTTGCCACAGGTCGTCGATCACGCCGGCCCAGAGGGCGGTCCGGCCGTCCGCGCTGGCCAGGACGTGGCCGCCGGCCTGCGTGTCCTTGAGGCCGGTGAGGACGAGCATGCCGAAATGCGAGGCGTAGTCGTGGATCGCGAGATTGTGCGTCGCGACCGGGCGGATTTTGGCAAAGCCTTGCGCGTTGCGGGCCGGCAATTCGTAAAAGGTGCCGTGGATGTTAAAGAGGTCGCGTTCGGTGGCGACCTCGCGGCAGACTCGGGCGAAGGCCAGGCGCGAGGTGTCGGTGTCGCGCAGCTCGGGCTGGTCCTCGAAGAGCGCGACCTCATAGACGCGCGCGTAACCCGCGTCTTTGACAAGCACGCGTACCTCTTGCGCGGTCACCGGTTCAGCCAGGCGCACGCCGACAACCGTGGCGGCATTGCCGCGGATCTCGCCGCCGGGCAGCGTCTGCCAAACGGTGCCGCGCTTGACCTGCACGTCGAAATCGCGCGCGGCGTAAACCGCTTCACGCTTCCAGCCGGTGGCCACGAAGACGCTGCGGAACGTCTTGGGCGCGCCCAGGTCAAGCGCGAGCCAACTGTCGGGGCCGGAGCCGATCCAGCGCGAGTCGTCGTCGAACAGGCCGTCGGCGGCGAAGGCCGCCTGATAGGTTTGGTGGACCGAGCTGGCCGTGGCGGCGGCGCCCTTTGCGAGGCTCCGCGGCAACAGCGCCTCAAGCGTCGGGCGCTGCGTGTCTTGCGGTGCCGGCGCGGGCGGCAGCGTATAGGCGGGATTCTTGGGCAGGCGGTAGGTTTTGCCGTCTTCGACCACGATCAGGGAGGCGTCGTCGAGGCGGATGCCGCTCTCGGGCTGCGCACCTTCGGCGACCAGGGCCGCGCCTGTCGCCGTTTCGGGCGCGGAGAGTTCGAGGCGGCTGTTCAGTTCATAGTAGCGCCCGTCGTCGAGCATGCTCAGCACGGTGCGGTTGCTGCGGATCACACCCCGGGCCCGCGGGGTTTCGCCGGCTTTGGCGAGGGCGTCAAAGATCGGCGCGTTGGCCGGGCCACGCGGGTCTTTGTTACGGTAGTGGAAGTGCACGGTGGCCGCTTGGACGGCGACATCGACGCGCGCCCGCACCCAGGCGCCGCGCTCAGCGTCGGTCAGCAGATGAACGAGTGCGCGGTCGACCGTGAAACTGCGCAGCTTCTCCCAGGTGCCGTTGCCCGCGCGGTCCACCTCCAGCGTGAAGGTGACCGGCTCGGGGTTGGCGTGGCTGAGGGTCAGCATGCGGTAGTCGTAGCCATCGAAGAGGAAGGGCTCGCTCACCTGGCCGGCGGCGAGGGTGTCGCGCAGCCAGACCGAGCCGCGACCGATGGCCGGGCCGAGGCGGTCGAGACGCGCGGGATCGACGAACCAGAGGTTGGAGTTGGACTGCACCGGGGCGCCGCGCGCCGATTTGAAGGGACGGTGGTTCAGGAACTCTTTTTGCGCCGAGTCGTCGCAGCCGAAGACCACGCGGTCGTTCCAGCGCGCGAAGTCGCCGATCACTTTGAGGTAATTGGAACGCGGGGCGATGCCGGCGGAACGCTTGCGCGAGAAGGCGGCCGGAAAGCGCCAGAAGGTGCCGTGCATGGTGGCCAGCAGATCCTTCTCGCCGATCTCGCGGATGCGCGGCCACTCGGTGTTCCAGCCGTGCGCGCCGTCATAGGAGTGGCTGCCTTTCGGCAGGCGGTAGGCGTGCCACTGCCGGTTCTCCAGCAGCATCAGGATCAGCGAACGGTTGTCCCAGCCCAGGGACCAGACCGGATCGGTGTCGGGGTTCGGGTTGCCGGTAATGCCGCCGGGGCCGGAGACCTCGGTGAACTGGTTCTCGCGGACGAGCGTCCAGTCGCCCTCGCCCTGCCAGACGCCCAGCGCGCCGGAAGGGATGTCGGGACGCACCGTGGCGTCTTTGCCGCGCGTGCCGTTGTTGGCATAGACCAGAAAGCCTTGGCCAGAGAAGAGGCCTTTGCCGTGGTACCCCGGCAGTTTGGAGTCGATGCCGTTGCCGGCGCGCGGCTGGCCGTTGCCGTCCTTGATGTGCTCCTCAAAGGCGAGGGTGCGGACATCGACGCTGTAAAGGCCCTCCTCCATCGTGGCGATGTGGATCTTGTTGGCCGGATCGGTCAGGTGCCGCGCGGTGCCGGTCAGTCGTCCGGGCATCGCCTTGGGCGCCAGCACACGCACGTTGCGGTCTTTGTCGATGAGGTAGGGTCCGATGCTGAGCTGCTGGCTCTCCAGATGGATCATGCGGTTGGCCGGAGTGCCGCCCACACTCTCGGGGCGAATGTGCTGTTCCAGTTCGGGCGTGATCTCGTATAGCTTGTCACTGGAGCCCAGCGGCAGGTGCGGGCCGTAGGTGATGACCCACAGCCGGTCGGCCCACGGGACAACCGCTCCTGTGCCGCATTCGCCCTCGTCGTTGTACATCGTGAGGTGCGGATAGATGCCGGAAATCTGCTTCGGTGCGGGTGCAGCCGCGACGCCACAAACGGTGAACAGGGCAACTCCCATGATCCAGTTTTTCATTGTCTCCTTCTTCCTGATGGCCGGTGGTTGCAGATCGGCGCGAGCCCGATCTTCGGCTATGCGCCCCCCTACCACCCTGTATTGTCCTGATGCCCGTGTTCTGACACACGCCGCCTCAAAAAATCCGGTTGCGAAAACCTCCAGTTTGCGGAAGGCGGTCACAAAGGCTTCCTGCGCCAGATCCTCAGCCTCGTGCGGGCAACTCATGCGCACGGCGAGCGCGGCGCGCACCAGCGCCTGGTGCCGTCGCACCAGATCCGAGAACGCGGCCAGATCGCCGGAGCGGGCGGCCTCTATCAAAACGGTGTCATCCATAAAACGACGTCATGATATCATGCTCACGCCACTCTGTCGATTTGCGCCCGCAGCCCGGAAGGGCGCTACTTGTCGCCCTCTGCCGCACGTGTTACGATACGAATCAGGAGGATGTATGAGAAAACTGTTTCAAACGGCAAGGCGGTGGGTGTTTTGCGCGGCGGTGTTGGGCGCGGCCGGCGGGGCGGCGGCGGAGTTCGGCGACAATGTCCGTTTGCGCGGCGACTTTCAAAACGCGCGCATCGCCTTTGAGCGCGAGGGCAAAGGCACCGTGGCGTTTCTGGGCGGCTCGATCACCGAGATGAACGGCTACCGGCCGCTGGTCATCGAGATCCTGCGGCGCCGTTTCCCGAAGACGGCGTTCACGTTTATCAACGCCGGCATCTCCTCGACCTGTTCCACCACCGGCGCGTTCCGCCTCGGCACCGACGTGCTCGGGCAGGGGCCGGTCGACCTGCTTTTCGTGGAGTTCGCGGTGAACGACGATCAGGACGCGCGCCACACCCGCGAGGCCTGCATCCGCGGCATGGAAGGGATCGTCCGCCACGCGCGGCAGGCGCATCCCGATCTGGATATCGTGATGACCTTCTTTGTCAACGAAGGCATGCTGCGCACGCTGCAGCAGGGCGAAACGCCGCTGACGGTCGCGGCGCACACGGCGGTGGCCGAGGCGTATGCCGTGCCCACCATCCACCTGGCCAAAGAAGTGGCGGCGCAAATCACGGCCGGCGCGCTGACCTGGCAGCAGTACGGCGGCGTACATCCGGCACCGCACGGCAATGCCCTCTGCGCCCGTATGATCGATGAACTCTTTACCCGCGCCTGGACCAGACCTCTGCCCAAAGAGGTTGCCAAAGCGCCGAACCTCGTGCCGCTGACGCCGCTTGATCCGCTGAGTTACGCTGCAGGGCGTTTCATTGATCCGGCGGAGGCAAAGGTGAAGCAGGGATGGACATGGGGCGTGCCGGAGTGGCCGGCGATTCCGGGCGGCAAGCGCGCGCGCTTTACGACGCTGCCGATGCTGTGCGCCGAGACGCCCGGCGCCGAGCTGACGCTGGCGTTCGAGGGGCGCGCGGTGGGCGCGTATGTCGTGGCCGGGCCCGACGCGGGCATCGTTGAGGCGAGCATCGACGGCGGTCCGTTCCAGCAGGCCGAGTTGTACCACGCCTTCAGCAAAGAGCTGCACTACCCGCGCACGGTGATGTTCACGGTCGACGCTGCGGAAGGCGCGCACACCCTGACGCTGCGGGTGTCCGGCGAAACGCGCGCCGCCGGGCATGCCGCGCGCATCATTCAGTTCGTTGCGAACTGATCGTGCCGGCCCCCGTGTGAGGATCGAGCGCGATCAGTTCGTTCAGCGGATCGGCGATCGCCCGAAGCGTGTCGCGGCCAGACGCGCGCTGCACGGCCGCGAGTTCGGCCGCGAGCCGGTCGAGCTCCGCGCCGAGACCGGCCGGCGCGTTGCGGGCGAGCAGGGCCAGATAGGCGGCGCCGGCATGGATGCGCAGCAGCGTGGTGTCCGAAGCCATTGCGCGGATCATGGCGCTGGCGTTCTGCGCGCCGTAGCCCGGGCGCGCGGCGTCCAATTCTTTGCGGAGCGCCGGATGGTGCGCGAGCAGGTCGGACAGTGCGCTGGCGACCGTCTGCAGCCGGACGCAGGCCCACAGTCCGAGGCGGAAGGCGCGCGTGTGGCTTTCGGGACGGGTCAGGTAATCGATGCGGTGGAACCCCTTGTACGTCTCAAGCAGATCCCGGTAGGCGGACGCGTCCGCAAGCAGGCGCGTCCAGGCCGGAACGAGGGCGTCGCGGTCACCGGCCGCCTGTCGCAGCGCTGCGAGCCGGTCTGGCAGAACAGCGTTGAGGGCGGCGAGCCGCGCCTCGTCCGCAGCAAGTTGGCTCTCCAGCACGGCGGGCGGAACATCGACCAACGGCACGCGGCCGGACGGCGCCAAAATCAGCGCCACGCGCAAGGCGACGGCCAGCAGCAGCGCGACGGCGATATAGGGGCCGTAGACCAGAAGCAGGTTCTTGAAGAATGTCCGCTCGTGGCGCGTGCGGTGCAGTCGCACGGCCGAAAGCCCGATGAGCAGCGCGGCGGCGGTCAGCAGCGCGGCGGCGGCGATGCGGCCGGCCTGCGTGCGCGCGACCAGCGCGAGAGAGGCGCCCGCCAACGCGAGCAGCAGGCCGGGAACCATCTTCTTTCGGTGGGTGATCACGGCACCTCCTGCGACGGATTGTTTTTGGCATGCATGTCGAGCCGCCACAGCTCTTTGGAGGTCCGGTAGACGGTGACGAACAGGCCGAAGACCGAGAGGGTCAGGATGTACGGCAGCACCTTGACCATGTGGGTCTTGCCGAAGAAGATGATCAGGGTGTTGACGGCGATAAAGACGAGGCGGATCTCCGTGGGGCCGATCCCCATGTACGCGATTTGAAAGCGGCTGGTACAGGCGAAGGAGAGGAAGGAGTTGACCATGAAGCCTGCGAACAGCGCCATGATGAAAAAGAGATCCGTGCGGTAGGCATGCGGCAAAAGGATCGCGTACCCGATCAGGATGGCGCAGAGGAACACGAAGTCGAGAAAGTGGTCCATGTAGTAGCCCCACTTGACAAGCCCCGTATTGCGCAGGCGCCCGACCGCCCCGTCCAGCAGATCGGTGAGGTACTGCATGACGATCATCAGCGAGACGCCCCACAACCAGGCCGGATGGAAACGGGCGAAGAAGCTGAAGAGGATGATGAGCAACGACCAGGCTACGGTCGTGAGCGTGAGGTGGTAGGTCTCGACGCGGCGCGGCACGAGCGGGAGCAGGCGCTGCTTGAGCCACTCCTCCTGCGCGTGAAGCATGGACTGACCGAATTTAACATCCCCTTTGAACGCCATGTGCGGTCTCCTGCGTGTGCGGTTAGTCGGCTGCGGGACACGGGATTTCGAGCACGCGCGCGAGCGCGGCGGGCTCCTGACGGAAGGGTGAGCCCGTCCCTTCGTAGAAGCCGTGCGCCTCGATCATGTGGATGTTCATTTCGGTGTAGGTCACCCGTTCGCCGCTGCGCAGGTTGCGGACATCGACGAACTCTTTGCGGCAGAGCCCCTCGTGCGGGAAGGGGCAGGGCAGCAGGCCGCGCACGCTGTCGACGCGCACCTCGAAATGGTCGAACACGGTGACCGGCTCGCCCAGCCCCTGGGCACCGGCGTCGCGCAGGGCGCGCAGGCGCGCGGCGATCACGGCGTGGGAGAGGCCGAGCCGTCGGACCTCGGCCTCGTCGGCTTCGAGGATGTCGCGCAGCGATCGGCGGTCGCTGCCCAACAGGCCGTCGCGCGTAATGACGCCCGGCCGCATGCGGTCCTGGATAATGTCGTCTTGGCGGCTCTGTTTCACGGCGCGCTCCTTGTTCACGAGAATTTGTCGTAGAAAATCTTTGAGTCCGGCATGCCC
>Ga0116149_1004507_pt1 | contig 13634 bp, 10 predicted proteins | sample AD_UKC057_MetaG_FD_89787 | JGI IMG/M metagenome (GOLD analysis project Ga0116149, IMG submission 89787) | Active sludge microbial communities of municipal wastewater-treating anaerobic digesters from USA - AD_UKC057_MetaG | ecosystem: Engineered > Bioreactor > Anaerobic > Digestate | place: USA...
AGGAGGCCCACGAGGAGGCGAACATCATCTTCGGCACCGTCGTGGACGAGACCATGACGGACGAGATCCGTATCACCGTGATCGCGACGGGCTTCGAGGACACGATCGGCAGGAAGGCGATCGGCAAGGTCGCGTCCATGGGCGGCTACAAGCGGGCGGATCTCGCCACGCCGACCTTCATGCGCAACGAGAAGGCCGAGGGGCTCAACGTCGTCAAGATGGGCCTCATCGACGACGAGGCGAACCCGGACCTGGAAATCCCGACCTTCCTCCGCCGCCAGGCCGACTGACACCGGGGGGCCGGATCGGGGGTCAGGTCTTTCAACATGAGCCTTTTTCGAAAAGGGCGCCCGCCGCTCTTTCTGGAGGCAAAACGTTCGATTCCGTCCGCGGAGCGCGAGTCGGAATGGCGGGGAGGCGGGAATCCATGACCTACCGGGACCGCAGGCGGGCCGAGGACCTGCTGGCCGCCGAGACGGGAACCGTCCGGAAGGTCTGGGGCCGGACGTTCACGGTTTGCCTCGTCTACCCCAACGTCTACCGGACGGGCATGGCGAACCTGGGCTTCCAGACCGTCTACCGCCTGATCAATGCGTCGGACGCCTTTCTGTGTGAACGCCTCTTTCTGCCCGACCCCCCGAAGCGGGGCGCCCCCTCCCCCCCGTTTCTCCCGAAGACCGGCCGGGCGTCCCCGGACATCCCCGGCACGGCCGCGCCGCTCAGCCTCGAGTCCCGCAAGCCCCTGAACGCCTTCGACATCGTCGCCTTCTCGCTCCCCTTCGAGAACGATTACCCCCACATCCTGAAGATCCTCGACGGGGGGCGCATCCCCCTCGCCGCCGCGGACCGCGGCGCGGAGACCGACCCGCTCGTGATCGCGGGCGGGATTGCGGTGACCCTCAATCCCGAACCCCTGGCCGACTTCTTCGACCTCTTTTTGCTCGGTGAAGGCGAGGAAATGATCCCGGAGTTTCTCGCCGCCTGGGCCGCCGGCCGCGAGCGGGGGGACGATCGCCGCGAGCGGCTGATCCGGATCCAGCGGGACGTCGGCGGGGCGTATGCGCCGGCGCTCTACGCGGCGCGCTGCGGGGAGACGGATGGAAAACGGAGCGCCGCATCATTATTCCCGAGGGAGCGGGAGTCTGGCCTGTTGAAGGAAGACCCGGGCTCTGGACGCATCGGCGACCTGCCGGCCGTCGTCCGGCGGCGCCACGTCGCCGATCTCGACCGCCACCCGGCGGAGCAGGCGATCGTCACGGCGGGGCAGGAATTCGGCGAGATGTACCTGACCGAGGTCAGCCGCGGCTGCGGGCGCGGATGCCGCTTCTGCGCGGCGGGCTATGTCTACCGGCCTCCCCGTTTCCGGAGCGCGGCGGTGCTTGCGTCCGCCTTCGCCCGGGGGATCGAGGCCGGCAAGCGGATCGGCCTCCTCGGCACGGCCGTCTCGGACCACCCGGAACTTCCCGCCCTGTGCCGGGCCATCCTCGCCCGGGGCGGCCGCTGGGGCGTCGGCTCGCTGCGCATCGACCGCCTCGACGACGGGATGGTCGGCCTGCTGAAGGAGACGGGCGTGGACACGGTCGCCCTCGCCCCGGAGGCGGGCTCCCAGCGCCTGCGCGACTTGATCCGCAAGGGGATCTCGGAGGCGCAGATCCTCGCGGCCGCCGGGCGCCTTGCCGCGGCGGGTATCCCCAACCTGCGCCTGTACTTCCTCGTCGGCCTGCCGACGGAGACGGACGCGGACATCGCGGCGATCGTCGCGCTGACCCGGCGGATTCTGCATGCAGAAATTGAAACAGGGATAGAAGGCGGGGCCGAACCCGCGGTCCGCTCCCGCGCTGCGCGGAGGGCGTTCCGACGGGTGACCCTGAGCCTCAATCCCTTCATCCCCAAGGCGGCCACACCCTGGCAGCGCCAGCCGCTCGCGGATATCCGCGCCACGGCGGAGAAGATCCGCCGCGTCGCCGCCGCCCTGCGCCCGGAACGCGCCGTCCGCGTCATCCACGACACGCCCCGCGCCGCCTATCTCCAGGCCCTGCTCTCGCTGGGCGACCGGCGCGTCGGGGCAATCCTGCTGGCCGCCCACCGGAACGGCGGCAACTGGCCCCGCGCCTTCAAGGAGGCCGCCGTCCACCCGGACGTCTTCGTCTACGGCCCGAAGCCTCCGGGCGCCCCCCTTCCCTGGTCCCACATCAAATAAGGGCCTTTCTTAAAGCCCCCTTGTTCGAACCGTCCCGCCCCCGTTACACCCCATGTTACACCCCATGTCCGGAGCGAATGAGATGTCCGTTCATCCCATCTCCAGTCCGGATGTCATGATTTCAGCCGGTCCCCCTTGACACCTGCTCCCCCGCAGCGGTTCTATCGTAAGCTTCCCTGTCAAGCAGACAATTGAAAAATAGAGTTACAGGCATTCTTTGAAAAATATTCCGCGGGCTTCAGGTCGCCCAGGGAATCATGGCGGGGCTGCTCCACGGATGCTGCCGGAGATCCGGATGATGGAATGTATGGGGATTTACCCCCATCATATCCAATATGGACAAACAGGGGGAATTCCATTATAAGGAGGGCGCAGAAAGGGGGAACCGGAAGAAGGTGAGGAGATGACCGAAATAACTCAGAAAGAGACGTGGCGGGACAAGGTGGTGACGCCGGGTGAGATCCTGGAGAAGATCCAGCCGGGGATGAGCATCTTCCTCAGCACGGGGATGGCGGAGCCGCGCACGCTGGTGCGCCACCTGATGGCCTCGGACGCCTCCAACCTCCAGGACCTGGAGATGATCCAGCTCGTCAGCCTTGGCGACACGGTTTCCATCGACGCGCGCTACACCCGCAAGTACCGGCTCAAGACCTTCTTCTCCGGCTGGATCGCGGCCGACGCGATCACGGAAGGGCGCGTGGACCTGATCCCCAGCCGCTTCTCGCGCGTCCCGTGGCTCTTCAAGTCCGGCGCGATCCGCGTGGACGCGGCCTTCATCCAGATCTCGCCCCCGGACGCGAACGGCTATGCCTGCCTCGGCGTCGGCATGGACGTGGCGCGCCAGGCGATGGAGCGCGCCACCCTCCGCGTGGGCGAGATCAGCGAGGACGTCCCCTTCGTCCTGGGCGACACGCTCGTGCGGATCGAGGATTTCGACTACCTCGTCCACTCCACGGAGCCCATGATCTACATAGACCCCTGGCCGCTCGAGGACGTTTTCACCCGGATCGGCAAGAACATCGCCTCCGTCGTCCCCGACGGGAGCTGCATTTCCTTCGCCCTGGGCCCCATCTACCAGGGCGCGGCGCAGGCGCTCACGCGCAAGAAGAACCTGGGCATCCACAGCCCGTTCATCACCGACGCCCTCATGTGCCTCGTCAAGAGCGGCGCGGTGACGAACCGCTTCAAGGCCCTCTTCCGGGGCAAGTCCGTCGGCTCCTACGCGATGGGGACGCGGGCGCTCATGAAGTGGCTCGACCGCAACCCGCTCATCGAGTTCCAGCCGCTCGACGTCATCACGGACCCCAAGAACATCGGGCAGAACGACAACTTCATCGCCATCCTGCCCGCGCGCAAGGCGGACCTGACGGGCGACATCGCGCTGCACGTCGGCAAGGGGAACGTCACCGCCGGCCCCGGCGCGGTCCAGGAGCTCTTCATGGGCGCGACCATCTCCAAGAACGGCCGCACACTCTTCGCGCTGCCCAGCCGCAATCGCGGCGGGGAGCCGAACATCGTCCTGTCCACGGCGGACTACCCCTTCCAGTTCACGAACCGCGAGTCGCTCGACATGATCGTGACCGAGTACGGCGTGGCGTACCTCGCCGGGCGCACCGTGCGCGAGCGCGCGCAGGCCCTGATCGACATCGCCCACCCGGACGACCGGGCGGAGCTCGTGCGCCAGGCGAAGGCCGCGCGCATCCTGTATGCCGATCAGATCTACCTGCCGGAGTCGGGGCACCTGTACCCGGACAAGATCGCCCGCTCCCACACCTTCAAGAACGGGCTCAAGGTGCGGTTCCGCGCGATCAAGCCCTCCGACGAGGACGAGATGCGGCGGCTGTTTTACCGGTTCTCCGACCAGGCCGTGTACTACCGCTACTTCAGCCCGATCAAGACGATGCCGCACGGAAAGATGCAGGAGTACGTGAACGTGGACTACCGGCGGGTCATGTCGATCGTGGCGGTGCTGGCGGAGGCGGCGGGGGAGCGGATCATCGCGGAGGCGCGGTACGTGCGGCGCGACGACCTGCGCACGTACGCGGACACGGCGTTCATCGTGGACGAGGCTTACCAGAACTACGGGATCGCGACCTACCTCTTCAAGACGCTGATCGAGATCGCCCAGTCGAAGGGGATCGAGGGCTTCACGGCGGACGTGCTCGTCGCGAACAAGGCGATGATGAAGGTGTACGAAAAGGCGCCCTTCCCCGTCAAGGCGACCCTCTCCGCCGGGACCTACGAACTTCACATCCCGTTCGAAACCGCTTCCGCGCCCGCACCCGCGACGGCCGGCGATCCCTGGAGCATCAAATAAAAAAATAGGGACAGCGCCCTATTTTTTCTATACTCCCCCTCTCGTAGAAAATGGGCGCTGTCCCTATTTTCTTGTTCTTCCTCTTATCGTTTGCGCTCCCAGTCCCAGGCGGTGCGGATGATGAAATCGAGGTCGTCGTGCCGGGGGGTCCAGCCGGTCAGGCGGCGGAGCCGGGTGCTGTCCGCGATGAGCGCCGGGGGATCGCCGGCGCGCCGGCCTTCGTAGACGACGGGAAAATCGACGCCCGTCACCCGCTTCGCCGCGGCGACGACCTCGCTGACGGAAAACCCGTGGCCGTAGCCGCAATTCATGACCAGCGCCCGCCCGTCGGCCCCATCGTCGGCGGCCTCAGGAACCTTCCCCTCTCCAGCCCGGACGCCCGTCACTGAGCCATCGTTACGTGACGAGGCCGCGGCGCGCCCCGGTTCTCCCGCCGTCCCGGGGACGACCCGCCCGCCCTGCCCCCGGGATGAAGGCGCGTCCACAGCCACCGCACCCGTCGGCCCCGGCGGAGACGGGACGGCCAGCCGTTCCAGCGCGAGGACGTGGGCGTCGGCCAGATCATTCACGTGGATGTAGTCGCGCAGGCAGGTCCCGTCCGGCGTGGGGTAATCCGTCCCGTAAACGGCGAGCCGCGGGAATTCGCCCTTGGCCGTCTTCAGGGCGCGGGTGATCAGATGCGTCGCCTCCGCGTAGGCCTGCCCGAGCTGCCCTTCCGGGTCCGCCCCGGCCACGTTGAAGTAGCGCAGCGCGACGTACCGGAAATCCTCCGCCCGCGCCAGGTCGCGCAGAACCTGTTCCACCATGACCTTCGAGGCTCCGTACGGGTTGATGGGCTTGAGCGGCGCCGCCTCCGTCACGGGGATGCGCTCCGGGATGCCGTAGACCGCCGCCGTCGAGGAATAGAGAAGGTTCCGGACGCCGTGGCGGAGCATCGCGTCGAGGAGGTTCAGGGAATGGACGACGTTGTTGCGGTAATACCAAAGCGGCCTGCGGGTGGACTCCTCCACCTGGATCGAGGCCGCAAAATGGACGACGGCCTCCGGCCGGAAATCCGCGATCGCGCCATCGAGGCGCTCGCGGTCACCCAGGTCCCCGCGAATGAGTTGCCCGGCCAGGACGGCCCAGGCATGACCCGTCGAGAGGTTGTCGTAGACGAGCAGATCGTGACCCGACCGCCCCAGCGCCTTGACGACGTGGCTGCCGATGTAGCCCGCCCCGCCGGTCACGAAAATTTTCATGCAATTTTCCTTTCCCGGAAACGGGGCTCACCCCGCGTCCCGACGGATTCACCCCTCAAGACCCGCCCCCGTGAAAACGAGGCGCTGGGCCTCCTCCGTCAGGTAGGGATGCATGGGAACGCTGAAGATGCGGCGGGCGCAGTCCTCGCTGACGGGGAAGTCGCCTGGTTGGTAGCCCAGACCGGCAAAGGCCCCCTGGAGGTGCAGCGGCCGCGGGTAGTAGATGGCCGTGGGGATTCCGGCCGCCTTGAGCGCCGCCATCCGGGCCGTGCGATCGGCTTCGTCCCGGGCGAGCAGCGAGTACTGGGCCCAGACGCTGCGCGACCCCGCGGGAACGACCGGGACCGTCAGGGCCGGGTCCTTCGCGAAACCTTCGTTGTAGCGGGCGGCGACGGCCTCGCGGCGCCCGACCTCATCGGGAAAGATCGAGAACTTGGCGAGCAGGATCGCGGCCTGGAGGGTGTCCAGGCGGCCGTTGATGCCGATCCGGACGTTCTCGTAGCGGTCGCGGCCCTGGCCGTGGACGCGGATCGAGCGAAGGGCGGCGTCGAGGGCCGGATCGTCCGTGAAGCACATGCCCCCGTCGCCGTAGCAGCCGAGCGGCTTCGCCGGGAAAAACGAGGTGCAGGCGATCCGGCCGAAGGCGCAGGCCCTGCGGCCGCGGTATTCGGCCCCGAAGGACTGGGCGGCGTCTTCGATCACCGCGAGGTCGTGGCGGGCGGCGACGGCGGCGATCGCGTCGTAATCCGCGGGGAGACCGAAGAGGTCGACGGGGATGACGGCGCTGGGACGCAGGGGATTGAACCGCTTCCAGGCGCCGGGAGCGCAGGCGCTTTCGTAGGCGTTGCGCAGCGGGAGCGGGAGGGGGTGGCGTTCGGGGTCGGCGTTCTTAACGGCATCGATGGCGCGGGCGAGCCGGACGGGATCGATGTTGAAGGTGGCCGGGTCGATGTCCACGAAGACCGGCGTCGCGCCGAGGAGGCCGATCACCTCGGCCGTCGCGACGAAGGTGAAGGGCGTGGTGAAGACGGCGGATCCTGGGCCAACGTCCAGGGCCATCAGGGCCATGAGGAGGGCGTCCGTCCCCGAGGCGCAGCCGACGGCGTGTTTCGCCCCCACGTAGGCGGCGAGTTGCCGCTCGAGTTCCGTCACCTCCGGCCCCATGACGTACTGACCGTGGGCGAGGACGTGTCGGATATTGGCGTCCAGGGCGTCCTTGATGCGCTCCTGCTGGGTCTTGAGATCGATGAAGTCCATCGTCAGTCCTTTCCTATCGTGAACATCGGGGAGCCTTCCCCCTTCTTTTTTCCCGCCTTCTTTCCGAAAGGATCACCGTCCCGGGCATCGCCGCCGATCATCGCCCCCAGCCCGATTGCTTCGCTGACAGGCGATAACGCCAAATTTCAAGACCCGACCCGCGCGAGATGCCTGCGAACAGCCAGGCTGAGGAGGGCGAAGGCGAGGAAGCAGGCCGTGAGGAAGAGGACGACCGGCCGCGGGCCGTAGGCGTTGGCGACCAGGACGCCCGCACCGACGGCGATTTGACCAGCAGCGAATATCAGGGTGACCTTCCAGTGGGCCATTCCGTATTCGTTGGCGAGCAACTGGTAGAGGTGGCGCCGGTGCGACTGCGCCAGATTCTCGCGGTCCTGGAGGCGGACGGCCATCGTCGTCAATTCGTCCGCGTAGAAGGGGAAGAGCAGCGCAGCAAGGCAGAGCATCTCCTGGTAGTTCCGGGCCAGCGTCAGGACCAGGGCGGCAAAGACGAATCCCAGGAGGATGCTCCCCACGTCCCCCATGAAGACCCGGGCGCGGGGCAGGTTGAAGGGGAGATAGCCCAGGCAGGCCAGGGCGATCGAGATCGCGAGGAGCGACAGGGCCGCCTGGAAGGGATCCGGGGGCGTTCGGTTCAGGGTGTACGCGCCCAGGAGACCGAAGGCGATCGCGCCGCTCAGTCCGGCAATGCCGTCGATGCCGTCCATGAAGTTGTAGAAGTTCGCCGTCCCGATCACGAAGAGAAGGATGAGGGGCAGGATCAGAAAGAACAGGAACGGTGAAAATCCAAAGGTGGACAGGGCGAAGTGCGCGCTGAGCTTCGGCAAAAGCGGAAACAGGAACATCCCGGCGGAAACGAGCTGCACGGCGAGGCGGAACCGCACCGAGAGGCGGAAGTAATCCCCGTAGAAGCTGACGGCTGAGACGAGAACCGCGGCGAAGAGGAAGGTCGTCGGGATGCGGAGCGTCAGCCCCGCCGCGATGAAGGCCGCAAGGATCCCCACGCCGCCGCCGCGTGGCGTGGGCGCGGTGTGCGAGCTGCGCTCGTTGGGCGCGTCGAGCAGGTGCTCGCGGAACGGCATCCCGGCGATGAGCCAGGCGCCGCCGGCCCCCAGGCCCGCGCAGGCAAGGAAGAGCAGGGCGATGCGGTTCTGGGTGACCAGATCGACAAGTTGATTGAATATGGCGGTCAGATCATGAATCATAGCTCACCGGAACACCTCATTTCAGCCACGGTCTCCCGCCATCCCGCCGCCAGGTCGCAGTTCGCGGAGAATCCGGTTTGGGTGCAGAATCGGGTGCCGTCCACGGCCACGTCCTCCGTGTATTTGTCGATCGTCGCCCGCACGATGGGCGCCGTGCGGCCGAAGAGGCGGGCGCCGTCCTCGATCAAACCCGCCAGGGTGCGGACAGGACCGGCGGGCAGCGTGAACCGCGGCAGGCGGCGGCCGAGGGCCGCACAGAGGGTGGCGATGATCTCATCCATCGTCGGGAATTGTCCGTCCGTGACGTTGAAGATCTGGCCGGCGGCGGCGGGATGGCGCAGGGCAATCAGAGCGGCGCGGGCCACGTCACGGTCGTACACGAGGGTGCGCCGGTTCGTTCCTGAGCCGATGGGAACAAACTGGCCGCGCGCCAGGGCGAGGAGGAGCCGCCGGTAATTGCCCTTGATCCGGGCCCCGTAGACGGCGCCCAGACGCAGCACGGACCCCAAGGGCGCGTCGTCCACGCGCCGCGCCGCCAGCACGATCCGCTCCGCGTCCGCCTTGGTTTGGGCGTAGAACGAATCCGGCCGTAGGGGCGAGTCCTCTGTCAGCACGCCGCCGGCAGAGGGACCGTAGACGGCAATCGTACTGAAGAAAACGAGGCGCGTCACGCCTGCTCGGAGGGCCTCCTTCACGACGTTCTCTGTACCGCCAACGTTGATCCGCTCGTAACGAGGGCGGAGTTCCGGGGGTGGGTTGACAATGTGCAGAAGGGCCGCAAGGTGGATGACGCCATCGACGCCCGCCATCGACGCCCTGACAGCCTCTGGTTCGGTGACATCGCCCAGGCGCGCGTCCACGCCCCCCGGCCATGCGCCCGCCGGCGGCGCATCCAGAGACAAGGTGCGCACCCGGTGCCCGGCCTCGTGGATCGCCGAGACGACACGCGGCCCCACGGCGCCCGTGGCGCCGGTGACGAGGATAAGGGCGTTATCCCTCATGAAGCTCCTCCAACATGCGACAAAATTTGGCGGGCGGCACGTCCGACGGAGAACCAATCCTCCAGCAGGGCACGTGCATTGCACCCCAAGCGGCGTCTCAATCCCTCATCCTCCAGCAGAAGTCTTGCAAACGCCTCAAATCGATCGTCATCTCCATTGATACAAACGAGGCCTGCATCATGCTTTTCGAGGAAGTCACTCAGGTCATTTCCCGGATTGATACTGGCTAAAATGGGTTTGGATTGATCCATATAACTCAATATCTTTCCCGGAAAGTTTTGCGTCTTCAGGCCCCGGTCCAGCGAAACCAGCCCCACATCAAACTCGGACAGCATGTCCAGGTAGGTCTCTTGATCGACTGAAGCATGAAAAGTGATGTTGGTCAGGCCTTTCTCGTCGAGTAAAGCCCGCAGGCGAGGCACCTCGCTGCCATCGCCCACAAAAAGAAAATGGGCCCGAGGATCATCGTTTAACCGCTCCGCCAGACGGAAGATGTTATCCATGTCCTGCGCCAAACCAATATTGCCGCCATAAAAGAAGACAATTTTGCCTTCCAACCCCAGTCGGCGACGATATTCACCCGGTGGGGAAAGGCGATCTCCCGATGTTGCTGCCCAATTATAGAGCACCTCAAGCCGGTATTTCCTGTTAAGCCCCCGCTCCAGAAAATAATCCAGATTGGCGGGTGACTGGACACCAATGATCGTTGCTACATCATAGTTTAATGTTTCCTTGCATTGAAAGAACCAGTGAGGGAGGCTCCCGCGGCGCAAGAGCCCTGTATCCACGGCCCACTGAGGAAAGATATCCCGCAGGATCAGATAAGACACACAGCGATAACGGCGTTTCAGTCGGGCAACGAGGCTGCCGAAGAAAATCGTCGGGGAATAGTAGACAATAAGATCACAGGGATACTGCAGGAAGAAAGCCTTTCCTTTTCGCCACAGTAGAAAAGAGAGTGCGACCTCGCGCCAAGCCCGCATCCATCTAGGTGCTAATCGGATCTCCCCCGTCTTGACGCGCAGCACCTTGATGCCCGCCTCCTCAGTCACTTCGCGATCCCTCCGGATTGAGCTATCGGGGGCGGCCACAAGAACCTCATAACCCAGGCGATGAAACTCACGGGCCAGATCACCCATCAGTTTGGCGCTGGACATGGTGCTGGGCAGATAATAGACAACGAGTATCAAAATGCGTTTGACGGATCTTGTTGGAACTGGATGTAGTTTCTGACTCGCAATCGTGGAGTAAGGTGACGGCTCAAGCTGGTTTGGCCTGTATCCTGAAAATAGATATTTTCTCCAGTAAATCAAAGCGGATTTGATCGTTTCGTATCGCAAGCGCAGGCTGCTGTGCGTTCCCCTGTTCCATAGATGGACAACCTGAACATCCGGGACATAAACGACTCGGGCTATCTTCAACATTCTCCGCCCGATATCCGCATCCTCAAAATACATGAAATAACTTGGATCGAATCCTCCCGTCTGCTTTAAGTAACGGGTTCTGAAAAACATGAAGCAGCCACTGGGAAATTCAACGCCCTCCATCATCTCATCGTAATTTCGATCCCGCATCTCGAACTGGTCGAGTTTTGATTGGAAGCAAGATTTGACAAACTGGGGCGCAAAACTTCTCAGGAATAAAATGAACAAGGTGGGGTTTCGTTTACATAGATAATGCCGGTTTCCGCCCTTCCCGAATACGGCCGGCACGAGCAGACCAACATCAGGATTCTCCTGCATGAATCGCAGGGCCTGAATCAAGCTGTCGGGCTCGACAAACAGATCCGGATTGATCACGATGTGGTAATCGGACTCGGTGTGCTCGATCACTAAATTGTTTCCCCGGCCATAGCCGATATTTCCGGGTGAGCGTAGCAGGTTCACCGTCCAGCTTGAAAGATCTGCGGATCGATCGTTCAACCATGTCTCCACGCGCTCGGACCATGACGCATCACTGGAGTTGTCCACCAGGGTCAGTTTCAGCCGAGCGCGGTAATGGCGCAACACCTCACGACCTGCGTGCTCGAGCGCCTGAAGCGTCTGCCCCAGCACGCTGAATTCCGGCTTGTAAAGCACCAGGGAGGCGCTGATCCGGATGTCATCCGGACGGTAATGATTCATTCTTCGTTTCAGGCTGAGGCAATTGCACGATTCTCGCCTCGATTCCGGCCACCACGGCATGCGGCGGCACATCGTGCAGGACCACGGCATTGGCCCCAATTTTTGCGTGATCCCCAATTGTTACACGTCCGATTATTTTTGCACCCGCACCAATCAGCACATGATTCCCGACGATCGGTTGCATCGAAACTTTGCATCGAATATCCGGCTCTCTCGCGCCCAATGTTACTCCCTGCATGATGGTCGTATTAAATCCGATGCGCTCGGCGCCGATGACCGTGCCGACCGTATGAGGCAAAAACAACCCGCCCTCAATTTCCACTCTGCCTGAAATCTCTATCCCAAAAAGAACAACGTTCAGCATAGAAAAGAATTTGGACACAAATTTCAGGTGTCGATTGAAAAAATATTCCGACAAACGAAGAAAAATATTCGGAATGAGACGGGGGTTTAGGTAGGCCGCAAACCGCCTTGATCTGGAAACGGGTCCTTCAATGCCCGCTAATTCATAGTAACGTTCAATGTCGGCTCTTAGCTTACTCATGGCATTACGGTCTTATACGAATGCAGGGCAATTCCACTCACAAGGAATCCGATGGCCAGCTGAACCACCTGCGCTTGATCCCAATTGACGATCAGGGGTAAGGCCGCAACCGTAACGAGTGGCCAGATTCTTCGGCGCTGCATCTGACCGTTCTTCCACCGCACATACTCGACGACAAAGATCAGATAGAAAAAATGGGCCGTGACAAACGCCCATCCCAGGACCTCCAACGTCGGGTAGTACCGCAGGCAGCACCAGACGAGCGCCACCAGACCCGCATTCAGAAACAAATCGGAGAGCAGCAGGGTGCGTGAGCTTCGCGTCGCAACCAGCAGCGTCCCGTAAACCCACGACACCCCCCTCAAAATGACCGCAACGACCAGAATCACCAGTAAATCTCCAGCCGCATCAAACTCCCGGCTATAGAGCAGGTGAATCAGGGGGGTCTTAAACATCACCATCCCGTAGCCGACCAGTGTCCCGACGGACAAGACGAGATACGCTGTCTTGAGCATGCACGCCTTCTGGTGTGTTGGCTCGGTTGCTCGGGTTAAAAGTGGTAAGTATATCGTACTGCAGGCGGTGAGAAAAAGTGTCGTGTAGTTGAATGTCAACGTCCACCCGGCATCGAACAGTCCGGCAAAGGCCAAGCCGCGCGATTCGATGATCCAGGAACGAATCAACAGCAGGGCAACCGTCGCCGCAAGCGCCGCAACAAGCGTTGAAAGTGCGAACTTCAGAAACGCCCCGGTTTCCCGAACCGTCGAGAGGCCGTTAATCAGTGCCGGGTATGTCCTGGGGCGATGCGCAACCATCCATGCCCCTACTCCAAAACTCAGCCCGAAGCATAGGATAAACAGCCAAACCAGCATTTCCGGCCGGTAATCGATCCTCAGAAAATAGGCCGCTGCGAGCGTCATCGTCAGACCCAGCGGTCCCGCAATCTGGACAGCCGCCAGATGGCCGTAAGCGCGATATCCGTTCAGGACGGCCGTCAGGTAGGTTGCTCCCACACTCAGCAACACTGCGACACCGAGCCAGCGGATGGACGCGATCAGGGCCTCATCGTCGGAAGACAGAAAATACCTTGTCAGGAACGGCGCCGAAATGACAATGAGAAGCGCCATGGCCGCCCCCGTTCCTCCAATCAGGCGACTCGCCATGACGCGAAAACGCAAGCGATCCGACTCATCGTCACGTGCCGAAATTCCCTGGACTACGGCATTCGTCCCGCCGTAGGTCGCCGCGATGGTCGCCGCCTGAATGATTTGCCTCAATTGCGAATATAACCCGACCCCTGCCGGACCAAGCCACAAGGCCACCACCTTGAAACTTGCAAGCCACATCAATGCCGAAACGAATACCCCGGCGAAGCTGAAATAAGCGCCCAATCTCCTGGTCTCGCTCAAAAACAGCGAAACAGCCCCACCTTGCCCCATTATCGGCTCTCGCAATTCACCGGGGTGAGTTTAATGCTGGAAACGAGCATCCCCCACAGGAAGTAGGAGAAGATTCCGGGATAAGGTTGCCGCAGGGTTACCTTGAAGTTGCTGTCAACCACCACCAGATAGAGCACGATGACCGCCAGCCATACCGTGCCCCGCGGATAACGTAAAATATTTTTCGCTTTTTTGAGTAGCACGGCAGTGCCCTTTCGAGATAAGAACTTCGTCGCCAAACGTTGTTCAAATTTTGAAAGGAGGCAGCTGCCGTGAGGAGAGATTTTAC
>Ga0116149_1004511_pt1 | contig 13623 bp, 7 predicted proteins | sample AD_UKC057_MetaG_FD_89787 | JGI IMG/M metagenome (GOLD analysis project Ga0116149, IMG submission 89787) | Active sludge microbial communities of municipal wastewater-treating anaerobic digesters from USA - AD_UKC057_MetaG | ecosystem: Engineered > Bioreactor > Anaerobic > Digestate | place: USA...
CCACATTGTGGGGACCGAGCTGATGCCGGCGACCGATGAGGGTGACGTACGGGTGAACCTAGAGATGGCCGTGGGCACGCGCCTGGCCCTGGTCGACGAGACCATGAAGAAGATCGAGGCGATCTGCCGCGCCGAGGTGCCCGAAGCCGAGCGGATGATCGCCAGCATCGGCAGCAGTGGCTGGCAGGGCGGCGGTGGCCACAAGGGCGACATCCGCATGACGCTGGTGAAGGCGAAGGAGCGCACGCGCAGCAGCGAGCAGATCGCCGCGGCGTTGCGCCCGAAGCTGGCCAACATCCCTGGCGCCACCATCCGCACCCGCGCCGGCCAGGGCCTATTCCTCTTCCGCATGATGACCTCGGGTTCGGAACAGATCGAGATCGACCTGCGCGGGCACGACATCGCGGCCGCAGACGACCTGGCCCGCCGCGTCAAGGGGGTCGTTGCCGGGGTCCGCGGCATCACGGACGTCCGCCTCAGCCGCGATCCCGGCGGTCCCGAGGAGACCATCCAGATCGACCGCCGCAAGGCCGAGGCGATGAAGCTCAGCGTTTCGGCCATTGCCAGCATGCTGGAGACGGTCCTGGCGGGTACCAGCGCCGGCAACTACCGCGACGCCGGCGACGAGTACCGCATCCTGGTGCAGTTCCGGGATGCCGAGACCATGACCATGGAGGAGATCCTCAACCTGACCATCCCCAACGCCGAGGGCGAGCCGGTGATGCTGCGCAACGTCGTTAACGTGACGCCGCGCACCGGCCCGGCCAACATCGACCGCAAGGACCAGGAACGCGTTCTCACGGTACGCGCCAATCTCAGCGGTCGCGACATGGGCTCGGCCATTGCCGAGATCCGCCAGGCGCTGATGGCGGTACCCCTGCCGCCCGACTTCGCCATCGTTTTCAGCGGCGAGTACGAGGAGCAGCAGAAGGCCTTCCACGAGCTGGCGATCAGTATCGTGCTGTCGCTGATCCTGGTCTACATGGTGATGGCCTGCCAGTACGAGTCCTGGCGTGACCCATTCGTGGTGATGTTCTCCGTGCCGCTGGCGGTGATCGGGGTGGTCCTGACGCTGTTCTTCACCGACACCACGTTCAATATCCAGTCGTTCATCGGCTGCATCATGCTGGGGGGCATCGTGGTGAACAACGCCATCGTGCTGGTGGACCATATCAACCTGTTGCGCCGGCGCGACGGCATGGCGCTGTACGCCGCGATTGAGGAGGCGGGCCGGCGCCGGTTGCGGCCGATCCTGATGACGGCACTGACGACGGTTCTCGGGTTGCTGCCTCTGGCCCTCGGCCTCGGCGAAGGCGGCGAAGCGCAGGCGCCGTTGGCGCGGGCCGTGATCGGAGGGCTGGCCAGTTCCTCGCTGATCACGTTGGTGCTGGTGCCGGTGGTCTACTCTATGCTTGAGCGCAAGAATGGAGGTCCCGAGCGTGCGAGCTGATTACCCCCGCGTCTGCCGCCGGGCGGCGGTGCGCCTGGCCGTGGCCCTCATTGTGCCGGCGTCCGTGTGTCTGGCGGCGGAGCCCGCCCCCGCGCCTGCCGCGGCGCCTTCGGCCGTGGCCTCCGGCGGAGCGGTCCTGCAGGTCTCGCTCCGGGAGGCCATGCTGACCGCCCTGGAGAACAACCGTGCCCTGGCCGTGGAGCGCCTCTCGCCGGCCATCGTAAAGACGGCCGAGGAGCAGGCGCAGGCCGTGTTCGACCCGGTGGTCGGGGCGGCGGTCAGCACCAGCCGCGGGCACGCCGAGAGCCTGGGGGCTGACGGGGGCTTCCACGACGTGGTCGAGGACGAGACCAGCGTGACCGGGTCAGTGCGCCGCGCCTTCGCCAGCGGCACGACGGTCGAGGCGGCCGTGGACACGACGGTGGCCGACAGCTCCTACAGCGACCAGGTGACCAGCAGCGGCGGCAGCGTCAGTGTCACCCAGGCGCTCCTGCGCGGTCGGTCGGTAGCCGCCAACCTGGCCCGCATCCGGCAGGCGCGTCTGGCGACGGCCAGTTCGGAGTATGAGGTCCGCGGCGTGATCGAAGCCCTCGCGGCCGACGTCGAGGACACCTACTGGGACCTGGCCCTCGCCGAACGGCGCATCGGCATCTACACCGAATCGCTCAAGGTGGCCGAGCAGTACCTTCGTGAGACCCGCGACCGCATTGCCGCCGGGACGGTGGCCGAGATCGAGTTGGCGGCGGCCGAAGCCGAGATCCCGCTGCGGCGCCAGGGCCTGATCAACGCCAACGGCGCCATGCAGATCAACCGCCTGCGCCTGCTCCGGCTGCTCAACCCCTCGGGCGACGGCTTCTGGGACCGCCCCGTGCGCCTCACGGACCAGCCGACCACCCCGGCTGTCGCCCTCGACCCCGTGGCGGACCATGTGGCCGTGGCCCTGCAGAAACGGCCGGACCTGAGCCAGGCGCGGCTGCAGGTCGACCTCCAGGAGCTGGAGATCGTCCGCACCCGCGACGGTCTTCTCCCCAGGCTGGATGCCTTCATCGCCCTGGGCAAGACCGGCTACGCCCGGGCCTTCCCGGAATCCCTCTGGCACCTTGGCCACGACACCTATGCCGTGAGCGGCGGACTGACCTACGAGTACGCCCTCGGCAACCGTGACGCCAAAGCCAGCCACCGCCATGCGGTCCTCAGCCGGGAGCAGGCCGATGCGGCCGTGGCCAACCTGGTGCAGCTCATCGAGTTGGACGTGCGCGCGGCCTACGTCAACGTCGGCACGGCCTATGAGCAGGTCGCTGCCAGCGCGGCCACGCGTCGACTGCGCGAGGAGACCCTGCGGGCCGAGACCGAGAAGTCGCGTGTCGGCAAATCCACGTCCTTCCTGGTGGCGCAGGCCCAGCGCGATCTCCTGGTCAGCCAGATCGCCGAGGTCGAGGCCATGGTGAGTCTGCTCCACTCCATGACGACGCTCTATCGCCTCGAGAGCTCGCTTCTCGACCGCCGCGGCATCGTGCTGGGCGAGGCGCCCCGGGACTGAGCGCTGGAGCGCGGCGACGCGACCGTGGATCCTGCCCGCCGCGGCGCGCGGTTCGCCGTAGACCGGCTGTCCCCCCGCGGCCAACGGCCCGCTCAGGAGGACTGCCCGAGCTTCTCTGCGGCCAGGCGCATGGCCTGTCGCGCCATGCTCTGGATGCCGGGGAAGGCCCCGGCCTCCTCGGTGGCGGCGATCATGAGGCGGAAGCCCGGCAGGACAAACTGCCGGTACCAGTCGAGTCCGTCCTTGAGCCAGAGCTTGCCATAGGCCCCCAGGGCCTGCATCAGCCGCTGGATGGCGGCCGTCTGCAGGAGCCGGTCCGGGGGCGGGGTGGCGCCGAGGTGCCGCACTTCGGCGCAGTACTGCCGCCAGACGCGGCGGCGCAGGTCGGGGGTGATCACCTTCTCCTGGTAGGAGTCGTAGAGCAGCGAGCCGAGGTCGTAGGCGGCACAGCCAAGGCGCATGCCCTGGAAGTCGATGAGGTAGGCCTGCCCCTCGACGATCATGATGTTGGCGCTCTGGAGGTCGCGGTGCACCGGCACCAGCGGTTGCTGCAGCAGGCTGGTGCGCAGTTCGCAGTAGTCGTGGGCGGCCAGGCCCCAGAGGTCAGCGCGGTCGAGGAGGCGTCCGAGGACGTTCTCGCGGAAGTAGTCCCGTTCCCAGTCGTAGAGGCCCTTGGTGAAGCCCCGTTGCAGGGGCAACTCCTCGAGGCGTGCCGCCGGGTCGCCCAGGACGTGCAGGCGGGCCACCTGCTGCACGACCTGGAACAGACACTCGGCCGTGTCCATAGCGTCCGTGCGTACCAGCACCTCCTGGCCGAGGTCGCGCGAGACCAGTTCGCAGGCGTCGCCCAGATGCAGTTGCACCTCGGGCACGCGGATACCCAGACGCTTGAGGAAATCCGCGATGGCGGCGAAGCCCGCATTCTCGCGGCGCTCGGGGTTGTAGGCGCACCAGACCCACGACTGACGGTCGTCGCTGAGGCGGCAGTAGCGCCGGCCGCTGCCCTGTTTCTGGAGGGGCGCGACGCGGGTCTCCGCGGGGTCCATACCCAGGGCGATGAAGACGCGGGGGTCGGGCCGGCGGGACTCGTCCACGGGCTTGGCCGGGGGCACGTCGTCGCCGACGAAGATGGCGTCGGCGTAGAGCAGGGGCCGGGGGAGGCGGGTGTAGTCCCACAGCACGACGTTGTGCAACTGGGTGCCGGCGGAGACGCCGAGGCCGGTGCCCAGGCCGAGGGCGCCGGTGCACTGCACCCCGCGGGTTTCGAGTTCCGCCCGGCGGCGAGCCTGTTCGGCCTGGGCCTGCTGCATGAGCGGGTGGAAGCGCAGGGCGCAGTCGGCGATCTCGCCGTGGGCGCGGATGTACTGGTCGGCCGTGCCCAGGTCGGCCCAATAGGCGTCCTCGTCGACGGGAACACCCATGACGAGCTGTCCGGCACGGAGCGCGTTCTGGTAGGCGACGATGATCGATGGCGCCTCCTCGTTCGGCAACCAGTCGAGGGCCTCGCGGCGAAAGATGTGCACGCCAGCGAAGGTATAGCGTCCGCCCAGGGAGCCACGGCGGAACTCCATGACCTTGCCGCCGGGCTCGACCTCGACGGTTCGCGGCCCCTTGCCCGGGATCAGCAGCACCGTGGCGAGGGCCTTGCTCTCGAGGTGGCGCTCGACCAGGTGCCGCAGATCGTAGTCGAGCACGATGTCGACGTTGTGGACGAGGATGTGTTCGGCATCAGGCAGGAGCCGCAGGCCGTAGCGCAGGCCGCCGCCGGTTTCGAGCAGGCGATCCTCCTGCGAGATGCGCAGGTCCCAGCCGTGCTGCCGCCCCAGCCGCGCCGCCGCTTCATAGACCCGCTCGCCCTGATAGGAGACGTTGACCGCCATCGCCTTGAGCCCGATGGCGCTGAGCTGGCTGGCTGCCAGTTCCAGCAACGGCACGCCGCAGAATGGCACCAGGGCCTTCGGCCGCGTGAGAGTCGCCGGACGGAGTCGGCGGCCTTCGCCGGCCGCCAGTACGAAACCGCCGATGTTATCCACGGTATAGCGCTCCGCAGGCAAGGTGAAGGGACCTCTGTATGGGGCCTCGGCTTCCGGCCCCCCCGGGACGTCGGGCCGGAGCTAATATACCGGTCCTGCGGCCGGTTCCAGGCCAGGTCTCGGGATGTATCGGGAAGACGGTGACCGCGAGGCTGTGACGCGCGCTGTTGCCGTGGCGGCTGGCGCGGCCGCCGCCGAGCCGCGAGCGCTCCGCAGGGCTGTTTCAAGATCGCCGGTGTGCGCCCCCCGGACTGGAGCCGGCGGTCCTGGCCGGCTTGGCCGGCCCCGCCGTCCTCGGGCCCAACGACCCACGCGGCACGAAAACGAAACAGGCCTGACCGGTCCGGTCCAGGGGCGGCATTCCGTCGGAGTTGCGGTATCTTAGGACTTCGGCCCCTGCCCCTTGCGGTGCGTCGGCTGCGGAGAGTTGCACCATGCCGCATACTCTGATGAGCCTCGAGGACGCTGCCGAGTTCCTGCACCTGGACGCGACCGACGTCCGGGCCCTCGCCGTGCGTGGCGACCTTCCGTGCGAGATGCAGGGCGAGCACCTCATGTTCCGGCGCGGACGCCTCAAGACCTGGGCGTCGCAGCGCATCCTCGGCCTGCACGGCAAGACCCTGGCCGACTACCACCGTCGTGGCAAGCCGCGGCATCACGATACCTCTCCCGACGCCGCCATCATCACGGACCTGACCGATCCCGAGTTCATGGAGCCGGCGCTGCAGGGCCGCTCCAAGGCCGCCGTGCTACGGGCCATGACCGGGCTGGCCGAACGCACCGGCTACCTCTACGACCCCGACGACCTGCTCGAGGGTTTGCGACAGCGTGAGGAGCTCTGTTCGACCGGGATCGAAGGGGGGGCGGCCATCCTGCATCCGCGCAGTCACGACCCGTACATGTTCGAGGATTCGTTCGTCTGCGTGGGGCACGCGCCGTCGGCGATCCCGTTCGGGGCGCCCGACGGGTCCAAGACCGACGTCTTCTTCCTGGTGTGCTGCCAGGATGACCGCATCCACCTGCACGTGCTCGCCCGGCTCTGCCTGTTGTGCCATGGCACGCCTTTCCTGGGCGAGCTCCGGGCGGCCGAGAGCGGCCGTGAGATGTACAGCGCGCTCAAGGCGGCCGAGACGGCCATGCTCGCCCGGCCCGGGTGACGGGGGCCGGGAGCCCCGCGTGCCCGCGGGCACACCGGCGTCCGCGGTTCGTGGTCTCTGGGGTGCGGGGTACTCCCTGCAGACCCGTCCAGCCTGCGGCTGGCGGGCCGAGTGCGGTTCGTGGTCCCTGGGGTGCGGGGTACTCCCTGCAGACCCGTCCAGCCTGTGGCTGGCGCGCTCGCTGAGGCCCTGGCCGGCGTCCCGCTGCCACGCTATGGTGTCGGCCGTGTGCCCGCAGCCTGCCGAACCGTCTGCGGCCACGGGAGGTCGACGATGACAGCGTTGCCTGCGGTTTCAGCCGGTCTGATCGAGAAGCACCTCAGCGTCCTCACCCGCGACATCGGTATCCGCCTGGCCGGGTCCGACGGCGAACGCCGGTCGGCCGAGTACATAGCCGACGTCTTCCGCGGCACCGGCGCACAGGTGGCCATCGAGGAGTTCCCGGTCTTCCAGCGCTGTGTCGAGGAAGAGCATCTCGAAGTGTTCGTGGACGGCACCTGGCAGGTGTTTCCCTGCTCGCTGTTCAGCAGCACGCCGGGGACGGGCGGGGCGCTGGTCGAGGCGCCGCTGGTGTTCTTCGATGCGCCGACCGACTATGCCCGTCCCGATCTGTCCTTCCTGCGCGGCAAGGCCGTGGTTCACCTGGGCTGCCACATCGAGTCTCGCGATGCCTACCGGCGGCTGTTGGCGGCGGCTCCCGCGTTCCTGCTGTTCATGGACGTCCGCTATCCCGGGGTCTCGCCCCTGGCGGACGGCATGTTCCCGTCGTACACTCGTGATCTGGGTGCGCTGCCGACCCTCAACGTCGCCTACATGGACGCCTGGGGCTGGAAGCGCCGCGGGGCGAGCGCCGCGCGCATCCGGGTCCGCGCCGAGGCCCGGCGGTCGACCTCGCAGAACGTGGTGGCGGACCTGCCCGGGAGCGACCCTCGGGCGGGCGTGCTCTACGGCGGCGCGCATCACGACACCCAGGCCGGGAGCGTCGGCGCCGACGACAACGGCGCCGGCGTGGTCACGCTGCTGGAACTGGCCCGCGTGCTGGCCCCTCTGCCGCGGCGACGCACCCTCCGGCTGATCAGCTTCGGTGCCGAGGAGCAGCTCTCCGTGGGCAGTGCCGAGTACGTGCGCCGGCACCGGGCCGCGGTCGAGCGCGAAGGCCGTTTCATGTTCAACGTCGACAGCGGTGGTTCGCTGCTGGGCTGGACCGAGCTGAACGCGAACGGTCCCGAGGCGATGATCGCGGGCCTGACGGCCGGCTTCCGCCGGCTGGATGTCTATCCGGCCGTGACCCGTGACGTGGTCCCGTATACCGACCAGTTCCCGTTCGCCGTGGCGGGCGTGCCAGGGGTCTGGCTGAGCCGGCGCAACTGCACGGCAGGGCGCTTCTTCCATCATCTGCCCAGCGACGACATGGAACACCTGTCCTGCGACGTGCTGGCCACCCTGGCGCAGGCGGCGGCCGGGGTGCTGGGCGAGTGGGCGGCGGCCGACGCGCTGCCGTTCGAGCGCCGCATTCCGGCCAGCCAGCGCGCCGCCATCCGGACCTTCTGGGACGACCTCTACGGCGGCTGGGCTGGGCTCAGGTGACCGTGGTCGTCAGCGCCCGCGAGTGGCGCTGCAAGCGCGATACCGCCAGGTAGAGCACCACGCTCACCACGAAGCTGGTGAGCGAGCCGCCCAGCATGAATTCGGCCTGGCGGGCGAGCAGGAACACGGCGCTGCCGATCGCCCACACGATCAGGCCGCTCAGCCGGAAGCCGCCGGTGTAGTGCAGGCCGGCCCCGGACTCGAAGTCGACGCCGTCCAGGCACTGGCGCCGCACCACGAAGTAGTCGGTCACCACGAGCGCGAACAGCGGTACGAAGACCGTCCCGATCAGGATCAGGAAGCTCTCGTAGGTGCTGCGGTCGAGCACCATGGCGAGGGCGATGGTCAGCAGGCCGGTTGCCCACATGGTGTACACGGGCTTGATGCGGCGGTCGACGTTGAGCAGCGAGCAGGCGGCGGAGTAGATGTCGGGGAAGTCGCTGGTGACGGTGGAGGCGAACACCAGGACCATGGCGGGGAGCGCCAGGCCGATACGGCTCATGAGTTCCAGCACGGTCGTGGCCGGGTCACTGGAACCGGAGGCCAGGCACACGACCAGGCCGATGACGTACATCCAGCAGGAGCAGACGCCGTAGCCGATGAATGACCCCCAGAAGGCGCCGCGCTCGCTGCGCGCCAGGCGCGAGTAGTCCGCGATCAGCGGCACCCACGAGATGGGCATGGCGATCACCAGGTCCAGCAGCAACGTGGCCCGGGGCAGTGACAGCGGTCGCACTGCCGGCCCCATGAGCTGGTAGTAGCGCGGGCTGAAGGCGACCCATGACAGCAGGAACGTCAATCCCAGCAGGGCGAACAGCACGCCGTTGTGCACCCACTTCAGCCGGTGCGTGCCGATAAGGAAGCTCCATGCCAGCGTGCCGGCGCCGATAAGGACGATCCAGAACACCCGCGAGGCCGCCAGGCCGCCAACGCCCGCGCCCACCGCCGCGCCGATATCGCCGCTCAGCGCCAGCATGTAGGTGGCCCAGCCCACCAGTTGCAGCACGTTCAGGAGACTGGGGAGGATGGAGCCGCGGTTGCCCAGCACCAGCCGCGTGCTCTGCATAGCCATGGCGCCGTGACGCGTGCCGATGCGGCCGGCGGCGCTCAGGACGAGGCCGCCGAGGAGGTGGCCGATCACGATGATCACGACACCCCAGAGCAGTCCCGCGTCGCCCAACTGGCTGCCGGCCCAGATCTCCGCCACGCTGATGGCAATGCCGGCCCACATCAGTCCCACGGCCAGGGTGCTCATGTGCCGGCCGCCGTGTAGTTCGTGCTCCATTCGTCAGCCACTCCCTGCTGGTCCACGGCGCGCCTCTCTGGGGACCGCTGCTACGCCTCTGCCGCGCCGTCAGAAATCTGCCGACTATACCTTCACCGCCCCAGCCCGGCAACGCCTGCTGCCGAGCTTGTCTGACCCCGCTGTCCCCTGCCCGAGCAGGTTCCTGATCACGAATAGCTTAGGTTGCCGAATGGGTCGGCGCCTGGTACCGTAGAATGCGGGGACGATGGCGGACGGTTCCGCGGCGAAAGGGCTGGTGCGGCCATACCCACTGGCGGCGCAGCCTACCGAAACGGGTACGGGAACGAGAACGGAGATGACCCATGCAGAAAGCCATCATCGCGGTGCTGACCGCGGCCGTGGTGATCCTCGCCGCCGCACTGTGGCGCAGCCAGCGGCTGAACCACGCCCTGCGCGCTCGCACGGAGGCACAGGGCGCCGCACTCGCCGCCGCCACGGAGCGGCAACAGCAGGCGGCGGCGAAGAGTGCGGCCCGCTCGGCCGAGGCGGAGGCCCTCAAAGCCCGCCTGGCGGCACTGGAGAAGCCGCCACAGAAGGCGGTCCCGGAACCTGCCGTCGCCGTTCCTGCGAGCGCCCAAGGCACCGGCGCCAAGGGCCCTGATTTCATGGGGCGCCTCGCCGAGATGATGCAGAGCCCCGACATGCAGGAGGCGCTGCGGGCCCAGCAGAAGCTCATGCTCCCCATGCTCTACGGGGCGCTGTTCAAGAAGCTGGGCCTTGACGCGGAGGCCCTCGATCAGCTCAAAAACGCGCTGCTGGACCGGCAGATGGCCGCGGTTGCCATGATGGGCAAAGGCGACAAGCCGGCGCAGATGGCCGCGTTCACCGAGGCCCGGAAGGCTTCGGATGCCGCCTTGAAGGAACTGCTCGGGGACGAGCAGTTTGCGGTTTTCCAGGACTACGAGGCCACCCTCGGTGAACGGATGGCGATCGGCCAGCTCAACCAGCAACTGACGGACAAGAACATCCCTCTCGACGACGTCCAGCAGGAAGAGCTGGTCACCCTGATGGTCGAGGAGCGCGCCAAACTCAAGATCCCGTCGGCCCCCGACCAGCAGGCTGCCTTGGCCGGAGGGATGCCGTCGGCAGAGGCCTTCGCAGAGCTGTTGCAGCAGATGGAGGAGATGAACCGGCGGGTCTACGCGCGTTCCGGCGAGATCCTGTCGGAGGCTCAGCAGGCGGAGCTGCAGAGCTACCAGAACAGCCAGATACAGGCCCAGCGGCTCGGCCTGCGGATGATGAGGGGCCTGGCGGGTGAGGAGAGGAGGGACCAGCCGCCTGCAGCGCCATGAATAGGCGCCTGTGGCTGGAAACGGGCCGTGCCAGGCGCTGACAGGACGGTGGAGGGAGTCTCTCGCCGCCACCGTCCTTGCGGCAGTGGGGCGACGATTGGGGAAACGGGGCGAGTCGTCGTCCGCTTTCCCCGTCTTCACCCCGCCGGGGCGGACTCGTTGGCGGCGGCGCGGTCTCGACGGCAGCCGCCATACCTCTGTGGAGGACCTCCAGCGCGCACTGCCGTGGCTGAACGTGCCCGGCAAGACGAGCTCCGCTCAAGGCTCGTCCGGGGACACCTCGGACAGCGCCGTGCGTTCGGGCATGTGGGGGATCAGGATGCCGGCGGCCAGAAAGCGCAGGGCCGACGAGACCACGAAGGTCACCTGGAACGGGCCGAAAGTCCACCCGGCCAGCTCCATGTGCCAGCCCTTCAGGGAGTCGATGATCAGGCCGCCGATGATCACGCCGATGCCGCCGGCCAGGTTGCCGAGGCTGCTGGAGACCGCGCAGTACATCGCGCGCTTCTCCGGCGGCGGGAAGCGTGTGATGAACTTGTTGGAGGCGGTGTTGGCGGCCGTGCTCGACGTCCCGCCCACCAGGCTGGCGAGGGCCAGCCAGACCATCGCGGTGGCCGGGGTGGCGAGCACCCAGAACAGGGGCAGGCTGGCCCAGACCATGTGGCCCCAGTACAGCATGGTCTTCGGACCCAGCCGGTCCACCAGACGGCCGCTCCACTGCCCGGTGAGGACGCTGCCCACCAGGCCCACCGAGGTCACGACCACCGCGCCGCCGAGGAAGTTCCTCTTCAGTTGCAGGTCCTCGACGAAGAAGATGGTGGCCAAAACGCCGCCGGTGGTCATGGAGAAGGTCCAGCAGCCGTTGAAGATGAGCCAGGGCCGGAAGGCCGGATCGCGCAAAGGCGTGAGCACGGCCCGCAGCACCTGCGCCCGCGGGGCGAGCTCCATCGGGGGCTCCGGCAACGTGCCGTGGATAAGCAAGTCCAGCAGGCCGATGATGGTCGCCGCGACGAACAGGAGGGTCACCGCCTGCAGTTTGTGCGCTTCCGGAATGCGGTCGAGCAGGTAACCCGAGGGCACGACGACCGCCACCACCGAGACGGCAATCCAGGCCGAGCGCCGGCCGTAGAAGCTGCCGTGCTGGTCCTCGGGGATGATGTCCGCCAGCCAGGACAGCCAGGGCGGACTGGACATCGTGCCCATGAAGTTGGACAGGCATACGCTGACGATCAGCGCCAGCGCCGCCCAGCCGTGGTTGTGGAAAGACAGCCACAGCGCCGCCAGGATCCCCACCAGCCGCAGCGAGCGCTCCGCGAGCGCGAAGGCGAACCAGATCAGCTTGCGGCGGCCGGTGCGTTCGGTCAGGATGGCCGAGATCATCTGGGCCGAGATCAGCCACGAGGAGATGCCGGCCATCAGGCTCCACTGGAACTCGGTCACCCCCACCGTGGTGCCGAAGTACACAAAGAACAGCCCGGAGATCAACGTGGCCCACACGTTCCCCATGGCACCCGTGTAGATGTGCTTCCGCATGACGCTGGGGAGCTCCCAGGCGTACACGATGCGGTGGGCAAAGTAGGTCTCAAGGAAGCTCGGGGATCGGAGAGGCGCCTCCCGCGAGCCTTCCGTCATGGGCGCTGCACTCATATCCGGACCGCCTTCATCCGGCCAGCCGTCCCACGGCGGGAGCACTGACCAGATGGCGGGATGCGCTTACCTTTCGCACACGCTGCCAAACAAGACAACTTATGACAGGAGCCGACAATAGGCCGTTGTTACCGTCACCAAGATACGCGGGTGTAACCTGAAGTCAAGTCTGGCGGTGGTGGCCTAGCTGCGGACCACGGGAGTGGAAGCGTCGTGCGGTCAACTCCAGGGCTGTTCCGAAATCCGCCGTCCGATCGGGGCGCGAGCCGGTTCCAGGCCAGCCGACATCCGGCTGGCCCGCTGGAGGGCGCTGGGCGGAGGAGGCCCACAGCCCAATGACGCGACCGAGCCGCCTGACCGTCGCTCGCGGTTCCCCGGAACGGCCCTGGGCCAACTCCGCGTGGTGGCGACGCCTACCGAACGGACTTGCGCCCCCGGGCGTCCTTGCCCTTTGGGGCGCTGGTCGTACGGTAGGCGAGTGGTACAGCGGGACGCCGGCTGGCGTCGGTGCGCCGGCGCGTTCCCATGGGGGTGGCCATGAGTCCGATGCCCGATTACGCCAGCCTGCGTGCGAAGACCCCGTTCCGCTGGTCTGTGGGTGCGGGACCCTACGTGCTGATGAGTCTGACGGGCACGTCGTTCGGGGAGTACAACCTCAACCCCGAGGCCTGCATCGAGATGTTCCGCCGGGGTTTGCCGCTCTACCGGGAGCGCTTCCCGGAACGCGAGGTCTTTCCCGACCCGGCCATCACCACGCCAGCGGTCAGCTACGGGCACGTCAACGGCCTCGGGGCCGAGCTGCTCTTCCCGCCGGACGGCGAAGTGGCCCACACACACCCGTACGCGTCCCTCGAAGAAGGCCTTGCCGCCCTGCAGCGCCCCGTGGACTTCGCGAGGGCCGGCATGGCCCCGTTCTTCCTCGACTTCAAGCGCCGGCTGGAGGCGGCCTTTCCAGGCCGGAAGATCGGCTTCGCCTATGGCCTCGAAGGGCCGCTCACCACCGCCTACGAGCTGCGCGGCGAGGGCTTCTTCCTGGACCTGATGGACCGGCCCGCCCTTGCGGCGGAGTTCCTGCGCCGCGTGACCGTCAGCATTGCGGACTTCGCACGTTTCCACGCCGACGTCAACCGCCGGCCGGTTTTCGGTCCGTCGGCCGGTCTCTGCGACGACCTGGCCAGCGTGGTGCCCGCGCGGCTGTTTCCGACACTGGTTATCCCGTTCTGGGAGCAGTACTTCCGGGCGCTGACCGATGGCAGTCGCCACGCCCATGTGGAGGATCTGCGGGCCGAGCAGTTGCCCCATCTTGAGACCATCGGCCTGAGCAGCTACGACCCCTCCATCTCGCACAAGCTCAACCCGCGGCTCATCCGCGCTCACTGCCGGGTGCCCTTCGGTTGGCGGCTCGGCAGCTTCCACTACCTGAACCTGAGCCGCGAGGACGTGCGCGACTGGGTCTTCCAGGCGGTGGCCGACGGCGCCTCGTCGGTGTTCACGCACCTCGAAGGGATCATGGTTCAGGAGGCGCAGGTGCCGAAGGTCTACGCCTTCGTCGAGGCGGCACGCCACGCCAAAGCGCAATTGGACGCGGGTGCGACCCGGGAGGACATCGGG
>Ga0116149_1004512_pt1 | contig 13621 bp, 9 predicted proteins | sample AD_UKC057_MetaG_FD_89787 | JGI IMG/M metagenome (GOLD analysis project Ga0116149, IMG submission 89787) | Active sludge microbial communities of municipal wastewater-treating anaerobic digesters from USA - AD_UKC057_MetaG | ecosystem: Engineered > Bioreactor > Anaerobic > Digestate | place: USA...
GAGCCGGTGATGCCGATGAGCCCGCCCCAGGTCCGCATGCCGATCAACAATCCCAGCCCGGATTGTTTGAAGTAGAACGGAAAGCAGTCGCCGCCCGAGCCGCTCCAGCCGTTGATGAGCATCGCCTTGGGGCCCAGGTGCGTGACGAACGGCGTGGTCAGGTACCGGCCGCCGCGCACGGCCCAGAGATTGCGCAGCGGCCGATCGAGCAATTCGATGAAGCGGTGGGGAATCTGGCCGCCGCTGTTGAAACGCTCGTCAATGAGCAGGCCGGGTTTCCGGACCTGCGCGCGCCACATGCGCACGAGTTCGTTTTGGCCATTCTGGCTGGTATCGGGCACATAGACGTAGCCGAGCTGTCCGCCGCTGAGTTGCTCGACGCGGCGCCGGTTCTCCTCGATCCAGGCCAGGTTGCGCAACCGTTCCTCGCTGCTCAAGGTGTGAACCAGGACCTCGCGGGCGCCGGCCAGGACCGGCTGGTCGTTAACCGTCAGCAATACCGGCTTGTCCCCCAGCCCCTGAAAAGCCGCCCAGGGGTCCTCCCGAACATCCAGCGGCTCGCCGTTGACGGCGAGCAGGTAGTCGCCCTCATGCACGTTGGTGACCGCGGGCGGCAGCAACGGCGAGCGCACTTCACAGTCCCAGTCCGCCGCCCGGAGGATGCGCTGGATGCGATAGGCGCCGTTTTCGAGCGCGAAATCGCACCCCAGGTAGCCCACGCCCACCGAGCGGCCGGTCTCGAGGTCGCCGCCGCCGCGATACGTATGCGACGCGTTCAGCTCTGCGATAAGTTCTCCGAGCACGTAGTTGACATCCCAGCGCGTGACGGCGTCGTCGAGCAACCGCCCATAGCGCTGGTACATGGCGTTCCAATCCACCCCATGCATGCCCGGGTCGTAAAAGTAATCGCGCTCGATGCGCCAGGCGTCGGCGAAGATTTGCCGCCACTCAGCGACCGGATCAATCACCGCCTCGAACCCGCCCGTCTTGAGCTTCTTATCCAGCTTCTGCCCCTCCTTGGGCTCGAGGATGGCGTAGTCGCCGCCTTTGCGCACCAGCAGCTTCTCCCGCCCGGCGGACAGCTCGAAGAAATCCGCATCCTCGACCACGATCTTCTCTTCGCGCTTCTCCAAGTCGTAGAAGGCGATGGGCTTCTTTTCCTCGCCCGCGCCCACGCGCGGACGGCGGTGAAAGAGCAGCTTGCCGGGGACCGCTGCAAGGGCGCCAAAGCGCCCGGCCTTGGGCGGCAGAATCACCACACGCTGCTCAAAGCCCGCCACCGTAATTTCCACCGGCTTGGGCTTCTCCTCCTTCTTCTTGCTGTCCTTGCCTGGCTCCTTCTTCGGGTCATCGTCCTTCTTGTCTTTGGCCGGGGCGTCCTCGGCGTCGTTGCGCGGCGCGAGCGGAGAGAGCACATCCGGACGCAGCGGCACCGCGGCCAGCACGGCCGTATTGGCATAAATCCAAGTCTCATCCACCTCGCTGTAGCTGGGGGCGAAAGTGCGGCCCGTGCGGAAGAACAGGTATTTGCCGTCGGGATCGAAGACCGGCGTTTCGTCATTATAGAACCCCGAGGTGACCTGATGCAGCGCGTTGGATTTGCAATCGTAAAGGGCGATGCCCGAGTTGCCGTTGTCCAGGTCCTGCGCCCAAGCCAGCCAGCGGCTGTCCGCCGACCAACTCACTCGGAACTCGCTTAACTGGTTGTGGTGCAGCCATAGCTGGCGGCTGATCACCTGGTTCGTCCGGGCCTCGAAGTCAAACAGGTTCAGGCCCAACGCCTTATCTATGAAGGCGATGCGCTTGCTGTCGGGGGACCATTGCGGAAAGTAGCGATAGCCCGGGCCCAGCCGCGTGAGGGTTTGCTCGCCAAGCTGGTTGGTGCCGGGGGCGGTTTCCGCGCGGCGCACCGTCAGCTCATATTCACCGGTGCGGTCGCTAAAACAGGCGATCCACTTGCCATCCGGCGACCACGCGGGATACCGCTCGGCGATGCCCGAAGTGCGGGTGAGGTTCAGCACCGGCCCGTGCTCGGCCGGGACCGAGAAAATATCCCCGCGCGCCTCGAATAGCGCCCGCTTGCCGCCCGGCGAAATCGTCGCGCTCAAGATCTGGCTGGCAACATTTTGGCGGCGCGGCTTCAGCGTCGCCCGATCCGTGACCACGCGGATTTCCACTTCGTGGTACTTCTCCGTCCGCAAATCCAGCAGGTAAAGCCGGCCCGCGTTTTCAAACACAATGTCCTCCGGCCCAATGCTGGGGAAATGCACGTCGAACTCCCGAAAGAAGGTCACCTGCCGGAAGCGGTTATGCTTGAGGTCGCAGGCCCAGAGGTTGGCGCGCTTGTTGTCGTCGCGATCGGACAAAAAGTACAGCGTCTCGCCGTGCCACATGGGGACGGAGTCCGCGGCGGGCGACTGCGTCAGGTTACGGGCAGTGAGTTTCTCCAGGTCAAACAGCCAGATATCCGGGTTCATGCCACCGCGATAGCGTTTCCACGTGCGGAAATCCACGCTGATCGGCACGTAGGCCAGTAGCTTGCCATCAGGCGAAATCGCCCCGAACTCGCCATACGGCACCGGCAGTTTTACCGGCAACCCTCCCTGCGCCGACACGCGGTAGAGCTGGTTAAACCGGTTCTTGGGACTAGTCATCGAGGTCGCATAAAGAAGGCTCTGGCCATCCGGATACCACCCCAACATTCGATCCGGCGCGCCATGATGCGTAATCCGTTTGGGCAGCCCCCCCGCCACCGGCACGATGTAGATATCCTCGTTGCCGTCGTAGTCGCCCGTAAATGCGAGTTGCGATCCATCCGGCGAGAAGCGCGGAAAAGATTCCTCACCCCGGGGCGAACTAATCCGCAGTGCCACCCCGCCCGCCTTGTCCACCAGCCAGATGTCGCCCGCATAAACAAAGGCGATCTGCGTGGCCGATACCGCCGGCTGCCGCATCATGCGCGCGTCAATGTGCGCCGGAGCTGACGGCTGGGCGAACGCGGCCAGTTGGAGCAGCCCAACACTCGCCAGCGCAACAAGGCATGAAAGCAATCCGGTCATGGCTCTATCCTGCATTATTTCCAGCACGGAGTCCATCCCGCGACGCGGCCGGATCCGGAGGCGAGTTCGGTTCTGCTTTATCGCCTTGCCCGCTGGTTTTCCTGAGCCTATACGCAATTCGCCATCCGCTACCCTCAAGTGGAGAGAAGGCCATTCTCGATCACTCGCAGCACCTCGACGACTCCGCATCGTGAATGCTATCGAATTGCGCCAGGCGCTGAACACTCTTTTATGATTCTCCACGCGATTTTCTGCTCAAAAGCCACCTGCCTCGTCATACTCGTCCCTCGTTTTTCTTACCCAGTCGTACCAGGGACGAACCTTGGACGCAGGAGAGATGGCTGCCATGGAGTGGATGCAGAGTGAAGCGGCAATAGTGCTGAAAAGTTGGAGAAAGAGAAACTTAACCAGAAAACTCCTCCCTTTTAAAGAACCGAGGGACGTTTGCGCCGTGATCGGCAGGTCTTATTTTCTAGACGATTTAGGACTTTATGGTTACAGTACCGCGTCCTTGATCAGCCAAACATCCGGAGAACCTTATGGAGAAATTCGAAAAAATTGTTGTGCTGGACAATGAAGTTCAAGCCGAGTTGGTGGGCAGCGTGTTGGAAGAACGAGACATTCCGCACCTGCTGCGCAGCTACCATGATTCCGCTTACGACGGGATATTTCAAACGCAGGCAGGTTGGGGACATATCGAAGCGCCCGCCTCCTTCCGGGATAAAATCCTGGCTGTGGTGGAGGATATCAAACGCCAGGCATCCTCGGATGCGAAGCCGGCGTAAGACGGATAGCCGTTCCCACTGTCACGGGTATGGATTACGGCGTTGCGCAGGGGGAAGTTCTGGACGCGCTCCGCGCCGACCGAGTGGCCAATCTTCATCCTTCCCGCTCCGAAGGAAACAGCCACCGGACAGCCCATACGGGCACGCGGCCTGTCGGCGTCTCCGTGTTTTCCCGCAAACCGCAATCCTTCCCGTGGCGTGCGATGCGAAAGAAGCAGGCTAAAGCCCCTTAGAAACCTGAAGATTATACGTGACGCAACCCGGGCCAGCCGCTATTTTCTCCCCGTTCCTTGTTGATAAACTGAATCTGAAATGCCCATGCAAACGCGATTTGATCTGACACAAGCCGACATTCCCAAGGCCTGGTATAATCTGCTGGCCGACTTTCCGGAACCCCTGCCGCCGCCGTTGCACCCCGGCACCCGACAACCGATTCCGCCCGAGGCGCTGGAAGCCATCTTCCCCCGGAACCTCATCCAGCAGGAGATGAGTCCCGAGCGTTGGCTGGAAGTGCCCGAACCCGTGCGCGACATTTATGCGCTGTGGCGTCCTACGCCCTTGCTGCGCGCCGTGCGCTTCGAGAAGGCACTCCAAACCCCGGCGCATATTTATTACAAATACGAGGGCGCCAGCCCCGCCGGCAGCCATAAGGTCAACACTTCAGTCGCCCAGGCTTACTTCAATAAAGCCGCCGGCACTAAACGCCTGGCCACCGAAACCGGCGCTGGCCAATGGGGCGCGGCACTGTCCATGGCCTGCAAGCTGTTCGACCTGGAGTGCAATGTCTACATGGTCAAGGTCAGCTACCAGCACAAACCCTATCGCCGGATGCTGATGCACACCTGGGGCGCAACGGTTCATCCCAGCCCGAGCGATCAAACCGAGTTTGGCCGCAAGCTGCTGGCGGAAGATCCGCATTGTCCAGGCAGCCTGGGCATCGCCATCAGCGAGGCCATCGAGGACACCATCAAACATCCGCACACCAAGTATTCCCTGGGCAGCGTGCTGAACCATGTTTGCCTTCACCAGTCCGTCATTGGCCAGGAAGCCCTTAAACAAATGGAACTGGCCGGCGAAGAGCCGGACGCCATCTTTGGCTGCTGCGGCGGCGGCAGCAACTTTGCCGGCCTGGCGTTTCCCTTCATCGGCCGAAAAATCACCCAGAAAAAGAACTACCGCATCGTCGGGGTGGAGCCCTCCGCCTGCCCGACGCTCACCAAAGGCGAGTTGCGCTACGACTTTGGTGACACCGCCGAAACGACGCCCCTGCTAATGATGTACACGCTGGGCCATAAATTCATGCCGCCCGCAATACATGCTGGTGGATTGCGCTACCACGGCATGGCGCCGATGATCAGTCATGCCGTCAAACTGGGTCTGATGGAAGCCGAGGCTTATCACCAGACTAAAGTGTTCGAGATGGGAACGCTCTTCGCGCAGACCGAAGGCCTGGTGCCCGCGCCGGAATCGGCCCACGCCATTGCGGCGGTGGCGGAAGAAGCCATTAAGGCCCGCGAGGCCGGGCGCAAGCGCGTCATCCTGTTTAATCTATCCGGCCACGGGCTGCTCGATCTAAGCGCCTACGAAACCTACCAAAGCGGCAAGCTGCAGGATGTTTAACCACGCAACCTAAAACCAAAACACAGTCAACCAAACCATTACCCGAAGTATGAGAACACAACTGACCAAATCACTCGGCAGCCTGTTGATTGCAGGGCTGCTCACGCTCCCGGTATTCGTCCAAGCTCAACCCACGGCTCATTACGCGCCGGGACTGGAAGGCATCAAAGCGGCCACGCTGCCCCCGCCTGGCCTTTGGCTGCGCGACTATAACTGGTTTTATTATGCCGACCAGGTGAACAACCGCCATGGGCGTAAGATTAGTGCGGCGGATGCGGAGGCATTCGTTTATGTCAACGCGCCGCGATTGCTGTGGATTACCGAGGGGCAGCCGCTGGGCGGCTACTTGGGCTTGGATGCACTGCTGCCGTTGAAATACACGTGGATCAAGGATGTGGATCAAACCTTTGGCATCGGAGATTTCTTCTTTGAGGGCACCTGGTCGTGGCATTTGCAGCAGTGGGATTTTGCCCTGGCCGCAGGCATTTGGGCGCCGACGGGTGATTTCTCGAAGTCGGACCCGACCTGGGCAGGCAGTGGCTACTGGGGGGAAATGCTCACCGCCGGCGCGACGTGGTATCCGGACCAGGAGAAGCGCTGGGCATTTTCGGTGCTCAACCGCTACGAGTTCAACCAAAAGCAGCGGAAAACCCATATCACTCCCGGCCAGGCCTACACGGTTGAAGGCGGCTTGAGCTACGGCCTCTCGAAGACTGTGGATGTCGGCGCCGTTGGCTACTATCAGCAGCAGGTCACGTCCGATACCCACGGTTCGGCAAAAGATCGCGACCGCGTGGCGGGCATCGGACCGGAAATCAACGCCTTCTTCCCCGAGATCACGCTGGGCATCTCTTTGCGCTACGTTTATGAGTTCATGGCCGAGAGCCGCCTGCAAGGGCATACTTTTGCCCTGACTCTGACCAAGCAACTGTAAAGCCCGCGCGTAAAAAAGCGCCCTTTTCGATCACCCGCCGGCCTGCGTGGCACGGGTTGGCGGAGCCGGGGTCGCTCGTCGGCCCGCGCGTCGGCTGAACGCTGTCGGGGCAGCCAAATTCCGTCGGCTGGACACAGAAAGACGCCTTATGACAGACCAACAATGGAACGAGCTGCTGGCGGCTATTGCGGGCAAGACCCAGGCCAAGCCTCCCGTAGGGTTCATTATTGATTCGCCGTGGCTGCCTAACTGGTATGGGGTGGACATCCAGGACTATCTCACCAGCGACGCCCTGTGGTTCGACGCCAACCTAAAGGCCATCGAAACCTTCCCGGAGGTTATTTTCCTGCCCGGGTTCTGGTCGGAGTTCGGCATGTGCACCGAACCTTCAGCTTTTGGTGCCAAGTGTATCTTTCCCCGGAATGAGTTCCCATTCGCGGATAAAATCATTAGCGACGTCGCGCAAATAGGCGACCTGTCCGAGCCGAACCCCGCCACCGACGGACTGCTGCCCTTTATGCTTAACCGTCTGAAAGGCGCGCGCGCTCGCCTCGAGGATATCGGCCACAAAATTCGCTTCTCAGTTTCGCGTGGCCCGCTCAACATAGCCACCTTCCTGATGGGCACCACGGAGTTCCTGATGGCGCTTAAAACCGACCCGGGCCCGGCGCATAAACTGCTGCGCACGATCACGCAGTTCCTCAAGAAATGGCACGCGCTCCAACGCGCGACTTTCCCCTCCATTGACGGCATCTTCCTGCTGGATGACATCGTCGGTTTTATTGGCGAGGATGACTTCAAGGAGTTCGCCCGCCCCTGTTTCGCGGAGTTGTATGCTGGCGACGAAGCGGTCAAGTTCTTCCACAACGACGCCGCCTGCGCCAAGTCCATCGCCTACTATGCCGACCTGGGCATCAACCTCTACAACCCAGGCATCTTCAACACGCTCGCCGAGTTGCGGCAGTTGTCCGGCCATCGCCTCACGATCCTGGGCAATATCCCCCCGCGCGATGTGCTGGCCCAGGGAACTCCTGCCGAAGTGCAGGCCGCCGTACAGCGGCTGCGGGCAGAGACCCCCGACATGTCCCGGCTCATCCTCTCTTGCGCTGGCGGAATGCCGCCAGGCGCAAGCACAGAGAACCTCAAGGCGTTTATTGCCGCCGCCCGCGGTTAAGCCGCCGACTTCGGCAAGGCGGCGCGAACGGCCGCGAGTTGTCCGGCCGAGCCGAGCAATTGGTTGCGGCTGGCGATAAACTTGCTGTATTCTTCCATGAAGACCTTGCCCGGCGGGCGGAAATCAAACTCCGCCGGCTTGTCGCGGAAGAACTCGCGATGCACGCGGGTCCAGACCAGGCGGCCGTCGGTATCAATGTTGATCTTGGCAACCCCGAGCCGGGCCGCCGGGAGGTATTCGTTGGGGTCCACGCCCATGGAACCGGCAATCTGGCCGCCGGCGGCATTGATACGATCCACCTCAGTCTTGGGCACGCTGGAACTGCCGTGCATCACCAGAGGGAAGCCGGGCAACCGATCCTTGATCTTCTGCAGCACGTCAAAGTGAAGGGATTGCTTGCCCTTGAACTTGAAGGCGCCGTGGCTAGTGCCGATGGCGCAGGCCAGCGAATCGCAGCCGGTTTGCTGGACAAAGCGCTCGGCCTCGGCGGGATCCGTCAGACAGGCGTTGCCTTCCTCAACCTTGATGTCCTCCTCGACACCCCCCAGCATACCCAGTTCAGCCTCGACACTAATGCCCTTGGCATGGGCGCGATCCACTACGCGCTTGGTAATGGCAACATTCTGCTCGAACGGCTCGTGCGAGGCGTCAATCATCACGGAGCTGTAAAAGCCCGAGTCAATGCAGTCGTAGCAGGTCTCCTCATCGCCGTGGTCCAGGTGCACGGCAAAGATGGCTTCCGGAAAGATTTCGTCGGCGGCGCGAATAATGGCCTCCAGCATGCGCTTGTCAGTGTACTTCCGGGCGCCTTTGGAAATCTGGATGATAAACGGGGCCTGGCTGGCAAGGCAGCCCCGGAACAGGCCCATCGCCTGCTCGGCGTTGTTGATGTTGTAGGCGCCGATCGCGTATTTGCCATAGGCGACCTGAAACAATTGCTTGGTCGTGACGATCATATGGTATCTCTTTTTTTGAGGGGCAAGGATGCCGGGTTCCGCGGGCAAATGCAATCACGCCGTGCGAAAATCTGCGGAGGCGCCCTGGTCGAGTGCCGAGGCTTCCCAGGTGTCGGCCCAGCGGACCGGAGCGCCCGCGCTCGTTCACGCCGGCTGAGGAGCGTCGTTCACGCGCAGGAATTCGATGCGATAGTTGGCCTCCGGATGACGCCGGGAGGGCCCGGCCACGAGCATGGCGACCGCGCCCGGCAGGCGATGCTCGCGGAGCCACTGTCGGGCAAACGCACGCCAATCCTCCGGATCCTCGGCCAGTTGGACCGCCTGCACTCCGTAGGAAAAGGCCAATCCCTGGCAAACGGCGGCGCTTTGGCTTATGGCCACCACCCACACCGCCGGGTTGAACCGCGAAATCATGCGCGCCGTGGTGCCGGTCCAGGTAGGCACGAACACCGCCGCGCAGGGCACGCTCCCCAGCGCGTTTTCCACCACCGAAACAATCGCCTCCGCCGTGGTGGCCGGCTGGCGCTGGCTCGATAACGCCCACAGGTCGTCGAGGCGGGTAGGTGGCCGGTGCGCTTCCGTGAACGCCGCAATCTTCGCCAGCATTGCCACCGCTTCCTCCGGGTAGTGACCCATCGCGGATTCGCCCGACAGCATGATGCAATCGGTGCCGTCCAGGATGGCGTTGGCCACATCAGTGGACTCGGCGCGAGTGGGCAGGCGGTTCACCACCATGGACTCGAGCATTTGGGTGGCGGTGATGACCGGTTTGCCCACCAGGCTTGCCCGGGCGATGAGTTGCTTTTGCAAAACCGCCATTTCCTGGATCGGCACTTCCACCCCCAGGTCACCGCGCGCCACCATGATGCCGTCCGTCGCCTTCAGAATATCATCCAGATGCCGGAGCGCGTCCGCGCGCTCGATTTTTGCGATGAGGAACGGATGCTTGCCAAGCGCGCTGGCTGCCGCCCGCACCGCCTCCATGTCCGCGGCGGTTTCGACAAACGACTGGCTGATCGCATCCACGCCCGCCCGGAGCGCAAACTCCAGGCAATCCCGGTCGTGCGCGGTGAACGCGCTGATTCCCAGGTCAATGCCCGGCAGATTCAGGCCCTTGCGGGACCGCAGTTCGCCACCGACGGCAACCCGGCAATGCACCTCGCTTCCCTGCACCTGCTCCACCACCAGTTGCACCAACCCGTCGTTGAGGAACAGCCGGTTCCCCGGCTTCACCACCCGGGGCAACCGCTCGAAGTTTGTCGCGACCCGCTGCCGGTTGCCGACGATATCCTCGTTGGTCAGTGTAAAGCTTTCGCCCGCGCGCAGTTCAATAGGCCCGGGTTCGATCCGACCGAGGCGCATCTTGGGGCCCGGCAGGTCGGCCATGATGGCGACGCGCCGGCCCGTGACCTTTTCCGCGGCGCGGATGCGCGCAATCCGCTCGCCATGACTCGCGAGGTCCCCATGTGAAAAGTTCAGGCGCGCCACATTCATTCCGGCGCGCAGGAGGCGCTCCAGCATCGCGGGCGAATCCGAGGCGGGGCCGATGGTGGCCACGATCTTGGTCTTATGGTCGGGCAATAGCATAGGCGCAGCGAATGAAATCACGTCCACCCCGAGCCTTCAACGACAGACTTGCCGGCGAGCCGCGCTCCGGGAGGCAACCACGCCCGCACTCCCGCGGGCCGGGGTGCCAGCCCCGGGTCAGTTGCCCCGGCGCAATCCGGCGAAACGAACGGCGGCGTCCTCCCAGGCGGCGGCGGGGCCGGGCTTAAAAACAGCCACCTTGCTGGACTTGCGGATAACCTCGCGCATCTCGGCGAGCGTTGCCAGTTCACCGCTGGCGCGCACCTGGACCAGCAGGTTGCCCATCGCGGTCGCCTCGACAGGGCCGGCCACCACCGGGCGTTGGCAGGCGTCGGCGGTGAATTGGTTGAGGATGGCGCTCTGGGAACCGCCGCCGACAATATGAATGACCTCGATACGATTGCCGGTAAGTTCTTCGAGCCAGCCCAGCACCTCGCGGTACTTGAGCGCGAGGCTCTCGTAGGCGCACCGGACCAACTCGCCTTCGGTCCGGGGCGCGGGCTGCCTTGTTTCCCGGCAAAAGGCCTGGATGGCTTTCGGCATGTCGGGCGGATTGAGGAACCGCGCGTCGTCCGGGTTGACGATGGAACGGAGCGCCGGGGCCCGGTCAGCCATACGCGCGAGCTGGCCATAGTCGTATTTCCGGCCGCGGGCATCAAAGGCGCGTTTGCACTGCTGCACGAGCCACAGGCCCATGATGTTTTTGAGCAGCCGATAGGTGCCGTCCAGGCCGCCTTCGTTGGTCAGATTCAACGCCTGCGTGCGCGCGCTCAAGGAGGCCTTCTGAATCTCGACCCCCATGAGCGACCAGGTGCCGGAGCTCAGGTATGCCCAGTTGGCTTTGCCCGTGTGGGCCGTGGGCACCCCGGCGACCGCAGCGGCGGTATCATGCGTAGGCGGCGCCACCACGTTGATTTTGCGCAGGCCGGTGCGCTCCGCGACGCCGGGCCGCAACACGCCCAACCGGGTGCCGGGCGGCACGACTTTCGGAAAAATGCGCGTGGGCAGGCCAAACTGTTTCAGCAGGCCGGTGGCCCAGTTGCGGGTCAGCGGGTGCAGGCACTGGGTGGTGGTGCCGTTGGTGAATTCGACCACACGGGAGCCACACAACGCCCAATGGATGAAGTCCGGCATCAACAGCAGCGCGTCCGCCCTTTCGAGCATCTTCGGAGCGCCCTGTTTATGGGCCAGCAGTTGGAACAAGGTGTTGAACTGCATGAACTGCAGGCCGGTCTGGGCAAAGATTTTCGCCCGAGGCACTTTTCGGAACGCCTTTTCCATCATGCCGTTGGTGCGGGCGTCGCGATACGCGAACGGCTGTCCCAGCATTTCGTCGCGCTCATCGAGCAGCACATAGTCCACCCCCCAGGTGTCGGCACCGACCGATACAATCCCGGGGCCATACTTCCGGGCGGCCAGGCTCAGGCCGTTCTGGATTTCCGCCCACAGCCGCACGACGTCCCAGCGGAGCGAGTCGCCCAGATAGACGGGGCCATTGGGGAACCGATGAATTTCTTCGAGACGGATGGTCTTGCCATTCCAAAGGCCGGCCACAAGGCGGCCGCTTTCCGCGCCAAGGTCAATCGCCAGGTAGGTGTTAGGCATAAAGCGTCAGGGGACTGGGGTTGCGGGATTCGTAGTGCGTTACGCGCCGGGCATGGGGGGCGGGCCGTCAGGAGGTGGAATCGGCGGGCGGCGGCACGCTGGCGGACTTCTCCTGACTCAGCTTGCCACTGTAAGCCGCGATTACCGTCGAAGACAGGAGCAGCACCAGGCCCAGGGCCAGCAGGCCGCGCGTGCGGCTGCTGGTGCCTTTCCATTCCCCGAGGAAGATGCCCAGCAGCGTGCTGAAGAGGATCGCGCTGGCCATCAGGACCGCCCAGCCGATGTAGGCCATCTTGCCCATCGCCGGTTCGCCGGTTTTGAAGCAGATGAACTGCGAACACCAGATGGCGCCCGCCAGGCCGGCAAAGAGGAAGTTGCCCAGCAGCGGCGCATCCTTCCGCGTGTAGTCGTTAGTGGTCTTATTCCGGGCATTCAAATAAAGGCACCAGACGCCGTTAACCAGGAACCCGCCGAACAGAACGACAACCAGAACCGGCATCCCGCGCCAGGTGGTCGAAGTGGCGGGCATGAGGCCCTCAGCCAACTCTTCCAGCCGGGCCCCGCCCTGCAAGCCAAAGCTCATCGCCGAACTCATCAGGCCGGAGAAAATGGCCACCGTGATGCCCTTCTTGAAGTTGTACTCCGCCACCGCCTTCTTCTTTTCCGCCTCCGGCAGTTCTTTTTCCTTGGACATGCCGGCCATGCCGACCAACACAATGCCCACCAGCGAAACGAGCACACCAACCATGGAAGCGTTGGCCGAAGGCGTGCCCAGCAGGCTCCCAACCTTGCCCGCGAGGATGGGCGGGACCAGGGTGCCGGCGGCGGAACACAGCCCGCAGCCAATCGCCAAACCGAGGCCCACGCCGAGATACCGGATCATCAGACCCCAGGTCAGTCCGCCCACGCCCCACGCCGCGCCGCACAGACAGCAGTAGGCCAGGGTGCGGGCCGGCGCTTCCTGGAGCACCGACAGCACGTTGGGCGAGGTAATCATCGCCAGCGCCCACGGCACCACCAGCAGGCCGAACACCGCGTAGATGAACCAATAGCTTTCCCACGCCCAGTTCCGGACCTTCTTGAACGGCAGATAAAACACCGCCCCGGCCAGCCCGCCCAGCGTGAAGATCATTACCCCCAGCGCCGGATTCGTTGTCGCTTGCGTCGCGTCCATCATAAAGCCCCCGATTCTTACTGGCGCTTGGACAGCACGTCCCGCTCGTAGCGTTTCACTTCGGCCAGCCAGGCGTTGCCGACGGGCACGTTCATTTGCTGGCAGTAGTAATCCCATACCGCGCCGGCGGGCAGGAGCTTGGCGTCCTCCATCAGGGCCAGGCGCGAGGTGTAGTCGCCCTCGGCCTCGAACTGCTTGAGCTTGTTAATCGGCGTCACCAGGGCAAGCAGGAGCGCCTTGACCATATTGCGCGTGCCAATCACCCACGCCGCGACGCGATTGATGCTGGCGTCAAAGTAGTCCAGCCCAATATGCACGCGGCGGGTGTAGTCGCCCCAAACGATCTCCTGGGCGATTGCCTGCAGCTCGTCGGTGAGGGTGACCACGTGGTCGCTGTCCCAGCGCACCCCGCGGCTGACATGGAGGGCGATCTCCGGCACGTAATTGAGCACCGCGGAAATCTTGTCGGCAATGCCTTCCGTCGGATGATAATGGCCGGCATCCAGGGTCAGCAGGATTTGCCGGCTGGCCGCGTAGCCCAGGTAAAACTCGGACGAACCGGGCGTGTAGCTTTCGGCGCCAATGCCAAAGAGCTTGGACTCGACCGAATCCAGGTTGAGCTTCCGGTCAATCTTCTTCTTGAAGACCGCGTCCAGGGATTGGATCAGGCGCTCACGCGGGCCGCGGCGGTCGGCGGGCGTGTCCTTCATCCCATCGGGAATCCACA
>Ga0116149_1004518_pt1 | contig 13606 bp, 4 predicted proteins | sample AD_UKC057_MetaG_FD_89787 | JGI IMG/M metagenome (GOLD analysis project Ga0116149, IMG submission 89787) | Active sludge microbial communities of municipal wastewater-treating anaerobic digesters from USA - AD_UKC057_MetaG | ecosystem: Engineered > Bioreactor > Anaerobic > Digestate | place: USA...
CCCACGTACATGAGGGTCCGATCCCTCTCAAGAGCGATGTTTGCTTCCTCGTCATCCATCGGTTTTCTGCGTTGCGGTAGAGTGCCCTCATGCAGTCCCGCAAGAAACACGACGGGAAACTCCAGCCCCTTTGCCGAGTGGATGGTTAACACTTTAACCTGTTCTTCGAGGATGTCGAACTGTTCTTGGGTGTGAACGATGGCAGGAATGTCAACGCGTTTCAGGCCTTCAAGAAAGATGTCGCATAGATTCACGGTCGGGCAGACCACGGCAAAATCGGCCAGCCGGAAGCGATTGTCGCCCACCAGGCTCAGGATCTTTTCGCTGACCGCCTTCACCTCCCTCGAGGTGATATCGCACTGGAGGACGATCGGCCATGGCCCTTGGCGATGGGTGAATTGCGGATCCACATAGTCTTCCGCCAACCGGACAATACGGTTATAGGAATTGAGGGCGGCGGCGGTTTCGGCGATTTGGCACGTGTTGCGGAAATTCCGTCGGATGCTGGCGCTTTTCCCCTGAAGCTGAAGACCGGCCTGCTTCCAGGCAAAACCCCGAGAATACAGTGTTTGAGCGACGTCTCCGACAAGAAAGATGCTTCTTACCTCTGTGTCGCCTGACCCTTTCATCATCCGCTGGGCGATGCGCACCTGCATGGCCGTCAGGTCCTGCGCCTCATCCACAACGACATGATCATAAGGCGCGGCCAAGGGATTCCGGAACAGCTCTCGATAGGCCAAAAGGCTTACATCCTGCCAGTCGATCACATCGCGGCTCTTCAAACCCTGCTGATAGGCCTCATATACCGCCCAAGTGATAGAGCGCGCCTTCCGTTTCAAGGCCGTTTTTCTTCCGTATCGGGGGATGGCCAGGTACTCATCCTCCTTCTTCAGGCCATTACCCTTGATCACACGACTGATCTCGTCGCGGAAGAAATACCAGGGCATGTCAAAAACATAGGAACTTTGATGCTTTTGAACAAATTTGATCACGTCCAGGAAGAGGTTGCGCTGATCGGCATTGGATATAATCTTGATCTTATGGTCGCGTTCCCTGAGAAAGCGGACGAGCCAGGCGTCGATATGGATCACTTCCAAATTGGTCGGTATCGGCCCGATCAACTCTGCAATCAGCGTCCGGGCTGCCACGGCCAAAGTCCGGTTGAAAGTCAGAAAGAGGACACGTCCTCCTGTTTCCGCAAACCTTATCGCCCGGTAGATGGACACCGTTGTTTTACCCGAGCCGGCGCATCCCCGAAGAAGGAAAGAGCCTTCGATGAGACGATCTACATAAACCTTCTGCTCTGGTTCCAAATTCAGCATGAGCCGTTTGATCTTTCCCTCACAGTAGCCCTGCAACCGATCCAGGGTTGTGCGGAAGATCAGCCTTCCCGTATCAAACAGCACGCCGTTCAGTGCCGGATTCGTAACCAGTTCCAGCAGCCATTCGATCGTATGCTTGGGTAGGCCCGGTATCGATCCGATTTCTTCCACCGACGGGGCCGCCCGGACAGCACGTACCAGATGGGACGGTACCCCCAGCACTCGCAGATGCGCCGTTGGTAGGAGGGCAAATGGATTCACGCCAGTTTCCGCCCGTTGCTTCAGCCATTCCTCTGGAATCTCGAACAACCGTGCTTCACTTACCTGAGGTGGTTCTGAATCTATCCGGCGGAAGGATGTATGAGGTGAAAAGGACAGAAGGTGGACCCTATCCACAACTGTGTGGTCGCCGATCTTCCAAAGGCGGATTTCATCGCCGCCAGGTTCGAAGATAAGGCGATGATTGTCGGTGATATAGCATTCCCATTTGCCGGGGGCACGGTTCAGTTTATGGGCATTGAGGGAAGGATGGGCCGGATTTTCGGCAAGGAGCCCAATTTTCTGAAGCGCTCGCTCTTTCAGATCGACGGGCAGGGCATCGAGGGCATTTAGAAATTCATCACTGACGACTATATCATGCATTATTGAAAGTCTTTTTCGGTTATTTTTTTACCTTCTATGACCCACAGTTTATTTTTACCATCCCATTTTGCTCTCGAACCGGCGGTTTGCGCCACCTGCTTGATCTGTTCTTTCACTGGGAAGGTATTGCCGCCTATATGAGTATTTCCGCCCTTATATTCGAATTTCAAATCCAATTTGGCATTTGCAGATTGACCCACTGGTTTCCCTGTCAGGGGATTCACAGCCGCCTCGGCCACTTTGGGGACTTCTTGATACAGCGCCTCCAGATCGAGTTTGGGATCGGCAATCATAGCCCTTACTTTATCCGTGCTGACACGGTATGCCGCCTTTAATACCTCATGACGCTCGCGGATGGGTTTCCCCGGTAAATTCTGGAGAAGAACCACCAGGCCGACGTGGGGACGGTCGTCTTCGCTTAGCATCTTCTGTAAAATGGGATTCCTCTTCACGGCGGAAAGGTAAGAAGCCAGAACGCGCCGATAGTCCGGAAAACGTTTCAACAATCCCGGCATCAAATTCTTTTGCTCCACGGTTCCGATTTCATTAGCCAGGCAATGAGTGAGGCGCTGAGCCAGTACTTCATCCACTATGATCTTGGACAGCTCATCGGTTTTGTCCCAGGGAAGATCAGGGACACTGGACGCCCGCATCCGCCGCTCCACTTCCTCCAGATATCGGTTGAATGCCTCATCGAGAGCGGCAAGGCGTTCATTCCAGTAATCACGCTTCTCCGGCTGACGGTCAGGGTGATACTTAATCTTTAGCCGTTCATAGATTTGCCTTGCTGTGTCAGGGTCGGCTTCGCGATCGAGGATTTGATCCTTGAATTCTGAAAGGGGGTCATCTGTGCGCAACTCACCGGTTGCCGTTTCCCGTTGATCCTTTTCAATGCGAACCCCGACAGCCTGGACCTCACGCACCGTATTGGCGTCGCCAACCGGTTCCACGTATGCTTCCATGCCGCCAGCATCTCCCAAGGCAATCTGCAGACGTAATTGCACAGCGCCTTTATTGTCCGGACGGACAACGGCGTTCAACCGCGCGAGAAGCGAATTGGCAACGGCGCTGGCCATGTTGTCCCCTTCACGAATCTCGACCTGAATGATGTCTTGAAGATCGATGCTTGTCGTGAGTTTGACATCCCGGCGTACCGGGCGATCCTCGCCACGTGAGATGATTACATGATAGGCATCATCATTGCTGTCTTCCTTGACACGCACCCCGATGGATTTCGCAACCTTATTCGTGACAACCAGCCCACCCCGTCTCTTCACTTCCGCGAGTCTCGCCGCACCAAGAGCCACGCTTGTCAGGGGCTCTTTGCACAGAATCTCACTTTCATCATAACCGGTGGCTTCACACAGTATGGCGCGAACACAGGGCATCAAGATAGGACCGCCGGTGGCAATCACGCAATCCACATCACTCCAGCCGACAGATTTCAATGCTTCATCGATCAGGGCCTTTGCACGATTGAGAAGGGGCTGAACAAGGCCTTCAAGTTCCTCGCGGGCATATTTTACCTGGATGTTTTTGCCGGATTTGAGCTTTAACGCTGTCTCAAGGTTTTTGTTGTCACTGAGCTCTTTCTTGAGAGATTCCACTTCGTAGAAATTCAGATCATCAGAAGGTATTTTGTATTTTTCGGCTAGATGATCCCCAAGCAGCCTGTCCATGTCATAGCCGCCCAGTTGATTATCCCCCTTGACGCAGACCACCCGAAGATCCGCTTTGCCCTTTTCCCGCTGGATCAGTGATACGTCAAAAGTTCCACAACCCCAATCGACCACCATCCAGCGCTCATTTTTCTTTGCGACCTCGTTCAGCCCGTGATGCACGGCGGCGGCTGTCGGTTCATCCACGATGTCCACTGCCGGCAATCCAATCTGCCTGCCGATTTCCATGAGGACATTGCGATAGGCCTGGCCTGTATTCGCCGGACAGGTCAATACGGTTTTCACTACCTTTTCTTCGCTTTGTGCACTGAAGGCATCAAAGACGTATTTCAGGCGGGCAGCCGCACAAGACTTCAGGTAATCAACCGCTTCTGTATCTCCATTATCAAGGGCTTCAAGCAATCTTCTCTTGATGGCGGTTTCTATCTTCCTGTTTTTTGGCTGATCGCTCAATATAAAAGCTGGATCAGGCAGGATTCTTGCTGCTTCTTCCACAACAACATCTGAGCAGACGGAACCATTAGCGCCAATCTTGCTAAATAGTACAGCTTTTGAACATTGCCATTCTGCAAGAACTGAGTTTCCCGTTCCGAAATCGATTCCTAATGAATTCATATAACTTCTATCCTTATATGCTTGGCGCCGCCGATCTTATCGACCTTGCCTCCCACGGAATCATCCAACCAGTCGGCACTCTATAAGGCAACCCCACTGCGAGTTCAGCGTTTTTGAAAACCTCTTGGTATGTTCCATACCTCGTAGCAAATTCATAGAACTCACGCACCCGGGACCAGTAGATGCTACCATTTGAATATACTGTAACCATAAATGAAGTAAAACCATTAGCCTCAAGCTCGAGCAGGTGAAGAAGTGTTGATTCCTTACATTGGGTCATCTGCACCATACCTCGGCCGAAGATAGACAGTGTCAGCTTAAGTCGTTGGTCAAGTGCTCTGAACTCATCTGTAACACAAGAAGAATCCCATAGCATATCGTCCCTGCTTCTCCAGAAAGTCAGCATGTAGGCATCTCTATTGTCACATTTGTAAATTTTGGGGTATGCGTATCGTCCGCCTTTAACATATTCTCTGAATGTAGTTTCCTCAATTCTTTGATAGCGTCGTTTTCGCAGTTCTTCTCGAAACCATTCTTCTGCTTCTCTTGATCCCGCAAAACCTTCATTTGTCATTATTGGATACTCCTTTATTATACACTATCCGCCTTTTCCAAACGATGCCCTACGATATCCCAAACCGCATCGTATATCCGTTGAACATTATCTACGCTTAATCCAAGTGCCTTAACGATAGCTGTGTCTAGTGCTATTCTATCCTCTTGTTTAAACTCATCTATAAGGTGCGTGCATATGTCTCTGTTAACCAAAGCTTGATATGCTTCTTTGATCTTGGATATGTCGACGGAAGTCAAGGCTGCAGGTTTGGGAATCCAGATATTCTCGACAACCGATACATCAACATCAGCAATCGCCTGCGCTCCTGTTAGTTGGCGACAAGTCACTTCCATAATGAGTCGCGTGATAGTAGAATTTAAAAGACCTGCAATTAACAATTGGTCAATTGGTTTGTGCAAATTGATTCCATACAGCTTTTTATCCTCAATGATTTTTTCGGTATTTCGATACACTAAAAATCTTTCCCCAACCTTAGCCGTAAAGACAAAGTGTGCCGGCTGCCAACCTTCACCGATACTGTACCAGAGCCGGCGCGATGAACATGTGGGCCTGTTATGAAAACCTTGTGATTCGCCAAAAACTATGTACTTAAGGCATTCCGTTCCCGCAAGGTCCTTCTTTGACTCATGGCATGCTAGACGGTGATACTTGAGTACCTGAAGGGAGCCTTCGACTCTCTTCACTTCCCTAAATGAGAAAATTATCGGTTTTATGTACTTAGGCTCAATAGCCCATGATTCTATAAGCTCATCTGTTAGGTAAAAGAATTCATTGGCCCCCGATTTAAGACCAAACCTGACTGTTGCTAGTTCAGATAGCTGGCATAGCATCCTGACACGATTCCCGACAATATCTTGAAAGATTGTCGGAGCCCTTAAGTACAAACCCGCCCAATTACCGTTTTCGAACTTCGACGCCCCACCATCCTTTTTCCTCATGTAAGAGCATTCATAGAGATAGGACTGGCTTATAACTTTGCGTCTCCAAGACTGAGATCCACAAGATCCATCCGGACAATGCAATGCTGTCTCAATTTCGCGCATCGATAAACTTTCGTATGGACGCGAAAATGATACAAATTTTGCTGTGGATTGCATAGCGCTTTCTCGTGTGGCTTTCCGAAAGACATTAATCGTTGTGTTCACATCCGCACTGGCAAATGACCGCTTTACACAATTATCCACAATTGCCTTAATTTCACATTCTTGAAGGACAAACTTTTGTAGGCAAGCACCAAAAACCACGTCCATCCAACTGGTAGCGCAAATATAACATAGAACTCCTGCTTTTTTTAGAAGATCGGCTCCACGGAAAAAGAAGTAGATGTAAAGGTCGCACCTTTCAGACACGGCAAGGTCGGGGTGCAGTGCATTGTATGTTGATCTCAAAAGTGTCTTCTTTGCTCTGTCGATCAATTCATGACGAAGATACGGCGGATTAGCAATGGAAATATCAAATCCTGGGTTCTCTCCCGAGAAGATCTCGGCAAAGTCAATCTGCCAGAGGACATGCTTGTCCGTTCTCCTGGATTTTGGAATGCTGATTCCCAGGTTGATCAGGAGTTGTTCCTTTGCCTCTTCGATTCGCGCCCTTAATTCATCACATTCACCACTGTCCTTGACGGCAAAATATTTTTTTTTCAACTCGGCATATTGGTCCACATAAATCTTGTTGAGAGAATTCTGGCCTTTAGTCGGGTGACCCAGGATATTTTCCAGCGCAATTGGTTTCCCTTCCGGCGTAGTGCCGACGACGCTAACAAGGGCATCGCCTACGACCAGCTTGAAGTCAAAATTGGGCAATGCGGATGGCTCATCGCAGTTGACCATAAGCTCGATCCAGAAGCGAAGCTTGGCAATCTGAACAGCGAAGTAATCAATATCGCATCCATAGAGGCTCTTTTCGATGATGTGCAGTTTCAGTTGAAAGGCATCGGCTGGATCTGTCAGTTCATGCGACTTGATCTTTGTCTGAAAGGCTGCCACACCTTTCAGAATGTTTCCCAAGGTGGTTAGGCATAAAAAGAGATGCTTCATCATTGCAACGGGGAATGTACCTGAACCCAGGGCGGGATCGACAACGGTTACATCATGAAGCGCTTCATAGAGTGCCAGGAGATCTCGATGAGACAGATGAATAGCAGATCCGTCTGCATTCAGCTCACCATAAACAAGCTTGCCGATGGTCTCTTTATCCACATCAGGGCAACGCGCTTCCAGGTAGGCCCGAAGGCTCTCTCGGCACATGAGGTTGACTTCAGTAGGATGGGTGTAATAGGCTCCCTGGCCATGCTGATCCGCAATCAGTTCTTCATATCCGTAGCCGAGCAGATCCTGGTTGAAGGCTACCTCTACGTCCAGCGGGCTGGTTTCGCAGACCGTGAAGTTGTAAGGATTGAGCAGCTTGTCAAAAAGCAAATCGAAGACATTGTTCACCACTTCTACCGTTTCATCGTCCCATTTGTCCGATTTAGCGAAGAGTTCCGCATTCAGGAAGGGGACGTCGCCGAGCAGTGCCTCAACGTTAGCAGATCGTTGCCCTGGTTCTGTATTGAGGCCCTCAAAGAAAAAGTGGAAAAGAAAATTCCGCCAGTAGTTCTTGCGGCCATGCTGTTTGAAGCGGTTGTAAAGATAATCCCTATCGCCGGCAAGCCATCCTTTTTTCTCCACGAATTTCAGAAAGATCAGTCGGTTCACGAGCAGTTCGGCAAAGAACCGCCGGTTCTCTCCCTTTAGGCCCCTGACTCCGGCCTGAACAGCGTCAAAAACCTCTTTGAGAGTGCTGTAGAATTCATCGGTCACGGGCTTGATGCTGAAGGCGTCCGACCATTGGCTTCGCCATATTTCAGGATCAACTGCGCCGGCCGCATCGGCCTCAGGAAGGCGAAGTTGGGGAAGGTTGTGTTTGCAGAGCGTGTACAGAAAGGGATCTTCCGGCCCCGTCCAGCCGAAGGAACTGATAACGGCGCTTTCGGGCTTCTCACCGGCAAAGTGGACAAAATGATATTCCTTCCAGTCGCGGGTGCAGATGAACAACAGGTCACTGCGATTCCAGATGGGATCTCCGGCGCGCAGGGTCCGCCGGGAACTGAGTACGCGGAGCAGCCTCCGCAGGTGGGTCAGGTAAGGTCGTTTTGTTTTAAATTCGAAGAGGAAAATACCCCAGGGCTGATCCTCCGAGAGATTGAACAGTCGGGAGATGCGAATCCGATCTTCCCCGGCGGGAAAGCCAAAGTCCTGCTGAAGATCGAGAGGAATGACGACCTCGTCCAGCCGCTCCAGCCGTTCCGGTATCGGCCAGGATAATTCCCGGCGGAGCAATTCGACGAAGTCTGACTCATCACGGACATCCGCAATGGCTTCCCGAGGAACAGGTTGCATTGCAGGCTGATTATTCTTTGCCATAAGCCCCCTTTCTCTATGAAATATCCATCCAGGCGACAAGCTGGAGTCGATTGGTCACGTCCTTGTCGCCGGCAACCTGCGCCATGGTTGTCGTTTTCCTTATGCGCAGTTCCTGTGTCTTGATATGCTGCTCGATCAGCTTGAGGCGCTCTCGCCGTTCTTGAATGGGGTGCCCGCTTTTCCACGGAGTATTCTTTTCAGATACAATGAATTTGTCGATTTCCTCAAGGGAAGTTATGGGCACAGTTGCATGGTCAGGAAGGAAATACCATTTTAACTCCCCTAAGTTTTCTGCATTGGATTTGTTGTTCGGCGAGGGGAAGCGGTAACAAGCAAAGATGCCCGTTGATTGGAATGGCGAATCCTTAGCGGAAAAGATTCGGCCTGGCATGGTCTGCAGCGTCTCCTCCAGCCCAGGGTTATCTTTGAGCGCTTCATTCAAAAGCAAACGGAGCTGTTCCTCGGTGCTTACCTTGCCTTCATAGGCCTCGTTAAAGTTCTTCAGCGTGTTGAAGTGGTCTTCGGGCGTGAGAAGCTGTTCTCCCTCCAGACCGGTAGTTTCTGAGATGCGCAACACCTTGTGGGATACCCTTCGATAAAGGCTGAGCAGATCGTTCAATTCATCGGGCGGGAGAAAGTTCCAGAACCAGGCCTTGCCCCGGAGGTCTTTCTCTACTGGCCGGGCTTCCTTGATTTGGGCCTCCGTCTCCAGATTCATACGCCGATCAATACGGCCAATGCGCTGCATCAGCCGGACAGGGTTCCAGTGCAGGTCGTAGTTGACCATGAGGAAGGCATCCTGGAGATTAAGGCCCTCGGCGAGGATGTCCGTGGAGATCAGAACCCGGATTGGATTGGCCAATGCCTTCTTGTGTTTTTCTTCCGTGTCATAGTTGTAAAAGGGGGCCAGACGGCGGATGATCTCCAGGCGGTCCGCCTTGGTACTGCTGTCGATTTCAAATAGGTGCTTTATTCCCTTTTCCTGCAGGGTGCTGAAGAGATAACGGGCTGTGTCACGAAATTCCGTGAAGATGATGACCTTATGGCAACTCATGAGAGGATCGTAACTTAAAAGGTCAATCAATTTCTGGATCTTGGTATCAGAAGCGGCGGACAATCCGTCGAGATGGGTCAGGAAAGTCACAAGTAAATTCAGATCCTTTTCAATGTCGTTCAGCATTTCTTTGATCTTGAAGAGGCGCTTGTCCAGAATGGGGACGCTGTCGGCATACAGGTCGATCAGGTCATCCTCTTCGGTTTCCTCTGCGTCTGCCGGGGAATCGTAACGCTCTTTCATGTGCTTTTCCACGGCATAAAATAGCAAGGCATTGCTTTCTCGCCATTTATCGTAACGGGCGGGATCGAGGCTGTTCAGGGCGGCAAGCAGCTTCAGAAGCAGATCTTCGCAGGTATATTGAAAGGCCTTCCATGAACTCTCAAACCGCTTGAGCATCGTGGTGCGGATCAGGCCGACGATCTGGCGTTGACGATTCTCTTCCTTACGGTCCTCGGACGATTCCGCCGGCTTCCTGGCATAGGCACGGGGATAGTAGATCGGAAGCTTCAATTGGGGATCATCACGATCGAAAACCGTCCGGATGTTTTTAAGAAGCCCACCGTATGTGGATTTCAAGGAATAGGCGGCCACTGTTGGGGGTTGACGCATTGGGAAAAGAAGTTGTGCAGTATGGGACTGTTCACGCTTTTTGACGTAGGAGCGGCTTCGCTGCACCACAACTTCCCGGAATAGGGTATCGTCCTGAAGGATTCTTTCCGCCTCCGCCACATCATAATCAGGGGTAATGACGTCGTTGTTTTCTTCCTCCTCGGCCAAGGCCACACCCATTTTGGCATCTATGGCCTGTTCTTTGAGGATCAAATGCCCTCGGATGCTGTTGATGCCCAGATGAGCAAACCGGGCATCGTTGCGGCGGGTGAAAAATTCCATGAGGTGCTGGAGGTCAAAGAGGCTGTTGTTGATTGGCGTGGCCGTGAGCAGGAAGACAAGCTTGTTTTCCGTCAAATCAAAGAGTTTTTGGTTGCGCTGAGAGGAGAGATTACGGAAGCTGTGGGCCTCGTCCACAACGATCACGTCGCTCTGTTTGCGGATTTCTTCCATCTCTGCGGCGAAATCGCGGTCTTTGGATGCGCCGCGAAGCAGATCCGTGTGGTTGTAAACCACAATCTGGCTGCCGAATACGCCCCTGGCTGTTGGAATGAGGCGGCGGATCAAGACTTCCCAGACGGCTTCACGTGTGGATTTAGGAACGATCACAGCCACCCGTTTGCGCTCATGAACCATACGCTCGATGAGCATTAAGGCAACGAAGGTCTTGCCCAAACCGACGCCGTCACAAAGGAGCGCTCCTTCATAGCGGTGGGCGATTCGCAAAAGCTGGCGGTAGGCGTCTTTCTGATATTCGCTGAGGATACGATAGACAACAGAGTGCTGTTGCTCCCAGACACCGGTCGTGATCTCACGCCCACGGAAATATTCGTAAAGCGACTTCAAATAGACGTCATGGGGCGTAAAATTATGCGTATGACGATCGATCTGCCGGACGATTTCCGGGCTGATGTCATAAGAAGCTTTGAAGAGAGTTTCAAAGAGTTCCGCCAAATGTCGGCACTGTTCCGCATCGAGCTGGGCATTGATCTCGATAGGATATTTCAAACCTTCTTCCGTGAAATCGCTGGACCCCACAAAACCGGTATTGCCGTTCTGAGAGGCTTTGAAAAGGTAGGCTGCGGCGCGAAGGCGGTCTTTCTGATAGGCGCGAATCTCGATGCGACCGGTTTGTATCAGATTCCTGACAGTTTCCAGAGCGGTCAGATCGTCCGTCACCATTTTAGCGAATTCGATCGTGGATTCGTTATAATCCCAGATATGGTCGGATAGATCCTTTCGTGAAGATGTTGTTGCGGGATGCCCGATAATGATCCGTGTCTTTTGGATGCCATTCCATTGTGACGCATACGGCAGGAATGCCGTTACATCAATGTCGGATGTAACAATGTCCAATCCTTGGGTTTGAGGAATGAGGTTTGTGAATATTTCCTCAAAGCGGGTGCGACGGGGCAGGTTTGTGATGAGGCTAGTGTTCAATCGTCTCCCCTTGATGATCTCTGTGATCGCGCTTTACTCGTCAAGCTGTAAGCTCTTTTAATTCACCTGTCTCTAAATCGTAAAAAGCAAATTGGGACTCGCCTGGTATTTCTGTTAAAGATGCGTATGGGATGGATATGGCTACACCAGACCTTTCGGCACGGCCATCCGAGTTGTGTTTTCCTCGATAACCAATCCCCTGCATTACAGGACTGTAAAATACTGCTTCAACGAAAAATTCTTCATTGTCTTTTTTGATATCCAATCCTTTGGAACCGGGTTTAATCACTTTAATAAAGCGTTCGCTATCAGGCAGAGGTATCACAGCGGAGTCTAGCGATAATGGTGTTTCTCTTTGTGAGAGGGATTCCAGTATTTGCGTTAAGGCCGTTGCCGTCATTGAATTTTTTTCTAAAGTTCCATCCTTCATTTCCATTGCCATGATTGCTTCTAATCGAGACACCATCTGATTAAGAGTATGCGTTTCCATGATGCGACCCGAAAGTCTCAAACTGCCATATGTCTGATCATAGACACATACAAAACGATCATCAGTATTGATAGGCCCTAGCTGCAATCTGTGTTTGTCCGTACCATACTGCAAGTCTCGACGCTCAAACGGAATGACCATAAGAAATGTTTCAAATAGATAATTTGCGATGGTGTCGTTTCTGACATTGGCAAGGTTAAAGGCTGGATGGGAAAAAACAACGCCTGTTGTAAAGAAATTTCTAGTGAATCTTGGCTGATCGAAAAAAATACCGACACTGGCCTCAAGAGGATAATTGTAAGTGATTTCGTTCGGACCTCTTCTCTCTTTATAACCGAGGATTGCTTCTCGGACTTGAAGATTGCATTCAGCTATGATGAGATCTCCATGTTTCTTAGCGCCAAATACGTTGCCCACCGTGAAATTTGGAAAGATCAACGTGGGCATCATGATTGGTTTAGTGGTGTACCTCTTTTCATAGCGAACTTCGACAAGCCGTCTATGAGGACTTATACGATACACGCGATGAGGCTTTGTCGCATAGTAATAGACGGCGCCGGGATAAGCCTCCCTCATCAACTGACCATAAGAAAGCGACCCTTTGGATTCTTCTGTTGTTCCTTTTTTCTGTTTAACTGTAAATTGTATATCCACATCTCTGAGAGGAAATGTATGATTAGGATCATCCCCAGCCTGGGATTTCATGTTTTGGAATTCGGTAGAGATGACGCCAGCCCTCTCCGCGTTGCAGAGATCCAGGAAGCCTTGTGGCCAGATTACATCGCTTTGAAAATCTTTCGTTTTACCCATCCTGAATGTTTGGTATATTCGATCATGTTCACCATCCATCCTTGCCAAACAAAGAGCGTGTATATACTGAATTCGAGGATTTTCAAGGTACAAAGCACTCTCTGACAATGGAATATTGAAAATATCGCCCGGATTGGCAAAGATACTCTCGCTGTATATATCGCCGGTATTTATGATAATGATATCCCCTTTTTCGTGCCGTCCTATGCGGCCGATTCGCTGCAGCAAACTTGTCGCCGAACGGGGAACCCCCACCAATATGCCCAAAGTCAAGAAGGGGATATCAATGCCGAGTTCAAGGGCGCTCGTACTTACCACGCCAGTCAATGTGCCTTTACTTAATCTCGTTTGAATCGCGCTCCGATCGTATTCCTCGTAGCCGGCGCGATATGGCAAAACATCAAGTTTTTCTATTATGTTGTTCAACAAGCTGCTGTCATCATCTTCCTCTGTTGTTTGGGAACGAGCTGATATGGATGTGATGTATTCCGTTTGTTTTCTGCTGTCTACAAAAGCGATGAATCTATGGTCCGTCTTTTTAACGATGGAATCCATCAATTCGGGCAAATTTGTCAGCAAATCTTTAGTTTGAGGGGGGGTCACAAAACGGATAGTCAACTCTTTTTTCGGTGATGTATCGAGACTTGAATCAATAATGGTAAAATTCAGACCGAATAAATTCTCCAAATGTTGACTCGGTTCAGCAATCGTTGCGGAAGCTGCGATATATTGCGGGGCAGAATCCATAATGCTCATGATGTGGCGCATTCTTCGAAAAAGAAAAGCTGCATTACTGCCGAATACCCCTGTATAGGTGTGTGCCTCATCCACAATAATCAATTTTATTTCTCGAAGAAAATTAGCAACAGCTTTGTCATTCAGACTCAACATGAACCATGCATGTATGATATCCGGCGTTGCAATCAGTAATTGACTGTTTTTCAATAAGGGAAGGCGGGAA
>Ga0116149_1004519_pt1 | contig 13605 bp, 12 predicted proteins | sample AD_UKC057_MetaG_FD_89787 | JGI IMG/M metagenome (GOLD analysis project Ga0116149, IMG submission 89787) | Active sludge microbial communities of municipal wastewater-treating anaerobic digesters from USA - AD_UKC057_MetaG | ecosystem: Engineered > Bioreactor > Anaerobic > Digestate | place: USA...
AAAGGCTTTTCAAGGAGTTTTACGGTTCTTGCGCTGTTCCACTGAATGCCTCCGTAAATAATCTTTGTAACAGGAGCGTGTTTGCGGACAGCAGATACTGTTCTTGTAATAAGTGAATTCCATAAAGAAGCAACTTCCTGTTCGACAACTTCATTTAAAAGCTCAAAGGCAACATGTGTGTACGATCCGTACTTTTTTGCAACCTTTTCCCACAGCGATACAAACTTTGTCTTAAGTTTTTCATCATTAAAGAGCGAATTCTTTTGCGTATTTCCTGCGTCGTTAAAGTCGTAGCCTGCAGCCTTGTGAAGATCCAGTATCAGATTAAGACCGTATTCAGCGCACCACGAAACCATGTTGTCCAAATAGACATAGCCTGAAGGTTTATCGCTGCCGTCAGCATTTTCTATGACATTGTAGTCAAAAGGAAGGCGGATATGGTCAAAGCCCCAGCCTTTAACGCGCTCAACATCTTTTTTGCTTATGAAGCTGTCGTACCTCTCTTTTGTGTGATTACACTGAGAAAGCCATCCCCCGAAATTTATTCCCCGTTCAAGTTTCATCCTTACCTCCAAAAGCTAGTATCAGTATAAGAATACCTTCTGAAACAACAGCGGTATAGTAGTAAAATAAGAAAAATAGTGTACAATTACGTTTAGTTATGAATTTGATCCCTAACGATGCTGGTACCGATACAATTTCTCAAAGAGAAGAGCAAACAGAAATCACTCAACACGAGGAAGATGATAGAATTCTTTCCCATAAACTCTTTTTACAGCGGGAGTATGAGGTTTCACACCTTGAGTATGACAGGGAGATGGATTTCTACGAAGCGGTAAAAGAGGGCGATCTGCAAAAACTTGAAAGTATTATGCTGCCTCTTAAAAATGAAAAGCTCGGGAAATTGTCGAACAACCCTTTGCGGAATTTGAAGTATCACCTGGTGGTGACTGTCGCAATGATCACGAGGTTCTGCATAGAAGGCGGGCTCCCCTCAGAGACAGCCTACACACTGAGCGACATAAGTATTCAAAAGGCAGACGCAGCACAGACAGAAGATGAAATACATGAGCTTCACCGCCTCATTGTGTTTGATTTTGCTTCCAAGATGAAAAGCCTCAGAGCCCTGGGCGGCTATTCGCGTCCGGTGATTAAGGCAATAGACTACATCTATGATCACCTTCAGGAAAAAATTACACTAACTGATATTGCCTCCTCTTCCGGCATGCAGAAAAATTACCTATGCGCCTTATTTAAAAAAGAAACAGGCTCAACGATATTTTCCTATGTTATGAAGCTCCGCATAGAAGCTGCATCCAACATGCTTACATTTGCAGATTATAAACCGGCCGATATCAGTCAGTATTTTATGTTTTCTTCTCACAGTAATTTTATAAAAGCTTTTAAAAAAGAGACTGGCTTTACGCCTGCACAGTACAGAAAAAAGTATTACCGAAAACAGTGGGCAAAGAGCACAGACCCGTCTTGACTATTATGCAGAATTCTCTTCATATAATGCATGCGCAAAAAGCTTAAAAAAATCTATCTTGAAATAACGAACGTGTGCAATCTCAAGTGCGCCTTCTGTTCACCAACAAACCGGCCTCCTCTTTTTTTAAGCCGTGAAGAATTCTGCGTAATACTCGAAAAAATTGAGGGGCAATCTGATGTTCTCTATCTTCATGTCATGGGAGACCCGCTTCTGCATCCGCAGCTCGGCGAGTTTATCACGCTCGCTTCCGGTAAGGGTTTTGCAGTGTATCTCACTACAAACGGCACTCTGCTGTCCTCTAAAGAACAGGAGCTCATAGAGTCAAGCGGTTTGGAGCGTATGCATATTTCTCTCCAAAGTCTTGAACAGTTTCCCCTCGATGAACAGCGGCCCCGCCTGGAAAAACTTATTGCAAGTGCACAAAAACTTGTGTCGTATAATAAAAATCTTCTTGTAAACCTGCGCCTTTGGACAGGCGATCAGGAAGAGTTTACTTCGCGCATGGGGTCGTATCTGGAAGAAATTTTCGGCATGAGTGAAGGCGAGGTGATGAAAAAACTATTGCCCTCAAAGGGCATCTTTTTAGCTCCCGGTATCGCCCTGCATCTGGCACAGACATTCGACTGGCCCGACCTCTCGCTCCCGTCTGCTGGAGAAAAAGGATTCTGCATGGCTCTCCGCGATCAGGCGGCAATCCTTTGTAACGGGACTGTCATTCCATGCTGCCTCGACCGGAACGGGGAAATAAATCTTGGTAATATTTTAGGTTCTTCCAGTTGGGAGGAAATTATGAACTCCCCGCGCGCGCGGAATTTGTATGAGGGGTTTTCTCAGCGGAAGGTTGTCGAAGAGCTTTGCAGACACTGCTCGTATAGGAAACGGTTCGGGTGAGCAGGGGGGGGGGGAAGGTTAAAGATTTATGAAGATTTTTGAAGCTGCTTCTGCTGATTTTGCCTGACGTACACGTTCTGCTCGTAAACTTTTTTCACACGCAGCAATATGCCTAATTCGGTCTTTTTCTACAGCTTCCTTAGGAAAGGTTTTCCCTTCTCCGATTCCCCGAATTGAGTTTTCGAGTTCATCAGTCAGTCTGTTTTTCAGCTGTTGTGCCATTTATTCCACACTCCTTTTAGATTATGCCTTAATGCCTTCATTTTAAAGTTTATTATGGGTTCCCGCTTTACCCATGCAAAACCATCATGATAAAAGCTTGCCTCTTTTAACCAATATAACAACACAGAAGCTAGAGAGTTACCGCCAGTGGCATCGATTAAGATTAGCCCACTCACTGAATCCTCATTATATGCTGTTTTTTCGTAAATTTCACAGCACCAGATGAATTTAGGAAGAGCTATATGTAGCAGGTAAGACTTAAGTCTATCACTCAGTCCGGATTCTTGCAATATGAACTCCTTAAATGAGTGACCTCCAGTCAAGAAAAGGCGAGTAATCCATTCTGAGCTGAATAGTTCTAGTCCAACCTGTGAATTATTGAGAATATCCGAGACTAAATCATAGCAGTGAGCTGCATCCAGATGCATATGTCTCTGGAGGGGTACAATAAAAGAAGTAATTTTCATATCTTTAAAACTTGAATCAGAATAATTTGATGCGGGATTATGAATGTCGGCAATACTATAGGGAGGCAAGTTATCGTCTATTAGTACCAATGAATGTCTAAACATCGATACATCGATCCATGTTTTCTGAGAGGTCTCTCCCCGTATAACATCATAATCCATTTCTTCATGTCCTATTGCAATTACTGCATGTCCTGCACTGTTGTTTTGCAATGCAATAATTACTGGTATGCCCGATTCTATGTAAATACTTAGTAGCATTAAATCCTTATCATTTAGTTCATTTGTGGAAGGGTTTAAATCTGCATACATGAGGCAAGGATGCCCATTAGCGTTTAATCCGTTTGCTAATTCCTGCACTGTAAGACCCTGAGAAGGCATTTGTCTATGGGACATTATGGACGAAAGACTATGAAGAATTTCCGAAGGTAATAACGGTTTATAATGCGGGTATTTTGTTCCGTAATATTCAAGCATACTCCATAGAGAGCTTTCTGCGCAGGAATGTGTTTCTGTGTCCTGTGCGGTATGGGGAAATCCCATTGCTTGTAATTTTTGCCCGCAGAGACTAACGTTTATTTGTGTTAAACAGCATACAAAATTCTGTTTATTTAATGCTTTTGGGGAAATAATGGAGCGCCCCATAGGAAAACGGACTAAGGGACGAATAATAAAGAAACCCAAGTAGGTTTCTTTTAGTTTGTCGGAAAAGGTGTTCGAAAAGAATTGTTCACGTGAAATTTCGCTTTCAAATAAATGTACTCGTAGACAATCTCTTCCTAAATGCTCTAGTTTGGCGGAATGGTATGTATAATAGCTGTCCCGGTAGTGTTTATCAACGTATGGGTATTCAATGACAAAAACAATAGTATCAATAAAAACACTGAATAAGTTTGATATAAGGCGTGTATTAATTTTTTGATTACCACAATAATCCGGATTTTGAAGAATCTGTGTCAATGTTGAAACAAGAGTATCTTTCTTACAGATTTGAATATCTACGGTAATTGCCAATATCTCCTCCTATACTTTGTACCCCTTTATCACCTTATTCCCTAGATGGTTTTTAGATTTTTATCCTACCCTGTAAATATTATCATTATGCCACGAGAGGAGTGCTTTGTCCGGACGGCATTCAGTTTTATCCGGCAGAACCTGAAGTTTTTTTCCATGCATTGCATAATAGATTTTACCGTTGTTGTATTCCTCTTTTAGGGAACGGCTTACCTCAAGAGTATAATCAGTGGTTATTGTGATATATCCAGAATCATATAATTTATGAAGATCTGATCTGAGCAGAATTCCGTTTGAAACTGAGTGAGGCCCGTTTTCACTGAAAGGTTTTATATGTGCAGCTTCAAGAACAGGAAGGGTATGTTCTCCGGTAATTGCACATTGGCGGTTGTAGGCATCAGTAACAATGACCCGGAAGGCGCCTTGACCGAGGCGGACGCGGGAAAGAACCTGTTCTCTATAACGAGGTGTATCACCAAACTTCCCGTTAGACAAAAATGCGCTTTTATCAAGTAAAGCTTGTTCATAGAATTTATATTTTTCAAGGCGCTGTTCGACTGCATTCCAAAGCCTTGCGCCATGTATGTCATCGGTACTATAAGTCTTACCCTGAACAATACTGGCACCCCAGTCCTCCGGTACAGGTATCCAATCCTCTTTTGAAAAGAAAACAGGATTTGTCAATATTATGCAGCCGATTACAGGATTTGCTTCGGCAGGTTTATTATTTTTTTTTCTGTAGGTAAGAATTTTATCGCGAAAATCAGTAAATGATCCACATCCGTTTCTCTCTAAGAAGGCATCCCATGCAATCTGGATAGGCTGAAAAGTATGAGCTGAAAAAAAACCAACGCCTCCAATAGCATTATAAGGGGATTTAAGTTTGAAAAGAAAGGGAGCCCCGGGTTCAATAGCTCTAAATTGTTGAAGATTCCCGCTCGGCTGCCAAAAGTTGATATCCTCATTATGCCGGCTGCTGAGAAATGTATACCATTGTGTATCGGTAACTCCTGCAAATAATTTCATACCATGTTCAGTATAGCATAGATAAGAAAAGTACTGTGAAAAAAAAGTGCAGCTCGCGCGTCTCGCAGCGGGATGAATAGAAATCCTCAGACAATAATACCAAACTGCGCTTAGCGCGGAAGCACTTTTCGCCCAAAAAACGCATTGATGTCGAAAAAAAAGTACTCCCCCGTGCGTCTTGCAGCGGGATTGATGAATTCCTTAGACGAAAGTCCCAAACTGCCCAACGCCCAAAAAAAAAGTATTTTAATGTAGCAAAAAAAGAGCAGCTCGCGCGTCTCGCAGCGGGATTGATAAATTCCTCAGACGATAATACCAAACTGCGCTTAGCGCGAGGGCGCTTTTTTTTGCGGCAGTAAATTTACTTATTTTTCACTTCATAGCCCATTTTCTCTATCGCTTTCACAAAGTCATCTATCGATGCCTTTCCCTCGTCATAGTCAAACTTAACCTTGCTTGCATTAAAAAGCACCTTTACACTTTCCTTGTCAGCTCCGGCCGTTGCCTTAACGGCATTTTCAATTTTTTGAGCGCAGGAAGGGCATGTTAATGTTTCCAGTTGGATACTTGCTTTTTTCATCGTTGACTCCTTATGTATTCCGTAATTTAAAACGCAGTAAACGCATTCCGTTAATTATTACAACCAGTATACTTGCCTCATGAACAAGCATACCTATAGACATGTTCATCCGCTCGCTGAAAAAAACACCAGCAAGCAGTACAAACACAACTCCGACTGCAATAATAATATTCTGCTTCATGTTTCTGTCAATTGCCTTTGCCAAACCAAGCGCATGGCTCAGTTTTGAAAAGTCCGAGTTCATCAGTACGACATTGGATGTCTCTATTGCAGCGTCGGTCCCGTTTCCCATCGCTATACCGATATCTGCAAGCGCAAGGGACGGGCTGTCGTTTACTCCGTCGCCGACAAAGGCGGTAATACGGCCTTGTGCTGTAAGCTTTTTAATAAAGGCCGCCTTATCCTCGGGGAGCATGTGCCCGTGAGCTTCGCTCAGACCAAGTTCATCTGCAACAAGATCCACAGTACCCTGATTATCGCCCGACAATACAATGAGGTTTTTCACTCCCATTTTTTTAAGACGGGCAAGCTCTTCTTTAACGCCCTTTCTAATCTGATCCCGTATAGCAAGGAGTACTTTTAACTCCCCGTCAACTGCAGTGAGGACAAGAGAGTTCCCCTGTTTTTGAAGCCTTTCAATATCAGAGCGCTGTGCATCACTAAGACTGATATGTTCTCTTTCTAATAATGATGCGTTCCCGACAATAACTTTTTCCCCGTTCACAAGCGAAATAATTCCGCCGCCCTTCACTGTATCAGTTTTATCAACCGGATACATTCTGATATCCCCAAGGAAATCAACAACAGCCTTTGCAAGGGGATGGCTGGATTCTCTTTCCACGCTTGCAAGAAGTGATTGTACCTCGTCAATTGCTGCTTCGTCATACACGATCTGCTCTGCGACACGAGGTGTCCCTGCTGTAAGGGTTCCTGTTTTATCAAAGACAATGGTATCAGCCTTACTGAAGTCCCCAATCACCTCGCTGCCTTTAAAAAGAACGCCGTGCCGTGCGCCGTTGCCTATGCCTGCAACATTCGACACAGGCACTCCTATGACTAATGCTCCGGGACATCCTAAAACGAGGATCGTAATGGCAAGTTCAATGTCCCGGGAAAATATCCACACTATGAGCGCAAACAAAAGGACTGCGGGAGTATAATATTTTGCAAAGCGGTCAATGAACTTTTCAGCAGCAGACTTTGAATCCTGTGCTTCTTCTACAAGTTCAATAATTTTACCAAAGGTTGTATCTTCTCCCACGCGCTCGGCAATAATTTGCAGTGTCCCGTTTTCCAAAATGGTTCCTGCAAACACGCTTTTCCCTTTTTCTTTTTCTGAAGGTACCGATTCTCCTGTTATGCTTGCCTCGTTTATGTATCCTTCTCCGCTTAAGACTGTACCGTCGACCGGAACCTTGGCTCCGGTTTTAACAAGAAGAATATCGCCAGGACTTACTTCGTCTACGTCCACTTCTGTAAATTCCCCGTTATCCATCTGTTTTAAAGCGGTAAGGGGCGCCATTTCTGTGAGCTCTTTAATTGCAGATCTCGTCTTATTTAAGGTGCGCATTTCCAGATACGAGCCGAATAAAAAGAGAAAGGTTACTATTGCAGATTCTTCAAAGTTTTGTATAAAAAAAGCCGCCGTAACCGCAATGGTGACAAGAAGGTCTATGCTTATAACCTTAACCCTCAATGCCTGAAATGCCTGAATAGCAATCGGGGCAAGTCCCAGCACAGAGGCTGTTCCCAAAGTCCAAAGCATAACCGTTTCGTTATGAAAAACAAGTCCGCTTATAAAACCAGCTGATATCAGCACTGCACTTACAAGCATTATGTAATTTTTGTTTCGTAAAATAAATCGCTGCATTCAAAAGCCTCCCCGTATCACTCAGAATAGGATGCGTCGAGAGCGGCCAGCATAGTATACACCGCTTCGTAGGTTTCACACACATCATTGGGAATCCTGTAATTACCGGTAATTTTGCGCAGTTTTGCAAATTCCTCTGATAATTCATGTTTGTCAGAAACCGGCTTCTGCATTTTTTTACGCAGGTCTTCATATAGAGACGCAACCTCATAAAATTCAGGATGAGTTTTTCCGTGAACCTTTGCAACAACAGGTACATACTGTTTTAAAAGCGGACCGTATTGTTTTACTGCCTCTGAAAATTCAATCTTATTGGTCATATAGTCCTCCATGATTACACTGCCAGATTTTTCAACTATAAGATACTGTTTTTTCTTGGAAGTGTATGTTGTATTTACAACAGAGTTGTTTTGGGGGGGAGGCGAAAGAGGATGTTTTGACTTTTTTTCTACCCGAGAATCTCCTGAACGCGTCCGACTAAGCCCGATTCGAGCCGTACCTTTATGCCGTGCGGATGATTCGGGCTGTTTGTAAGAATATCCTGAACAATTCCTTCGGTCCGTTTTCCCGTTCTTTGATCTTCTTTTAATACGATCGAAACTTTTAAACCAGCATGAATCGCACTTCTCATTTTTCCATCCATTTCAGTGACTTCCTTTATCATTCTATTTTAATTGCATAATATCATTATATACCGATTAAAACAGCTGTATAATGTCGTGCTGATGCTTATCACGATCAAGTCCTGGCGGCTCCAAATGATGAGCCAAGGGGGGCTCCTTGTGAGCTTATGGGACTCGAGTTTGTTGAACAAACTCGGCAAGCAAGGAAAACAGGATGTTTGACTTGCTTAGTGATGCGCCAGGGAGGGCGCCCTGAGAGGTTACGGGACTCGAGTTTGTGTAACAAACTCGCTAAGCAAGGTAAACAGGAGGTTTACCTTTTTTTTAAAATATCTGCAAGGTGAAAATATAACCCCATTAACACGAAATCAAGTAAAAGAATCTTTGGATTTAATACAACAGGATACAGGAATATCATTTCATAATGCAGAAATATAAAATCCCGTCATCGCCTTATTGAAATAAGGCTGATACGGGAACGATTCAATGCCCGTCCGGTTTTTTTTACAGCCGGGTTTTTTTCATCGTTTTTCCCGCATCGCCGAAAGAAGACCACAGATCGCCCGAAAGCCAATGGGGCGGGTTATTTTTTTTATCGTAGTTCGAGCCGAGGTACATGGGGGAATTCCAGATCTTTCCCTCGGGCGAACGCGGTATGTCGGGATGAAGCAAATTGAAATAGGCAATAACGATTCCGCGCGTCATGCTTTCGTGCATATAACTGACCGTACCGTCCTCATCGACCTTCATGACGAGACCGACATGCGTGAGCCCGTCATCGGTGAGAATTCCGTTTTCGTTGCGGTCGTAGGTATTCGACCAAAAAATAATATCCCCGGGTTTCGGCAGCTTGAGCTCATGGATAGCAGCCCAAAAAACCAAACTCTGATACAGCCGGTTTACGCCATTTCCCTCATACTTCGAAAAATCCTTTTGAATATCATAGCCCGCGCTCCAGTAGACGGCGCTTATCGTCCCGATACAGTCGAGCGTAAACGACCGATTGTTTATTACAACCTTGGCATTCGGCTTTTGTCCGAGTAATTCAGTCGCCTTGGCAACAATGTTTTCGCGGTCCTTTTGCTCGGTATCAGCCTCGACAGGTATAACAGACACAATCGGAGCAGGAGGGGCAACGACCACAGGCGGGGGAGGAGGAGAAGCGCAGGAGGCGACGACCAGGCACGAAAGGGCAATCACTATTTGATATATATTTTTCATTCGCATAGTATAAACCCGAAAAAGAAGGAAGTGAACTGACTGATAGGAACTGTCATTTCGGGGTTTTTGCGGTTTTGGGTCAAAATTCGGTTTTTCACCCGAATTACGACTGTTTTCGCACCCCGAACAACTAATCCAATCAGAATTTTCCGGCAACGCCGACTCCAAGAAGTGTAATTCAGTCTATTTCTGCCGTCAACCCTTGATTCGCACCAATGCGACAAAGTTCCAAGGTCTGGATTATCCCTTCCCGATGAGTAATGTAAGTTCCCATACCTATACATACGCAGGAAAACGGTCATGTGCTTGCAATTGCGGAGAAAAAAAACAGAATCTAAGCTGGACGAAAGCAGGTGAACGTTCTAGTTCACCTGCTTAGCCTTCCATTCGTTCGCATCGTGCGAACTCCTTACATGCCGCCTTCGTTCGCTTTCGCGCACGTCCTATGCGCTCTTCCTCGTAACGAAAACACCGAAGAGGTTTCGTATTGCTCTGTGCTCACTACGTTTCAAGTCCAGGCGGCTCCGCCAAATGATGCGGCAAGGACGCCGCCTCATTCGGTTTATACACTCGAGTTTGCATAGCAAACTCGGCAAGTTGGTGAAACACGAGGTTTCACCAACTTAGCCCACTTCGGGCTCATAAAAAAAGACGAACCATCTTTAGATGATTCGTCTTTTTTTATGGGCCCACCTGGACTTGAACCAAACAGCCTTTATTACTTGTGAATATTAGTCGTTATCTAGTGTGTATTATAGCATATTTTACGTTAATTACCACTATATAGTGTAAATTATAGGCTTGAAAATCTACTTGAATTTTTATGACTTGATATTTTACTTGATATTTAATTCTGATATATTTATTGAAAGGCTATTTTTAGTTGCTTTCTATGTTGCATATTATACGTAAAATAATCAAGGTCTATGACTTTGCTAATGATATATGCTTGACATAAAAGAAATGTCATTATATTTTTGTTTTAACAGGACCTCCCGCACCTCTCTTTGATGTGACCCAGGGGGGACGTTTTTTAAATTAGATGGAATTAAAAAAGCCTTATACTTTGAAATAGTCAATAATAATGCAGTTCTCGAACACTCCAAATTACATGTTGTTTGATTTAGCAGGGGGCGGTCTTTAATATGAGCGAAAATTCAATTGTTTAGTTTAATGATGGTGAAATTGCACTTGATATACCAGTTTCACCGAACAAAGATACAGTTTGGTTAAAATCATAGTTATCCCGATACAAAAGAGGAAGTTTGTTAACCTCTTTCCATGAGTCCTCTTTTATTTTGATTCCAATTTGATCTTCTATCCACTTTAACATAATTTATTTCAGTTTAACATTACTAATGTTAAACTGAAAATTTAAAGAAGCAATAAAAATACAATATAACCTTTAACTTATTATAAACGTATAATTTTATAAATTAAAGGTTATTCCCTGATGATTTGATTGTATCAATACTATAGCAAATATGTCGAAAAAAACGCAAAAAAACATCAAGCAAATGTTAACGTGTCGATAAAAACTCATTTTTTCATCATGATTACCGTTTCGTAAACAGGTTAAAAAGCGGCTCATTTATGTAGAAATTGTGTTTTCCGATTTTTCCCAGCCTCAGGAATCCTGCATGTACAAGGTCATCCAGAAAAAGAAAAGAGAAGAATACCTGACAGAAATGCAAGATAAAGGGTGTCGGACATTGGGCTTTATTTCTTTGTCGGGTTTATAGTTTATTGTCGGACACATAACTTTATTGTCGGACATTTTCTATTAAGCGTCATATGACGCTTAATAAAAGATTCTTTTAAGTGGAAACGATTGACCGATGTTGACAATTCAGAGGTATGCTGCTTAATTACTTCAAGGTCGCATAAGTAACTACGTCATATTGCCGGCTGTTCATAGTTTCTAAGAAACTCAGATTTTGCAGTTTCTTAATCCATACTTTAATGTGATCCTCCATGAGATGTTTGTAACATCAGGCGGCATGTTTCGACCGAAATAGACAGTAGAAACTAGTAATAATATACATAATTTGTGAAAAACTCACAAAAAACGTATTATATTATTGATTTTTTGTCGATACTAAGTGTAATATAGTTATGGAGGCTTATTACCATGTTAGTAGAGTTCACGGTATCAAATTTCAGGTCATTCAAGGAACCTCGTACTTTTTCTCTTGTTGCCTCTAAAAATAAAGAGCATCTTGATACTAATACATTTCAAGTAAATGATAAAACCCGTCTTCTTAACAGTGCTGTTATGTATGGTGCAAATGCGAGCGGGAAATCTAATTTCTTTCTAGCTCTTTCATTCTTTTTTAGGTTTACAATCAGCTCCGGGCCGAAACTTCAGATTGGAGATAGTATCGATACAGAGCCATTCCTTTTCTCAAAGCAAACAAGAAATGAACCGTCCACATTCGAACTGATCTTTTTTCTCGATGGAGTCAGATACCGCTACGGTATTTCTGTTGATAATCACATCGTTCAGCAGGAGTATCTCTTTGCGGTCAAGAAGGTGCAGGAAGTTAAGCTCTTTACCCGGGTTAAGCAGGATATTGAGATCAATCCGACTTATTTTAAGGAAGGACAGAAAATTAAAAAAGCAGTTCGTGAGAATGCTTCCTTCTTGTCCATTTGTGCACAGTTGAATGGTGAAACCTCAAAGACTATTATCTCGTACATGCAGAATTGTATTGTCACCTCGGGACTTTTTTCAAAAGGTATGAATAAAAGCGAGAGACTTCTGGAACAGAAGGGTCGTGACGCGGTTATCAAATTCTTATCATTTGCTGATATCCAGATCAAGGATATTAAGACTGAAACATCACCCGTGGATTTTTCTAATATTAAGGACAAGGATTTCGAAGAATTACTTAGAAAAAAGATGGTAGGAATTAACGAAGAGAAGGTTTATTTCGGCCACACAGTATATGACGAGACAGAGGCCATAGGTACGCAATTCCTCGATATTAATGAAGAATCTGCTGGAGCTAAAAAGCTGTTCGACTATACAGACAGCATTCTTGATACACTCGAACGCGGTACTCCGCTTTTTATTGACGAATTCGATTCACGTCTTCATCCGCTCATCATTGAGGGCATTGTCAAGCTTTTTAATTCGCCTGAGTCAAATCCGAATCACGCACAGCTGGTTATCTCCTGTTATGCAGTTAATATAATGACGAACAAACTGTTTCGCCGGGACCAGATTTGGTTCTGCGAAAAGGATCAGTATGGTTCAACCGATTTGTATTCACTTGTGGAATATAATGAGCCTGTTCGAAATGATGCTTCTTTCAGTAAAAACTATCTACAGGGCCGGTATGGTGCGGTGCCGTATCTTGGTACGATCAGCAGTCAAACGGAGTGCGAGGACTAATGGGACACGACAAGCTTTTTCAAAAAAGGAAGGCAGAACTCTCCCGTAAGGTTAATACGCGTTTCCTTCGACGGATTCTTATCGTGTGTGAAGGTGAAAAGACAGAACCGAATTATTTCAAATGTTTTCCTCAAAATCCGTTGGTATTCGATGCTATTGATATCAAAGGAACGGGCTATAATACAGTTTCTCTGGTTCGAGAGGCAATTCGTTTGAAGGGATTTGCTGATAATGATAGCAAACCATTTATAGAGGTCTGGTGTGTTTTCGACAAAGATTCGTTTAGTTCACAGAACTTTATGGAAGCAATCCGCTTGGCCAATACTTATGCAATAAAATGTGCATACTCGATCGAGGCTTTTGAACTCTGGTACATTCTGCATTTTGATTACTGTGATGCTGCACTTTCCCGTACACAATACAAGGAAATGCTTACAGAAAGGCTTGGAAAACCTTATACAAAGAATTCGGAAGAAATGTATAGTCTCCTAGAGTCAAAACAGAAAAACGCTGTAAAGAATGCGAAGAAATTATTTGAACAACAGAAAGAGTTTCCGTGTTATCAGCAGAATCCGGTAACTACAGTATTCAGACTGGTAGAAAAACTTCGAGGGGAATAACAAGCTTGATGAGTCAATCTTCCATGTTTTTTTTTATGATGTAGCCTAGGAGTAAATACATGCTTACATTACCAATAACGCGAGAATGGTTCGACTTAATAGAATGCGGTTATAAAAAAGAAGAATACCGCGAGATTAAACCATATTATGATTCACGCTTTAAAGAACTCGGAGTACCGACG
>Ga0116149_1004520_pt1 | contig 13603 bp, 11 predicted proteins | sample AD_UKC057_MetaG_FD_89787 | JGI IMG/M metagenome (GOLD analysis project Ga0116149, IMG submission 89787) | Active sludge microbial communities of municipal wastewater-treating anaerobic digesters from USA - AD_UKC057_MetaG | ecosystem: Engineered > Bioreactor > Anaerobic > Digestate | place: USA...
AACTCCCGGATGGTCGCTTCGTAGCCGCATGCCTTCAATGCCGCAGCCAGGCATCGCAACCCAAAAGCGCAGTGGGTGTAGCGCGCGTTTGCCGTTGTCAGTAGGATCTTCATGGCATATGAACCCCGCGCGAACGCTTCCCCGGCTACCACGTGCCGGCCGGTTTTCCAACCCGTCCTTCTTCACGCCGTTTTCTTTTTGGGGTGGTTGTGTCATCGGCACTTCGACAGGAACCTTACCGGCCTTCCATCGGCATGGGAAAATCAGCTTTCCCTTTGCCGCGGGAAAAAGCAGGCTACTTATTCCAGGCCGGTGGTAATATTCACCCCTACTTCGCCATTCGCAAGGGCAAGCATGATGGATAGCACACGTCCCTCTTTCTTGTAATTCAGCATGTGCATCTCCGAACTTTGTGCCATAACCATGACTTCCGTCCACCCCTGTTCGACACAGGATTTCTTGAAAAATTCCGCAACCGTATTCACATCGTCGGACAGGGTTCCGGACAAGGTAAAGCCCTGGTTTTCATTTTGAACGACCATTTGGAGTTTGATGTCCGGGTAAAGCGGAACGTCGGCGGGAAAGGCCTCCGGAATTTTAGCCTGGGGGCCGGATTGCATCTTAATCGTGCCGTCCGGACCATCTATATTCATCTGCATACCGTCTTCCGTGGTATTCATGGTAGTGGTGGTCTGCCCGTCCTTTTCATCCTTGACGGTTATGGATAGGGAATCATTGTCCTGATTAATATTCACATCGGCCGTCTTGCCTTCCTGGGCCAGCCCCCGTTCGATAATCTGTTCAACCGCTTTCTCCTGAATAACCGTTTCAGGCTCCTTGCTCCCGCAACCGGCCACGATAAGGCAACAGGTGATTCCGGCAATCCATTCTTTCAGGGCGAAGGTTTTCATAGTCAAACATTTCCTTTCTATTCAGGCGTTAAAAGGTGCGTATTTGGTGCAGCCACTACGGCACATCCAGCCGCAAAAGGAACCGTCCGGGACCAGACCGGCGCCTCAGGACATCCCGTATCTTTATGATAACACATACGTTGCGCCATTATCTTTTTCGGGACCAAAATCCGTTTTTTCTAAGAGCCTTTCAGCGCCGCGTCCTTATCGTGAAGTTGCTATCCCGCCGTTCAAACCCGTATACTTTACTATCTTCAAGCAGGTCTCAAAGGATACCCCATGGCACTATCAGAAATACTGCTACCCGTACATGGCATACTGTTGATCGGGTCTTTCATCCTGGGCACCGTTATCGGCAGTTTCTGCAATGTCTGCATCAGCCGCTGGCCCACGGGAGAGTCCGTGGTACAGCCCCGTTCCCGGTGCCCCAAATGTCTGAACAGTATCGCCTGGTATGATAATATCCCCCTAATCAGCTGGCTGATACTAGGCGCCCGCTGCCGGAATTGCCGGGCGTCCATCAGCGCCCAATACCCCCTGGTAGAGGGCTTGACGGGTGTCATGTTCGCGCTGGCCTACTGGCGTTTCGGCCTCACGATTGCCACCCCGGTGTATATGCTGTTCTGCTCCGGCATGATTATTGTGACCTTTCAGGACTTTACCGACTGGACCATTCCGGACGAGGTCACGTTGTCGGGAATTCCCGCAGGCGTCGCCTTGTCACTGGTCGGGATGGCCCTTGAAGACGCTTCGGGCCTGCGTGTGACCAGTCTTTTTGACGCGCTGGGCGGGGCGGCCCTCGGCGGTGGCATCCTGTTCACCCTGGACCGTATCACCGTGTTCGTGCTGAAGAAACCCGGCATGGGTTTCGGTGATGTGAAACTGCTGGCCATGGTGGGCGCATTCCTCGGATGGAAAGGCGCCCTGGGCACTCTTGTCATCGCGTCCCTGCTGGGAAGTGTCGTAGGTGTGGGCATTCTCGCCTACTTCCGCTGGTACGGGAAAACAGGAACAGGCCCCGGGGAAGCACCCACGGAACCGCCGGCAGGCGACAAGGAAACGATTACGCTCGAAGGGCACTATCTTCCCTTCGGCCCCTGGCTGGCGCTCGGCGCGGTTATTTTCCTGTTTATCGGTCCGGAAATCATCGATGCTTATTTCACCCTCATCGAACCCTCCCCCGAACCCATCGTTATTTTTAACGAAACGGATATGCTGATAAATTGATGCCGCAGTACCCCCGGGAAGAAATAGCCCTTCACTTTATCGAAACGCCCACGGTATTTCCAGTGGGTCCGGTAAATGTTTATCTTTACCCGGGCCCTCCCGTGACCCTGTTTGACGCGGGCACCAATACCCAGGAGGCTTTTGAAGCCCTGAACAACGGCCTGGCCGCGGAAGGCGTTCTTCTCGCCGATATTGACCAGGTGATTCTTACCCACCATCACCTGGATCATATCGGGCTGGTGCGCCGCATCAAAGAAGCGTCCGGCGCCAGGATACTGGCCCACCGGGAGGTGCCAGCCAGGCTTCCTTCCATCACCAACGAAACCGTTTTACGGAAACAGTTGAAATACCTCCTTGCCGAACTGGGCGCACCACAGACGATGGCGGAAGAGGTCATCCGGCAGCGTCTCTCCCTCCTCAACCTTATGGATGAAATCGAAATAGACGAGGTATTTGAGGACGGGGCAGGCATTGGCCCCTTTACCGCCCACTTCCGGCCGGGCCATTCCTCGACCGACTGTATTTTTACACACGCGCCCCAAAACTGGGCCGTCACCGGCGATCACCTGATCCACAGAGTCACACCGAACCCGTTGCTGCGGTGGAATCCCCGCCTGGAAGCCAGGGAAAGAAGCCTCGTGCTGTACTATGAATCCTTGCTGAAAACGCGGGATCTCGAAATCTCCTGGTGTTTTGCGGGCCATGGCGCGCCTTTCCATGACCACCGGGCGGCCATAGACAGCACCATTCAGCACATTGAGCGGCGCGGTGAACGCACCTTGAATGCCCTGCCCCCCGAAGGGGACACGCCCTATGAGATGACCCTCAGGCTGTTCCCCCACCCCCGCAAAGATTCTTTCTATTACTGCCTGTCCGCCGTCACAGGGTACCTCGACTTTCTCGAAATGCGGGGAAAAGTGGCGCTGGATATCTCCGGCGGCATTACCCGCTATATTCCGGTATCCCCGTCCGCTTGACGTTCACCTTTGGTTGTGGTACACTATCTGTGTTAGCACTCTATATGGTTGAGTGCTAAAAGGTGTTTGACTGAACCGGAGGCGTGCTGCGGAACGTGCGGCAGGAAACGGAACACGATGCCAGCCAGTACCCGACAACAACCAGAGCAGCCCTTGACGGACCGTGAGCGTGAAATACTGAACGCGGTGGTCAACAGCTATATTACGAGCGCGGAGCCGGTCGGTTCCCGCACAGTGGTAAAACGTTTCGACCTGGAGTGGAGCGCGGCCACGGTACGCAATATCATGTCCGACCTGGAGGAACATGGGTACCTGCAGCAGGTACACACCAGTTCGGGGCGCGTGCCTACGGACCTGGGATACCGCTATTATGTGGACCACCTCATGCGGGTGCACCGCCTGACGCTTCAGGAACGGCGCCGAATCGAGGGCGAGTTTCAGCACCGGCTGGACGACGTGAACGCATTGCTGCGCCACACCAGCCATCTGTTGGCTTTGGTGTCGCACCAGGCAGGTTTGGCGGAAATGCCCGACACGCGACAGGCACTGGTACAGCAATTTGAGCTGGTGCCCCTGGGCGAGAATCGACTGTCCGTGCTGATGGTGGATAATTTCGGGACGGTCCACTCGGTGACCACCTCTCCGGGTGTTGCGAAGGATCCGTCTAAAATTGAATCTTTGAACGCCTTTTTAAATCAAAATTTTCGGGGCATCGCCATGGGTTCCCTGTCCGACATGGTTCGCACAAAGCTGAGCGAACTGGTGGACGAGCAGCACGAACTCGCGCAGAGCGCTCTGGAAGTGCTGGACCTGGTGCCCGTTCGCAAGGAAACGAAACTTTTTCTCGGCGGCACGGTGCAGTTGTTTGAACAACCCGAGTTCCAGCAGGTCGAACAGGCCCGGACGGTTTTCGGGTTGCTCGAAGAACACGACCGCCTGATCACCGTGCTGCGCAAGGCCGTGTCCGATGGGGATGGCCAAGCCATCTTCATCAGCAAGCATGAAGACAATATGGGCGCCGAAGGCATCGGTGTGGTGGCGTCCTCCTATGAAGTGGACGGCCAACCCGCCGGTCTGATTGGGGTCTTGGGACCGAGGCGAATGCCGTATTCCCGGTTGACCGCCGTGGTGCAATATACGGCGGGCCTGCTGGGACGCATCCTGACCCGACTGGGGAAGTAATCCGTTTCCCCATAATAACGTGTGTATGTAAGGCCCCCGAGATGTGGAGAATTACCCCGTTAAAATGAAAGAACAAGTGCACAAAACAGAATTTGAAATGATGCTCGAACGCAAGGCAGCCGAAGAAGCAGAACAAAAGGCACAGGCCGCAATCGAAAACGGACACGCACCCGGCCCTGACAACGCTGCCGGTCTTTCCGAAGAGGCGGCGGCGCAACTGGCCGCGCAACAAGCGGAAGTGGAGCAGTTGAAAGACCAGCTGCTTCGCGCACGGGCGGAGTTCGACAATTACCGTAAACGCACCCTGCGGGAGATGGAACAGGTGCGACAAACGGCGTCCCTTAACCTGATACGGGTATTACTGCCCATCCTGGACAATCTGGAGCGCGCCCTGGCCCATGCGAATGAATCGGACGGACTAACCGAGGGCATTCGCCTTATCTATAAGCAGTTTATGGACGCGCTTGCCGGGGAAGGACTGGAGCCGATCCCCGCGAGGGGGGAATGCTTCGATCCGCTGATTCACGAGGCGCTGGCAACGGTACCGTCGGAAGAGATACCCCAGGGCATCATCACGGAAGAATATGAACGGGGCTATAAACAGCGCAATACCGTCGTGCGGCCGTCAAAAGTCATTGTAAGTTCGGGGCCCGCGGCGGAACCGGCCGCCCCCGTCCCTGCAGAGGAAGAACAAATGGATGAGACCGCCTCATCCTTGAATGAATAACGCCCGAAGGGCGTGCACCAACCAAAAAAGCAACCTAGAGGAGATTTAATAATGGGCAAAGTAATCGGCATTGACCTGGGAACCACCAACTCCTGCGTCGCGGTGATGGAAGGTGGGGAAGCAGTTGTTATCCCGAACACGGAAGGCAACCGAACCACGCCGTCGGTGGTCGCCTTTACCAAGGACGGGGAACGTCTTGTGGGCGCTGTGGCGAAACGTCAGGCGGTGACAAATCCCAAGAATACCATTTTCAGCATTAAACGGTTTATGGGACGCCGTCACGCGGAAGTACGTGAAGAAGAACGCATTGTACCCTATACCGTTGGGGAAACCTCGTCCGGCGATGTGCAGGTCGAGGTCATGGGCAAGACCTACCGGCCGCCGGAGATTTCCGCCATGATTCTGCAGAAAATGCGGGAAACCGCAGAGGCCTACCTGGGCCAGCCGGTTTCCGAGGCGGTCGTCACCGTACCGGCGTACTTTAACGATTCACAGCGTCAGGCCACGAAAGATGCGGGCCGGATCGCCGGGTTGGAAGTGCTCCGCATTATCAACGAACCCACTGCGGCGGCCCTCGCCTACGGCATGGACAAGAAGAAGGACGAAAAAGTCGCCGTATATGATCTGGGCGGCGGCACCTTCGACATCTCCGTGCTGTCCATCGGTGACGACAGCTTCGAGGTGCTGAGCACCAACGGCGACACCCACCTGGGCGGTGACGACTTTGATCAGAAAATCATTGACTGGCTGGCTGAGGAGTTCCTCCGCGACCAGGGTATCGACCTGCGAAAAGATCCCATGGCCCTGCAACGCCTGAAAGAAGGCGCCGAAAAGGCCAAATGTGAATTGTCCAGCGCGGTCACCACCGACATCAATCTTCCGTTCATCACGGCGGACGCGTCCGGACCCAAACATCTCAATTACACGCTTACCCGCGCCAAACTGGAGCAACTGTGCGATACTCTGTTGCAACGCACCAAGAATCCCTGCCACCGCGCTTTGGAAGATGCCGGCCTGTCCCCCCGGCAAATCGACGAGGTCATCCTGGTCGGCGGCATGACGCGCATGCCCGCCGTCGGCAGGATTGTCAAGGAAATCTTCGGCAAAGAACCGCACCGCGGCGTCAATCCCGATGAAGTGGTCGCCATCGGCGCCGCCGTACAGGCCGGGGTGCTCGCCGGAGAGGTCAAGGATGTGCTTCTCCTCGACGTCACACCCCTTTCCCTGGGCATTGAGACGCTGGGAGGGGTGTGCACCAAGCTGATTGAACGCAACACGACGATCCCGGTCACCAAGCGTCAGATATTCTCGACGGCCGCGGACAACCAGAACGCGGTTACCATCCATGTGCTCCAGGGCGAACGCCAGATGGCACATGACAACCGAACCCTGGGCAGATTCGACCTCATGGGGATTCCGCCCGCGCCCCGGGGCGTGCCACAAATCGAGGTATCCTTTGATATCGACGCCAACGGCATCGTCCACGTCTCCGCGAAAGACCTCGGCACCGGTAAGGAACAGGCCATACGCATCGAAGCCTCCAGCGGACTTGCCGAGGACGAAATCGATAAAATGGTCCGTGACGCCGAACAGCACGCCGATGAGGACAAGAAACGGCGTGAACTTATCGAAGCCCGTAACACCGCCGACACCCTGGCCTACAGCACCGAAAAAACATTGAAGGAACACGGGGACAAAGTCGGCGAGTCCGACCGGAAAGCCGTTGAGGATGCCCTGGCGAAACTGCGCGATGTCATGGCCGGCGAAGACGTCGATGCCATCAAGGCCGCGATGGAAGCCCTGAGCAAGGCATCCCATAAACTAGCGGAAATCATGTACGCCGAAGCGGCAAAAGCCCACGGCGGCGCTCCCGGCCCGGAATCCGCCGGACCGGGCGCGGAGTATGTGCACCCCAAATCGGAAGCCGACACCGGTCCCGTGGATGCGGACTTCACCGTAGTGGATGAAGAGGAATCCGGCGGTCCTTCCCGAAACTGAAGGCGTTTTAAGAACCTACCGGGATGCCCGTGCCGTGGGCGCGGGCCCCGTTTTTAAAATCCAGGATGCAGCATTATGCCAAGTCAAACAGACTTGTATGAACTCTTGGGCGTATCCCAAAACGCCACCCAGGAAGAAATCCGGAAAGCGTACCTGAAACTGGCCCACAAGTACCACCCGGACAAAACCGGCGGCGACAAGAATGCCGAAGAAAAGCTGAAGAAGATTAACGCGGCATACGATATCCTCAAGAATCCCGAGAAACGTAAACAATACGACCAGTTCGGCAGCATGGACGGACAGCCATTTCAAGGCGGTTTCGGCCCGGGTTTCGGCGGCGATTTTTCCTCCGGCTTCGATTCCTCCTTTGGAGATATCTTCGACATGCTTTTCGGCCAGGGCGGTCGCCAGCGCGGCACCCGAACCCAACCGGGACACGACCTGGAATATGAACTCGTCCTTAAACTGGGGGAAGTGGCCCATCCCCATAAGAAAACCATTTCCTTCCAGCGGCACGAAACCTGCAGCGAATGCGGCGGCGCCGGCGCGATGAAAGGCACCCAGCCCGAAAGTTGCCCCCAATGCCACGGCACCGGGCAGGTGCGCCAGTCCCACGGCGTCTTCAGCATGAGCCGTCCCTGTAACCGCTGCGGAGGCGCCGGCCGGATCATCGCCCACCCCTGCACGACCTGCAAAGGCAGCGGCCAGGTGCAGCGCAAACGGGAACTGAATATCGACATTCCCGCCGGCGTCGAGAGCGGCACCCGCCTGCGCGTATCGGGCGAAGGCGAAGCCGGACGCCTCGGCGGGCCCCATGGCGACCTCTATATCCGGATACGCGTGCTTGAACATGAATTCTTCGAGCGGCACGGCATCGACATCGTCTGCGAGGCGCCCGTTACCCTTACCCAGGCCGCGCTGGGCGCCACCATCCGCGTCCCCACGCTCAACGGGCAAGCCGACCTGAAAGTACCAGCGGGAACCCAGTCCGGCACCCAACTACGCCTGCGCGGTCACGGGCTCAGCGACCTGCGCGGCTACCGCCAGGGCGACCAGATTGTCGTCATCGAGGTGGAAACCCCCGTCAAACTGTCCCGGCGTCAACGGGAACTGCTGGAGGAATTTGAAAGCCTCAGCAACAATCGCACCTATCCCGTCCTCGACGAATTCAAAGCCAAAACGGATTCAATGAAAAAGCATTGACCCGGTTATTCATTGTCACGCTTGACACGGGCACATTAGCACGTTCGGGTATGATGGCCGTCATAGTGATTCAAGTCTTTTCCCACAGTGATTATCTCATATGTCATCGGGAATGCTTATAGGACTCGTGGTTAAGTTTACTCCACCATTATCTTGACGGGACCGAGGAGACCGGCGGGCTTGAGATCTGCGTCAGCTTTGATGACTTTCTGGCTGGTGAAGGTGCCGGCGTTTTTCACGTCCGGGCGAGCGTCGCCGGCAAGCCGGTTTTTCCAGGGGTTGACCACGGTAATCTCAAGATGGTTCTCTCCGTCTTTCAAAGCGGCGGAGATGTCGACCTTGTAAGGATGCATCCACAACGTTCCCATTTCCCGGCCGTTGACCCGGACCACCGCGATATCATTCACTTCGCCCAGGTATAGCACAACGCCTTCCCGGGCTTCGGGCGTCGTAAAGGCGGCGCGGTACACCGCTTCGCCGGAGAAGTATTTCACATCGTCGTTCGCATGTTTTGTCCAGCAGGCGAGCTGCTGGAACATTTCCTCTCCAAAGGGAAACGTGACGGTCCACGGTCCGTCAATCTGCGCGAGGACCGCAGGCGGCTTGCGTTCGGGGGCCTTGCGCTCCTGAATATCGGCGGCCTTGCGGAAGACCACGAATACGGACGTGTGGATATCAAGGTCCACAGGCATGGAGACACGTCCTTCGGCGGCGGTGAAGGGGGGCTCCGGGTCTATGCGGCCGGTTTCGGGCCACCACAGTTCAGGAGTTTTGCCTGCCACGCGGAAGGAAATCGTTTCGGTGCGTGCGGCATCCTCCTGGTTCGAAAGGAAATAGATGTCCGTGTCGCCGTCGCGGCGGTGTTTCCAAAGGATATCCTGCGGGCAAACGACATCGGGGGCAAGTTCGAGTTTTGCGAAGGCTCCGTCAAGGGAGTCGCCGGTCAATACGCGTCCGCCGTCCCAGAGGTCGGCGACGAGGCCCTTTATCACATCATCGCAGGCAGGATAGTTTTCCATGCTGGGGGAACGCTCCGGGGCGGGGCCGAAGACCACACCCCCGGCCTCCACGAGTTCCTTGATTTTCGCCAGCAGTTCAGGCCGCATGGTTTCGGAAGGCGGCAATACAAGGAGGCTGTACGATACGCCTTCCGGCAGGACAAACCGCCCCTCCTTCACCTGAAGGCGCTGCTCGATGACCTCAGCGTTGATATAGTCGAAGTCGTATCCCTTTGGCAGTTCGGGCCGGGGCAGGCCGGTCATCTTGGGCGCATCCTCGCCGATAAAATAGGCCACGTCAACGACGGACAGGCCGCGCTGGAGCATGACGCTGCAGCGGCGCAGGTAGTCCATCCAGGGGCCGGCTTGGTCGTACCACGTATTGTGACGATTGAACTCAGTGCCGAACCACGCGTTGACGCCGGGGCGTTTATCTTCCCAGGGCTGGTGGATGACAACGTGGAGGACGAACTGGTTAATGCCCTCACAAAAAGCCCAGGTCTCCGCGCGCCTTAAGGTCACGGGGCGAAGGGGATGCCGCCGGTGAACGCTTCGGCCCAGACGATGGGCTTGCCGTAGATGTGGGCGGCCGATGCGGCGTCGCGCAGTTCGACGCTGCCCAGGTCGCCGTTGACCCAGAACTCGCCGCTGATCTCGTCGCATTCGCCGCCGTACTGGAGGAACTCACCAGGATACCCCCAGTGCCCGTAGTTCTCGAGCCACATCTTGAGGCCTTGTTCATTGCACAGGTCGCGCAGCCCGCCGACATATTCGCGCGAGACCAAGTCGGCCACGAGGCGACGCAGGTCCCACAGAAAGCGGTCGGTCTGGTCGGCACTGCCCATGATACGCCCGCTCATGGCGGGCAGCCAGGGCAGCGGATCGTACCCGTAGCGCTCCTGAAAACGTTTCGCAAAACCGTCGGTCCAGTTCTGCGGCCCCATCTCGTAGCTATCCGCCACAACATGTTTCAGGGCTTTGCGTTCGTCCGGCGTCAGGCGTCCAAGCAGATCGCCGATATAGGCATCGAAGTGCGCCTTGAGGGGCGCCCGGTTCATCTTATCCACTTCCAGGCCCGTGGCCTCCTCTGGTGACGGGCTGTTCTTGGTGCCCGTGGGCGCCATAACAGCGCGCAGCACAACCCATTCGCCCGCGGGCACGTCCCAGTGCAGGGTACCGTCCGGTTCCAGTTGCGCCGAGAGGTTCAGCACCTGTTGCGGCGCCACAGCGAGTCCCGGGGTGTCCGGTTCCGCCTGGAGCGGCCAGGTGTAGAAGTCAAAGGGAGGCAGGGGATCCTGGAACATCTTGAGGAGGGCCTTTTCCGCGTAGGATTCCGCGCGCGACGCAGGCGACAGGCGCACCTCCCCCACCTTGCACGGCGCCGAGAAGGCCAGCCGGAAATAGCGGGCCGTCACGGCCGGAAACGCGGCCACCACAGGGGCAAGCGGCACGGGGCCGACATTGATGTTTATGTTGTGCCGGTCCACGGTACAGGTTTTCACGGAATGGTATTCTTTGCCGTCTTCCTAGGCCAGCAATTCCGCTTCCACCCGGACGGCGTTTACCGGCAATACCGTTATGCTGCGCGCCGTGAAGGGTTGGGCGGACTCAAAATCGATCTTGCGTGGCGAACGGTTTGTTTCCGGGGCAAGGACACCTTCCCCCTGCGGCGCCGGGAATGCCAGCACGGCGACCTCCTGAAAGGGGCCTTCCGCCGGCCCCGGCAATTTTCCTGCAAACGATTGGGGACCGCTCAGACGCGTCTCGGGCAGAACGACGTAGCGCATGGCCTGGTCCGGTTTCACCCAGGGGCCGCCTGACTGGCTCCAGCCGGGCGAGTTGAAGAAGCCGATGTCCACGCCCAGGCGCCTCCCCTCGCGCACGGCATGCACGGCAAAGTCCCACCACGCGTCCGTGAGCGCCCTGGGCTCCGGTTTCGGGTCCATCCCGCTCTGGCCGCTGATGATACCGATGTAGCCTTCGCCGATGCCGAAGCGGTGCATGGCCTCAAGGTCCTTCGTGATGCCCGCCTTGGTGATGTGCCCGTCCATCCAATACCAATAACAGCGAGGCTTCGTGGCATCGGGCGGATTCGCGAAGAGGCTTTCCAGGTCGTCCGTCGCGGCCAGACAGACTGCGGAAGCGGCAAGGGTCAGAAACATCAGGGTTCGTGCTGAGGTCATGGATTATCTCCTCGTTGAATGTACCAGGTTCAAGGGACATTGTAAAAGTCCGATACGGCCGCAGACAAGGACCGCGCACAGCAGGGGCGGCCATTGCGCCGACACGTTTGCTACCCAGCATCTTGGGAACTGCACGCCCACCCGAGTCGTTTTCATGGCAATCCGCAATCCGGGAGTCTCACCATCCTGAATCACATAAATATACACGCTATTCCTATGAATTCCGTTTTCATCCCGGCTATCCGAACACGAAAGGGGTTCCCTAAAGCCGTTTTTTTTATCTCGAATATTTTAAACATGTTATGCGTTTACTTCTTTGAAGACTGTTGTTCTCAATCCATCTTTTCGGCCAAAACAAGCCTTTACAGCGCGCTAAGGATGAAACAGAAAATCCAGAATATGGTATACTATAGGTGGGTGTAGAGACAGAAAGGAGGTTATCCATTATGATTAATGTGATAAAGGTAAGATGCCCGCATTGTGGTATAGAAGGGCAACTGCTTCTCCCTGAAATGGATGCGATTATTGTGGGTCCCTGCCCTGAATGCAATAAGAGTGTTTTGATCTTTTCCGGAAAGGCTATGCCCCTCGATACGGAACTCATGACCAACGGAAACCGTGAAGAGATTTACAGGCATTTGTTTACGGTGCTTAGAAAGTTCGTTCGCGAACGGTTGAATCTCGTTTTTGATGGGGAACCCTCCGAGAAAGGGAGTCCGGACCGCACCAGGACCGGGGAACACTCGGAGCCTCAACGGAAGCAGGGACCAGAACGGGACGGGAAACAGGCCCCGGTGCAGGAAACGCGCCCCTCCATTTCCGCAAAAGAGGTAAAAGAGTTCCTGAACAAAGAATTACCGCTGCTGGATAATATCCACTACTTCAAAAGCATTTTCGGATAGGTTCCTCAAAATCTACCGTCCAGAAGTCGAGGAAGAAGGGAGTGGTTTAACCTTTACATCAGCACACAGGGGGTGCAGCAAGGCTCCAAGCCCTCTGTAGAGACGTTCATGCCTTCATTACCTCCAAGGGGGCTGCACGCGGCCCGAGAAAACAACTCTGTCTGAGTAAAATGGGATTGTCTCAGGCGCAACTATCGTTAGTAATGTGTTGGGGGGAGTATCGGCGCCGTATTGAACAGCGAGCAACGACCGGAATTACTGACTTGGAAAAGGGCCGAGACTCGTTTTTTTTGCCCTCCCCTCCTTTCAACTCGCATCGGCTTCTTTCAAGGTTCACAAGCGCTATCGATAACCGGTTGCTCCATGTGCGATTGTAAAATAAGCAAGGATCGTACCCTTGCCCTAAGATTACGATAATCTGCAGGGCTTACTCGATGATGGGAATTTGCGTACTACGGCAAGGTTCATCTATAGTAACAGGGTCTGTCGCGGATGGATCGAAAAGCGGGCATGATTTACACCGCAGGCCACGCGCAGAAGCGTTGTTGCGTATTTCACCGGCATCTTCACGTGTCGGCCCGGGGGGATGCCATCGCCCGGTTTCCTATTCTCGTCCTTGGCAACGGGGTAAGAAAAGACGAGTTACACTCCCGGGAGCTTTGGACGTATCCTATCCCTTAAACAGCCCTATACAACCAACTGCGGGAATACATCCATAATGATCCTGAAACAATATCCAACGGGACGAAGCGCACTTTTGTCACGCGCCGCGTGGGTAGTAGTGTTATACGTAAGCATGATGTTCATGGTGGGGCCATGGACATGGGCCCAATCCCCGGAACAGGCGCCAACGCAGGCAACGGGAAAAGGGGAGGAAGGGGAGCGCGGCGACTCCGAGGCCTCGGATCAAATCAAGACACTGGAAGCCCGGCTTGCCGAAGTGGACGGTGAAATTGGAGAAGCCAGCGCCCAGGAAACCGCGGCGGCGGAAGGCACCCTCCATCTGCCGCTGGACGCGATTCAGGCACGCAGTACCGCCCTGCGCAAATTGAAAGCGGCGGTTCAGCAACGTCTAAGCGTGCTCCGCGTATATGGGGATATTCTGGAGCGCCGCGACAAAGCCGAAACCGCGCTGGGAGAATTTCGACGTCTTGAGCAGCCGCCGCCCTATACCATCGATTTTCTGGACCAGATGAGCACCACTTTAAAAGTCAAACGGACCGATGTGGAAGCTGAAACCATGTCCCTGAATACCGCCCGCGAACGGGTGGAAATGGAGCGTCCTGACATTGCCA
>Ga0116149_1004521_pt1 | contig 13603 bp, 9 predicted proteins | sample AD_UKC057_MetaG_FD_89787 | JGI IMG/M metagenome (GOLD analysis project Ga0116149, IMG submission 89787) | Active sludge microbial communities of municipal wastewater-treating anaerobic digesters from USA - AD_UKC057_MetaG | ecosystem: Engineered > Bioreactor > Anaerobic > Digestate | place: USA...
AACTGCCGGTTTGCAAGCTATACCCTGCTGACCAAGGGAAGCTATCCCGCCGAGCTCAATATCATGCTGCCGTTCGCAATGGTTCTCGAAGACCACAACAACGACCAGCTGCACGTAATGCCTGCCTACTACTGGCTCTATAATATGTACGCCCTGGAGCGGAACAGCTGGAAATACCGCACCCGCGACAAGCGTAAAACAATTGTACAGCGGATCGAAACCGATTTTCTGGCACCCGATACCGTTGCCGAAATTGTTCATGCCCTTGCCCTGCTCGAGCGCTGGACGGGCAAAGCATGGTACCGCGCGCAGGACACCGGCAGCGATCAACCTGCGGCCGCAGCTCAGCTGCCTTCGGACGACCAGCTGGAAGCGAAAGGACGGGAGTTGATCGTCGGTTCGCCGGAGACCGTGAACGCTCTTTTTGTCGAAGGCGAAGAGATGGAGCGGGGCAAGCGGCCGGTTCGCATTCTCAAGGTGGTTAAAGCCTGGAATGCCTACCGTCAGATGCTGGCTTACTATGGAGTCAAATCGATCGCCTCGTATCTTTCGGAACACGGCATTCACTACGCCTATTTCAACGCGCAAGTGCCCGCCAAGGTTTCCCTTTCCTGGGTCAACATGGGTGGCCAGCTTGTTCCGGAAGACAAGGTCGACGGACTTCGCGCCTCGATACGCACCGGACTCATCAATTCATGGACGGAAGTGCACGAACAGTACGACGCCTGGTGGACCATATACCAGAAGGACAAGGCTGAAAACGCCTATGAAATCCTGCGCTTCCTGACCGGCCAAAGCGTCATCTCGGCCGAACTGTGGAACAGCCTGATCGAAGACGCGCGAAAAACACGCGCCTATATCGAGGAACAGGTATACATTACCAAGGCAAAGGATTATACGAACTCGTTCAGGGGCATCACCTATCGCAACGACGCCGAACGGGATGCCGTGCTTGGAAAAGTCGAAGACAATTCATTTATAAAAATCGCGAACAAGGATACAGCGGCGTTCAACGCCATGCTTGACGCGGTACGGGGGTAAGAATGCCGATCACGCTAAAAAACAAACAGGTACGGCTCGTTGTAGAGAAGGCCGGCGAACGATACCGGGGCAGCCGTTTTGACTGGAACGGTCTTGTTTCCTCGGTTACATTCCGGGGAGTGGAAGTGCTCGGGCAGGAAAAGCCCTTCTTTCAGCGGAATTCCCGTCTTTTTGGCCGCGGGCTTCACAACGAATTCGGGATTACGCACTGTATTGGCTACGACGACTGCGCCGTCGGTGAATGGTTTCCCAAAATCGGTACCGGCTGGCTCAAAAAAACCGAACAACCGTATTTCTTCTATAACCAGTACGAGCTGGAGAAGCTGGATTTCTCCTTTGAGCGCGAAAACGAACGCTCGGTACGGTTTTCCTGCTCATCCGGGGAACGGAACGGCTATTCCTACTCGTACGATAAAACCATAACGCTCGAAGATTCTTCATTTACGGTGTCCTACCGTCTGGAAAATACTGGAGATAAAACTCTGGAAACCGACGAGTACGTTCACAACTTTCTCTGTGTTTCCGGTAAGCGCATCGGTCCTGAATACCGCCTCCAGCTTCCCTGGACGCCCGATCCGGCAAAGCTTATCGAGAACAACAATCCCGACGGTATTATGCATCTGGAAGGCAATTCGGTCCGATTTTCCGGCACGACAGAAAACCAGTTTTATCTGGGTGGGCTTTCGGAAGGAATAACGGAGCGCGACGGACTTGCGGCTTCCTGGAAGCTTGACTGCGGGCCGGTTTCTGTGGTTGAAACAGGATCGTTCAAGCCGTCGGCTGTCCATCTGTGGGGTTGGAAAAAGGTAATCAGTCCCGAGGTGTTTTTCCGTTTCAGGCTGGAAAGCGGAAATATTGTTACCTGGGAGCGTACCTGGACCGTATCGGCTATTTGAGCGGTTTTCGATCGGCGTATTCGTCTCCGACGTATACGCGCGGAACCCGCTTGTTTATTGCGCAGGTGACTTCGTAGGGAATGGTTTCCAGCATATCTGCGACGGTTTTTGCCGAAGTCCTGGCTGGACTCGGCCCGAATATGGTAACCCGGTCCCATCGTTGCACCCAGGGGTCCGGGCCCAGATCGATCATGCACTGGTCCATGCATATTCTTCCGACAATCGGAAATTCCTGGTCTCCAATGCGTACCAGCAGTCCGGGCGACAGCTTCCGGTTCAGTCCGTCTGCGTATCCCACGGGAATCGTGCCGATCCACGTATCTTCCGGGGCATGCCAGATGCGTCCGTACGACACTGCGGAGCCCGCGCGCACTTTTTTGATAGCTACCAGCTGCGTTTCCAGCTCCATAACCGGGCGGATGTCGATGCGTTCGGCGAGACAGTCGTCCGGAGGGTATCCGTACACCAGAATTCCGGGGCGGACCATGTCGAAGCAGGCGTCCGGATGGAGGAGCACTGCTCCCGAGTTTGCCGCGTGTACGATTCCCGGATCGATACCTTCTTCCCGGATCGCCGTGCAGGCTGTTTTGAACAGTTCGAGCTGTGTGCGTGTAAAGGCGATATCTTCCGGTTTTGTTGAATCAGCCACAGAAAGGTGAGTGGCGACGCCTTCGAGCAGCAGGTTTTTTTCTTTTGCGATTCGTTTTGCAAGAGGATTCGCCTCGTCGGGCCAACACCCGATGCGTCCCATTCCGGTGTCGATTTTCAGGTGAACCGGAACCGTTTTTCTCATTCGATGCGCTTCCGCGCCAAGATCGCCGATAAACTCTTCGTCAACAACCAGCGGGGTCAGTTCAAATTCGACGATTGCCGGGATTTCTTCAGGAATCGGGAGGCTCAACGACAGAATCGGAGCGACGATACCCGCCTCCCGAAGCTCGATGCCCTCCTGTACAGTTGCGACGGCGAGACAGGAAACGCCGGCCCGTATGGCCGCAACCGCAGTTTTAAGGGCGCCGTGTCCATACGCATCCGCTTTTACGGGAATGCACATCTTTGTGCCGGCAGGGATTATTTTGCGAATTTGTGCAATGTTATATTGTAAATTTTCCAGATGGATGATTGCTCTTGTAGCACGCATACGGTATTCTACTGCTTTGATATTTCCTGTGCAAGAAGACGCGGTGTTCCGCCGCAATCCGTTTTCTTGTAACCGCACACAGGGCGCCCCGAAAAACTCGGTTAGTTTTCCTCGGTACCCGGCAGTACGGTACCCCAAAGCATTTGTTGCTTTTTCGCAAAAAGTTTTGTAACAAAAATCAAGGCAGGTTTGTATATGCATCGTCGTGTTTTGTGTGTTATCCCGTTAGCTCTTTGTATGCTTGCATCGTGCGCTTCGGTGGAGACTGCAGCCGGAACCGGTACGGTTGTCCGCTATGGTGCCGGCAGTGCGGAAGACAGCTCTGCAATCAAGAGTTCGACCTCTCCGGCTTCAGTGACTGCTTCTGCACCGGCTTCTGCACCGGCAAAGGACGGGGCGGCTGTTGAGCCGGTGTCCGGGAAGAAAACCGCGAAAACTGGGGCAAAAACGCCCGATTCAGAAAAAAATCGGAACGATCCCGCAGCCGAACGTGCAAAACTGGTTGATGCTGTGCGCGCGCAGGCGCTCCCGTACGAAGAATCGCTTGCGGAAGCCCTTGGTGTTTTCGATTTTCCGGCAGCCCTCGCCGCAGCCGATCAGGCTCTAGCTCAGTATGCGCCGTACGCTGAATGTGCGGAATCTGCCGCTTCCGTCCGGGAGCGCCTGCAAGAAGCCTTGTCCGCGGTCAGCCTGGTGCCTGTAGATTACCCTGCAGAGACTGCCGCCGGTACTGCGTTCCGCAAACCGTTCCGGATTAAAGCCGTGCGGCGCTCGGGGGAAGAATCGGCTCCGCTTGCAGGCTTCCCGGTGCGCATAGGGTTGGGCCTTGAATCTGCGGATGCCTCCGCACCTGCCGCACCCGCCGCATCAGTTGCGCCCTCCGCACCTGCCGCTCACGTGGCTGGTGCCGACGGGATCGTATCGTTCCAGGCGCCTGTTCCCCAAAAAGCAGGAAAGGACACCCTGGTTTTCTCGGCCGCCCTTTCCAGTGTCGACCCAGAGCTCTCGGCCAGTATTGCCGATCTTGCATCAGAGAACGGACCGCTTTCTGTTTCTCTTCCGCACACTGTTTTTACAAACGCCAAAAGACACTCAACTACGATTTCCATACTCGACTACGACAAGAACGGTAAACCGATCCGTTCGAGCAATCCCTCGGCGACTGCACTGCTGAAGCCGCTCGTCCAGAGAGGCTTCGGCCGCATCGGCATGGCCGATTTTCCCGATCAAATTGCCGCAGGCGACAGCGCCGTCCTTTTCAAGGCAGCAAAAAGCCTGTTCGGTTCCTCCGTCCGCCGCTTTATCTGGGGCACAGTGAAGATTGCGTCGCTCGAACAGGGAGTGGACAACACATGGACCTGTATCCTTTCGGCCGAGATCGCGGTGCACGACTTTGTAGACAATGCCGAAGTGTTTTCTGTAACACTTGAAGGCTCCGCTACCGCCAAGACCGAAGCATCTGCCATTACTGCTGCCCGCGCCAAACTTGCCGGAGAACTCCTCGTCGACGCCCTCTACTACGGGATGTAGCGGTCAAAGCCCGAAGCCGGTTGCTTCGGGCTTTGACCTTGCAGTTTTGCTACACCAACCGGTTTGCAAAACTGCGCGACATTAAGGTAGACATTGAAAAGCTGACGTTTTTCAATGTCCGGGAAAGGCGGTCAAAGCCCGAAGCCGGTTGCTTCGGGCTTTGACCTTGCAGCTGTTCTTCATATATACCACAGGTTCCGCAGCAGGACTGCATGTACCGGTTTCGGTTTTTTCTGTTTCACGATATACTGGTGAAAAGGGGAACGCGATATGTACAGTCTGGTCTTGTTGCTTGTGTTTTTGACCGTTATGGTTTCCGTCGGTGTCTGGGGAATGAAGAAAACTTCCACTGTAAACGATTTCTTTCTGGGCGGCCGCTCGCTCGGTCCGTGGATGAGCGCCTTCGCGTACGGTACTACCTACTTTTCGGCCGTCATCTTCATCGGTTTCGCCGGCAATCAGGGTTGGAACCTGGGCCTGGGCGCCATCTGGATCGGAATCGGTAATGCAATTCTGGGCGCCCTGCTCGCCTGGCTGGTGCTCGGTAAACGCACCCGGCGCATGACGCAAAACCTGAACGTCATGACCATGCCCGAATTTCTGGAAGCCCGGTACGGTTCCGACCACCTCAAAATGATTTCGGCCGTGCTGATTTTTGTCTTTCTCCTGCCGTACTCCGCCTCGGTATTCAAGGGGCTCGGCCATCTGTTTGAATCCACGTTCGGCATTTCCTACGACTTTGCCCTCATCGTACTGATCGGCATTACCGGCATTTACCTGGTGCTTGGCGGCTACTTTGCCGTTACCATGACCGACTTCATACAGGGTTTTATCATGCTCGCCGGAGCGATCGCCATGCTTGTCGTACTCACGGCAAAAGCCGGCGGCCCCGTTGCGGCGGTTACCGCCGTCGCTTCAGCGTATCCGGAGCACATACCGGAAGCCGCGCGGCCGTCCCTCCTGACCGTCGGGTCGCTCATTTTTATGACGAGCTTCGGTACCTGGGGGCTCCCGCAAATGGTGCAGAAATTCTATGCGATCAAGGACGAGCGGGTTATCGGCAAGGCAGCAGTCATTACGACGCTTTTTGCCCTTGTCATCGGGGTGTGCGCATACGCTACCGGGGCTTTAAGCCACGTTTATTTTACCCCGGAGACGGTTCCGCACCTTGCGAACGGTCAGGTGAATTACGACCTGATCGTCCCGACTTTACTTACCGCCCACCTCCCCGAGATTTTGCTCGCAATTATCTTGCTGCTGGTCCTTTCAGCCTCGATGTCTACTCTTGCCTCGATCATTCTGGTGTCCTCGTCTGCAATCACGATCGACTTGTATAAAGGATATCTCCATCCCGAAGTGAGCGAAAAACAGTCTCTTTTGACCATCCGGATACTGTCCGGTGTGTTTATTCTGTGCTCGTACGCAATCTCCAGGATGCAGGTCGGATTTATCGTAACGCTCATGTCTCTTTCCTGGGGCGTTCTTTCCGGTGCGTTTATGGCGCCGTACATTCTGGGCATTTTCTGGAAGGGCGTTACCAAGGCCGGAGCGTACGCGGGCTTTTTTGCAGGCGGTTCGACGGCGATTATTCTCTTTTTTGCCCTTGGGCCGGCCAATTCGCCGCTCGCGTCGAGCATCGCCATGATCGTTCCGTTTATCGTTGTTCCGCTTGTCAGCGCAGTCACCCCGAAAATCAAGCCGGAAATACTGCAGACTGCTTTCGGGGAATGAGCTTTTTTGATACCATATACACACGAGCCGATTTCAAAAGTCGGTTACTTTTGAAATCGACTTTTGGAGAAAAATCACAAGTCTTTCTATTATAAAGACTTGTGATTTTTTTCCATGTATATCTAAGGTTGCTCTTTCACAACTTTCCGAGTTTTGAAAGAGCCTCACACATTTATTTGTAAGGACATGCAATGAAAGAACTGGTTCTTCTCGGCGACGAAGCGATCGCCGTCGGTGCGCTCCATGCGGGCGTTTCGGGCTGCTTTGGGTATCCGGGCACCCCGTCAACTGAAATTCTGGAATATCTGGTCAATAATTACGAAAAAACGAGCGGGCCTGTTGCCCAGTGGTGCGCCAACGAAAAAACCGCCTACGAAACAGCGCTCGGCGTCTCGTTTGCCGGCAAGCGCGCCATTGTAACCATGAAGCACGTCGGACTCAATGTTGCCGCCGATCCGTTCATGAACTCGTCCCTCCTGCAGATTAAGGGAGGCCTTGTGTGCATCGTCGCCGACGACCCCCAGATGCATTCGAGCCAGGGCGAGCAGGACACGCGGTATTACGCAGACTTTGCGATGGTGCCCCTGTTCGAGCCGACAAACCAGCAGGAAGCCTACGAAATGATGGGCGAAGCCTTCGAGGTTTCCGAGCGCCACCATGTTCCGGTCATTATGCGGATGGTCACGCGCCTTGCCCATTCGAGAGCCATCGTACGGGTTCAGGATCAGCGCAGGTCTGAAAACGTATCAGCGAAAGGGCTGCCTCAAGACTGGATGCTGCTGCCCGCCCTTGCAATGAAAAACTACCGCAAGATGATCGAAAAACAGTCGGATCTTCAGTCCTGGGCGAACGCGAATCCGCGCAACAAGCTCGTTTTGAATCCGAAGCGCACAGATCTTGCGATTATCACGAGCGGTCTTGGCCGGAACTACTTTGAAGAAAACCGTGCCGACTACGAAGCGTCTTGCGGGGAGGCGGGGCTTCCGTCGCGCCTGCATATTTCCGGTATGCCGCTTCCGGCGTCTCTTATCCGGCAGATTGCCGACAGCGCCGAAACGGTTCTGGTTATCGAGGAAGGCATGCCCTTTATCGAACGGCAGCTGAAAGGCCTCGTTCCGGGCAAAAACACGATTACGGGCAAGCTCTCCGGAGCTCTTCCCCGCGTCGGCGAGCTCAATCCGGATATTGTCCGCGCCGCGCTCGGCCTTGCGCCGCGCGAGAGCGCGCTCGACGGGCTCGAACTGCCGTCTCTTTCCGGCCGGCCTCCGCAGCTGTGCAAGGGTTGCCCGCACCACGATTCCTATAGCTCGCTTAATCTGGCGGTCGAGCGGCTCAACGCAAAAGAAGGCGCTGTTTCAACGGCCGTGTGCGCCGACATTGGGTGCTATGCACTCGGCGCGGCGTCGCCTCTGCGTGCTGTCGAAACTATTGTCTGTATGGGCGCTTCCATCGGCATGGCGCGCGGTGCGGCCGAAGCCGGCGTCAAATACTCCTTCGGCGTGATTGGGGATTCGACCTTTCTCCATTCCGGCCTGACCGGCATAGTGGACGCCGTTTCGACCAAAACTCCGATGACGGTTATCATTCTTGACAACTCGATCGTCGCGATGACCGGCTGTCAGCCGACCATGCTGCCTTCCAGCCAGCTGGAAAAAATCGTCGTCGGGCTTGGTGTCGACCCTGCCCACGTGCGCGTGCTGGACACGAAGCCGGACAAGGTCGAGGAAAATGCGCAGATAATAATGGAAGAAGCCGAATATCGCGGCCTTTCGGTGCTTATTCTGGTGCGCGAGTGCCTGGAAGCGTTCCGCATGCGGCGCAAAAAGGAAGCGAACGCCAATGTCTGACCCAACGACGGCATCGGGCAACAATTCCGGCCGGGCGCCGAGGTGGAACCTCGATTCAGTGTTTCCGGGCTTTGATTCATCTGAATACCGCTCTGCAAAGAGCCGGCTTTCGGCTCTTGCGCGCGAAGTTCCGGCGCACATGGAAAAAGCCGGTATAGGCCGTGCGTCCGAAGGCCAGGCTAGCGAAGGCCGTGCGTGCGAAGTCCGTGCCGCTGTGCCGGATTTTTCTGTCTGGCTGCAGGATGCGCTCGCACTTTTGAACGAAGCCGACCTGTATTCGCGCACCCTGTCGTCGTATTGCTATGCGATCTATTCGACGAATACCGCCGACAAGCGCGCGATGAACGAAATAAACGCAATTGAAGAAATGTGCGTGCCGTTCGCGCGCGCAGAGGTCCTTTTTTTAAACGCGCTTTCGGCACACGAAGACGAGGTGCGCGAGGCTGTTTCCGGAAACCCGGAAATTGCCCCGTATTCCTTTTACCTTGAGGACGCTCTTTTCTGGCAGAAAAAGCAGATGAGTGCGGCCGAGGAAGACCTTGCGGCAGATCTTGCGCGGACCGGTGCTGATGCCTGGGGACGGCTGCAGGAGCAGATCACGTCGGGTGCCGACTGCCTGTGGGACGAAGCGTCCGGAGAGCGAAAAACCCTTGTGGATCTGCGTTCGCTTGCCTACGACAAGGACCGTTCGGTGCGCGAAAAAGCCTTTCATAAGGAACTGGAAATCTGCGCTTCTGCTGCGCTGCCCGTAGCCTCTGCACTCAACGGTATTAAGGGAACGGCGGTGTTGCTGAACAGGCGGCGTGGATGGACCGGAACGGCAGGTTCGTTTCCACTCGATCCCGCGCTGGAAAAATCGGTTGCGCAGGGACGTCTTTCGCCCAAGGCGCTCGAAGCGCTTATCGGGGCAATGGAGGATTCGCTTCCGTACTGGCGGCGGTATCTCAAGGCAAAAGCGAAAATCATGGGGATTCCTGCGTGCGCCTTCTACGATCTTTTTGCACCCATCGGGGGCAAGTTCCCCCAGTACGACTGGGAGACTGTCCGATCGACCGTTGTATCCAGCTTCGAAAGCTTTTCTCCCCGGCTGGGCGTCTTTGCGCGCCGTGCGTTTGAATCTGGCTGGATCGACGCCGAAAGCAGAAGCGGGAAGGTGAGCGGGGCGTACTGCACCGACATGCCGCTAGTCAGGGAAACCCGCGTGCTCGCGAATTTCGACGGTGCCTTTAACAGCGTGACGACGGTCGCGCACGAACTGGGCCATGCGTTCCATTCGGACGTCGTGATGGAACTGCCGCCGCTGCAGCAGGACTATCCGATGACGCTCGCAGAAACTGCCTCGATCTTTGCCGAGACAATCGTCTTCAACGATGTGCTGGCCAAGGCGTCTGCAGAAGAAAAGCTCGGGCTTATCGAAGCGCACTTGCAGGACGGGTGCCAGATTTTGGTGGACATACTTTCGCGCTTTTATTTTGAGCGTTCGGTTTTCGCCGACCGGGCTTCGGGAGAACTTTCGGCGGAGGATCTCTGCGCCAAGATGAGAGAGGCACAGCTGCGCACGTACGGGGACGGCCTGGATTCCAGTCTGCTGCATCCGTATATGTGGCTGGTAAAAATACATTACTATTCGAGCGATCTTTCGTTCTACAACTTTCCGTATGCTTTCGGCCAGCTGTTCGGGATGGCCCTGTACGCGCGCTACAAGTCGGAAGGCAGCGGTTTTGCGGCGGTCTACGAGGATCTGCTGCGGGAAACCGGCCGGATGGATGCGGTGTCGCTGACTGCCCGCGCAGGCTTCGACATCGAGTCGCGGGAGTTTTGGCAGAACGGCATCGATCTGTTTATCAGGGAAATCGACGAATTCGAACGCCTCGCCGACGCCTCAGAGAGCAAAAAATGAGACCATTAAATGCTGCACGATTTACTAAGGTGCCAAGGAGAAACACATGACCTACGATATAATACTTGCCGGAGTCGGCGGACAGGGAGTCCTTTCGATCGCAACCATCATCGCGCGCGCTGCTATGCTGGACGGGCTGACTGTCAGGCAGTCCGAAGTACACGGCATGAGCCAGCGGGGCGGCGGGGTGCAGGCGCATCTGCGTATTTCCGACGGAACCATTAACAGCGACCTTGTGCCCCTGGGCAGTGCCGACATGATACTCGCGATGGAGCCGATGGAAAGCCTCCGCTACCTTTCGTACCTGAAAAAGGGCGGAATCCTGGTGACCGCCGCCGAGCCTTTTGTGAACATCGGCGATTATCCCGATCCGGAAACCCTGTACGCGGCAATCCGCAAGCTTCCCGGCTCCCGCATTGTCAAGGCAGCGGATCTTGCAAAAGAAGCGGGACACGCCAAATCGGTGAACATGGTACTGATCGGCGCGGCCCTTTCGGCCCTGCCTGTTACGCATGATTCCGTCGCGAAAAGCGTACACGATACCTTTGCGAAAAAAGACCCCCGCCTTGTGGATATTAACATGAAGGCGCTCGAACTTGGGGGTAACGCTTCATGAGCGCGCGCGGGATCCCCTACAGGGATAAGGCGGTTGAAACGGCTCCGCGCGAGGTGATTGAGTGGATGCAGCTGACTGCCCTGCGCAAGCAGGTCGCCGCAGCGCTCAAGACTCCGTTCTATGGACCCCGGCTTGCCGAACGGGGCATTTCTTCCGGCGAAGATATCAAGACGCTTGCCGATATCCGGAAGCTGCCCTTTACAACCAAAAACGACCTTCGCGAGGCGTATCCCTTCGGGCTTCTCGCCGTTCCCAAGGAGGAGGTTGTCCGGGTACACGCTTCCAGCGGTACGACCGGCACGCCGACTGTCATTTACCTGACCCAGCACGATCTGGATATGGCGAGCGACACTATGGCCCGCTCCCTGCAGGCTGCCGGCGGCACCAAGGACGACATAATCCAGAACATGATGACCTACGGTCTTTTTACCGGCGGACTCGGGTTTCACTACGGGGCAGAAAAGATGGGCGCCATGGTAATTCCGACAAGCGCGGGCAATACGCTCCGGCAGCTCAAGTTTATGAAAGACTTCGGCACCACCATGATCCATGCAACGCCGAGCTACCTGTTGCACTTGCACGCTGCGATCGAAGAAGCAACCGACCTGAAGCGGAGCGATCTGAAACTCCGCAAGGCGATCACCGGGGCGGAACCCCATTCCGAGGAACTCCGGCAGAAAATTCAGGACAAGCTCGGCATTGAAGTATACAACTGCTACGGCATGAGCGAATTGAACGGCCCGGGAGTCGCCTTTGAGTGCGTGTTCCGCACTGGGCTCCACATATGGGAAGACCGCTACATTATGGAAATTATCAATCCCGACACGCTGGAGCCCGTGGCTGAAGGCGAAACAGGAGAGCTGGTAATGACTATCCTTTGCCGCGACGCTATGCCGCTTTTGCGGTACCGCACGCGCGATCTGACTCGGATACTGCTCGATCCCTGTCCCTGCGGACGGACGCACCGGCGGATTGCGCGCTTTACCGGCCGCACGGACGACATGCTGATTATCAACGGCGTGAATGTCTTTCCGAGTCAAATCGAGGAAGTACTCCTGAAGGCAAAAGGCGTCGGAGCGAACTACCTTATAATAGTAGAAAAAGCGGGAGATCTGGACCGGCTGACCGTGCAGGTTGAAATAACGCCGGAAATGTTCGCGGACGACGCGAGGGTGATCAACGCGCTCCGCGACACACTGAAATCGGAGATGACCGCACTTATAACGATCAATCCCCATATCGAAATCAAACAACCGGGAAGCTTGCCCGTATCCGAAGGGAAGGCTAAGCGGGTAGAAGATCGTCGCCCCAAAGCATAGTGTTCGGTGCATCGCCGCATCGGCCGGCTGTCGGTTGTTGGCTCGCTGTCGGCTGGCTGCGTTTTTATCGGTGAGGGCGCGAAGTGATGTAGACTCCCGCAACGATAAGTGCGGCTCCGGCGAGCGCAAAGGGGGTGAGCGGTTCATCCAGGAAGATGGCTGACTCCGCGAGTGTAAACACCGGAATAAAGTAGATTAGGTTGTTTGCCTTGACCGCACCGAGTTCCTTGATAACCCGGTTCCAGACTACATAGGCTCCGCAGGAAGCGAAGAGCGTGAGAAAGAGCAGGTTGATCAGTATTTTCGGCTGCGCACATGCGGCGAGCTCGAAGCGGGGCGGGAAGAAAAAGAGTACGGGCAGAATAGTGAGCAGGGTGTAGAAAAAAATCTTGCGCGTTATATAAAAGGATGAGCGCTTGGTGTCCAGCGTGCGGATAACGATCGAGTAGATTGCCCAGGATGCCGATGACACAAGGGCGAGCAGGTCGCCGACGGGATTAAGGCGCAGGACGAATTTCCCGTTGAAGACGACAAAGCCGACGCCGAGGAAGGCAATGAGGGCGCCTGCGATAGCGGGTTTTCCGAGTGGTTCGTCCTTAAGCGCAAAATGCGCTACGATTGCGGTCAGAATCGGGGCTGTCGATACTAACAGAGAGACATTCGATGCGAGCGAATACTCGAGGGCAAAATTTTCCGCAAGAAAATAGACCGAGCCTCCGGACAATCCGGCAAGCACCAGTTTGAGTTCGCTTTTCAGGCTTTCCGGGCGGTGGATGCGCGGATACAGGGCGAACATCAGGACATACGCCAGAAGGAATCGGTACAACAAAATTTCGATGGGCGTAAAAGTGTCCAGAAGGACTTTTGTAGAGATAAACGTAGAACTCCATACAACGATTGTTGCGAATGCGAGCGCGTAGGCACCTGTTTTTCCCAGGTTCACCCTGGACAGTTTCCTGAGTTTTCCAGTTTCCTGTTGTTTCATGATGAGCTACTGTATATTGAAACCTGCATTGCATGCAAGCTTTTGAAATCGATGAGCGAATTTGTACCAATTTGATGGAAATTCGTTGTAGTTCATGGCAGTATGGTATGAAGGCATCCCTGATGCAATTCTGGAGGGACTGTATGAGCGCAAAAAAGCAGTTGGCGGGAAATCTGCCGGAGGTTGAGTGGTTTCGCGAGCGGACGGAATCGTTTAGAGGCACGTGGAAACGGGCTGAATGGCACGAAAATGGCGATCGCAAGCTGGCGTCGCTCAGGCAGTCGATACGTAGATATGCTTCCTCCATCAACAAGCTTCCCGAGAACTTTTTGCCCTCGGTGTTAGACCAGCACCTTGCGGTTCTTTCCCAGGGCTACGAATACCAGGTTTTGGAGATAATCGAAGTTGCCGGCGGCGACCGTTTTGTGTGCCGCAATACGGACGGAGAAGCCTTTGTTGTTTATTCGCACTCTATCGAAATAAATCGAGAGGAAGGGAGTGTTTCGTTTTTGACAGCTCTCATTCGGCTCGATGCAGCACCGGATTTGCCCGGTATAGAGGATTCGCCCGGTACAGAGGATTCGCCCGGGACGGTTG
>Ga0116149_1004522_pt1 | contig 13602 bp, 7 predicted proteins | sample AD_UKC057_MetaG_FD_89787 | JGI IMG/M metagenome (GOLD analysis project Ga0116149, IMG submission 89787) | Active sludge microbial communities of municipal wastewater-treating anaerobic digesters from USA - AD_UKC057_MetaG | ecosystem: Engineered > Bioreactor > Anaerobic > Digestate | place: USA...
AAATAAACTGAAAATTTTTACATTATTTTTTTTCGTAAAAAGGCTGGGACACTCAAATCATCATCCTCCTCGCCTTCGGGAGATTCAACAGCCTCAGGAGTAGCAGCTGGCTTGGCTGGTTCAACCTGAGCTTTCTTAAGGGCGGACATAAAACCTTTACGACTCTCTCTAGCTTCTGTCCCGCTGTCTGACTGATTTTTTTCCACAAAACTAGTTGGCTTATAGAAAGAATCAAAAGCCTTACTAGCAGTTCCACCTTCAGCTGAGGCAGGGTTATCAAAACCAGCGGCAATCACCGTCACTCTGACCTCATCCTTAAAATTATTATCTATGGTAGTACCAAAAATTATTTTAGCCTCCTCGTCTACGGCGTTAGTAATAATTTTAGCCGCTTCATGCACCTCATCTAAAGACAAACTGGGTCCACCAGTAATAGTAAACAGAACGCCCTTGGCGCCATCAATGGACATTTCTAAGAGCGGTGAGCTAATGGCCGCCTTAGCTGCCTCAATCGCTCGATTCTCGCCACTGGCCTGGCCAATACCCATTAAGGTACTACCAGCATTAACCATAATAGATTTTACATCGGCAAAATCAACATTAATAAGAGCGGGTGTATTAATAATTTCAGCGATACCCTGAACACCTTGACGCAAAACATCATCTACGATACTAAAGGCTTCTAAAATAGTGGTCTTTTTATCAATAACCTGAAAAATGCGGTCATTAGGAATAGTAATAATAGCGTCAACTTTGCCAATGAGTTCATTTTGGCCACGTTCGGCAATTTTCCAACGCTGGGCCCCTTCAAAAGTAAAAGGCTTAGTTACTACGGCAATGGTTAAAGCCCCTAGGTCACGAGCCAATTCGGCAATAATCGGTGAAGCGCCAGTACCAGTACCTCCGCCTAAACCGCAAGTGATAAATACCATATCAGCCCCCTTTAAGGCATCTCTTATCTCGTTTTGCGACTCAGCCGCAGCGTCACGTCCTAAATCAGGATTCATCCCCGCGCCCAAACCCTTAGTAATAGTTTTACCAATGTGTATTTTGAGAGGTGATTTATTATAATTTAAATCTTGAACATCAGTATTAACAGCGATAAACTCTACCCCCTTAATACCACCCTCAATCATCCGATTAATAGCATTACCACCAGAACCCCCTACACCAACTACTTTGATATTGGCTGGCGCCTCAACGGCTGGCTTGACTTCAGTCATAAAATATAAATTAAGACTATATAAATAAAATCTTTAACTTGATTGTAAATTATCTACCCAAAAAAATCAAGCAACTAGTCTTTCAAAAATAAAGAGCCAAACCAATCTTTAACCTTTTTTACGGCATGTCCGGGCTTAAAACCATGCCTAATATTATCTTCTTCTTCAATGGATGAATAATGATCACCCCAAGCTACTAATCCCAGGGCTGTTAGATAACTTAAATCATTAACCTTATCTACCACCGAAGGAACATTACGATTAGCCCCTAGACAGACGGGCAAACGTAAATTCTTTTTAGCTAAATCAGTAATACCAGCTAACTTAGCTCCGCCACCCACTAATACTATACCGGCTGGCAGCATGCCTGACCGGTTAATTTTCTTTAACTCTGCATCTATTTTGGTAAAAAGCTCCCCCACTCGCGCTTCAATAATATTAGATAAATACTTCATAGATATAGTCATGGGCTCATCAACTTCATTATCTGGAGTGATTAGGGGAGTAATATCCAATTCTTCATCTTTATCTACTTTGTCCGGATTAGCTTGGCCATATTCTAATTTAATTTTTTCCGCCAAGTTAATAGAACACCTTAAACCAATAGCAATATCGGCAGTGATATGGTCAGAGCCAATCGGCACAACTGCGGCATGCAGTAGTTCACCTTCCTCAAACACAGCCAAACTAGTAGAAAGAGAGCCAATATTGACTAATGCGACTCCTAATTCTTTGGACCGAGGAGTAATGGCCGCCTCAGCCGCAGCAAAAGGAGCAATAATAATATTATTAATATATAAACCAGTCTGCTTAATAGCTTTACTTAAATTACGCACTTGATTACTTAATAGCTGGACAATTAATACTTCCACCTCTAAACGAATACCTGACATTCCTACTGGACTTTTAACATCTTCTTGATTATCTACCCGATAATTAATAGGGATGACATGCAATACTTCATAATTGGCCGGTAAAGACAAGGCCTGAGCTGCTTCAATAACTCGATTCATGTCTTCAGCCGTAATTTCATTATTAGCCTGATTAATAGCCACCACTCCCTTACTACGTTCACATTTTAAGCTTGGCGCACTGATACTGGCATAAACACTGTCTAAACGTACACCAATTAATCGTTCTGACTTTTCTAAACAAGCTAAAACCGAGGAAGTAACTCCTTCAATATTATTGACAATTCCCTTGCTCATACCAGTTACCGGAGCCGCTACTGCCCCGATTATCTGCAGTTGCCCAGCGGTGATTTGGCCCACTACTAATCTAGCCTCGGTTGAACCGACATCTAATCCGGCAATTAAACTTTGATCTCTCATAGTATTATATTATATGGTCATAAATAACTTAATTACCCGCGGTCCAAATAAAAATACACCAACCACCACGGCTGTACTTGCCACCAGAAAAACTGCTCCAGCCATAATATCTTTAATCTCCTTAACATAAATATCTAGTCGCGGTTTTAATAAATCGCTAACCCGCTCTACTGCACTATTAAATATTTCAGTTAAAAGAACCAAACTAATAGTTAAAACAAGAACTGCCCACTCCACGGCCTTAAACTTACTTAATATTGCCAGTATGATAATAACTATAGCTATAGATAATTCAAGGGCAAAATTTTGCTCTTCTTTAGTGACTCGCCGCAGACCGCGATGAGCATAATGGAAACTTTTTTTCAACCGTTTGCCGCTTAACATATATTATAGCTATCTAAAAATTGTTCACCAAGTTTAATCATAATCGCCCGCCCCTCCTGGCTATCGTCTTCATAACCCAGAAGATGTAAAAGACCGTGAATAGTAATAAATATCAATTCTTGCCACACCGAATGACCGAACCGCTGAGCTTGCCTGACAATCTGGGGATAATCAATCATGACTTCTCCTAACTGATTATCTTCTCCATCGGCAAACGACAAAACATCAGTAACTTTATCCTGTCGGCGGTATTGTTTATTTAAATTACGCATCCGCCGATCACCTATCAATATTAAACTAACTTCGCCTCTGGCCCCTTGCTCATCTAAAAACAGCTGACTCAATATTTGCCATTTAGCTATATCTATTTTCTGCCTAGTTAGATTATAAACCAATACCATAATTTATTTAATGGTTAAATTATCAATCATCAAATGAAATATATTATTATAACTTAATAAATGATTAACCTCAGGATTATAGGTTAAAGCAATTAAATAATTAAACTCCGGCCGAGTTATATAGTAAGTCAAGCCGTCTGGGCTTAAACCCACTTCGTTAGAGCCTTTTACCGTAATCTCTGGTATTTGTTCAACATTAAATGTTTGTTGGTACCAACTAGCCAAGCCTTGGCCAGCAACCTTATCCATTATGGTTAATTGTATAAACTGACCATCATTAGCCCGAAAAATAGCCGAATTATCACGACCCAATTGCTGGGTCCACATAGCGGGCACCAATACTGACCACGGTCCTTGCTGAACTATTTTTAAATTACGATTATCAACTAATTTAGCTCGGCTGGCGGGATCATAACCAGATTTAATTTCCCCTAGATCATCATAGCCATCACTATCGCTATCGACTATGTCTGATTTAGTTCCCAGAAGAGCTTCTTCTTTATCGGTTAAACCATCTTGGTCAAGGTCACTATCTAACGCTAATTCTTCTATTAATAGCTCTTCAGTGGTAGTAACCGTAGAGGTCTCGGTCGCTTCAGGACCAACAGTCTCGGGAGTAGTAGATACTTCACTACCCTCATCTTGCCAATGCTCGTCATCTAACCGCCACTGGCCCTCTTCTAATAACATAGTTACTACTCCTACTCGGCCGCTATCGGCCTTAGTAATGGTTAAGGTGGCCTGATCACCATTTATTTCCTTAGTAATATGATCAGTAGGCTCTAAAGGAATAAGCATCGACTTACTAATACTTAAAGTACTAGATTTCTGGCTTTCAGATAGTTGATCCAGCCCCATAGTTTGCTCCATCAGCTCTTGGGCTTTGCCTTGACTAGCGCCAGCAATAAAGATATTAAAATAATCTTCTAAGGTCAGAGCTTGATCTAATTTTAACCGCAATTGCAAATAGGCTTGCTCGGGGTCAGATAAATCAATAACTACTTCGCTAGTAGTAGCAACAGCTGGCGAAGTATTGACAGGCGGATTACTAGTGGCAGATATGACTTCACCATTATCAACCGGGGTGGAATTAAAATTAAAAACCGGTTTCTTGGTAATTATTAAAAAACCAACATAAACCAGCCCAATTAGCAGTATTATACCAAGCCCCATTATAAGTAAACCCATCTTACTAGTAGTGTTCGTTTTGGGACCAAAACGAAAAGCACTGGGCATAGTATAAACATACTGCCCCTCTTCATTGCCCGGCACAGCTTCACTCTGCTTGACAAATTCAATTTGTTCAGTGGAAGGATTGATGTCGTCAGAATAAGCGATTTTAAGATTGTTAGTCGGCGTTTCCGACATAATAGCAAATAATCATCAAATAATAACCACTATTGACTTAAACTACCTTCTCCCAAAGGATTATAACCATTTTTTATCTCATCACCGTCTAAATAACCATCGCCGTCAGTATCCGATTTTAAAGGATTAGTGCCATAAACATTAATTTCGTCAGCATCGGATAGGCCGTCTTGGTCACTGTCTAAATCAACCACCACTTCCTCTGGAACTGAGGTGTTTTCCTCATTAATAACCACCGGCTCTTCAGGCATAATATCTTCACCCAGATTCATATTATCTCCAGCTTCTCCTAACTCACCTTCCTCAGTAAGAAAATTAGTGTCTGTGGCTACTGGTTCTTCGCTGATAATCTCTGGCTCAACAATATCGGCAGTAGGAGGTTCTACCACGGCCCCAGAATCACTAGCTGGCACATTTTCCTCAATATCAACTACACTCTCAGGAATAATAGCCTCAGCCGGTGCTTTTTTAAAGTATTGGCTGTAAACTAACACCCCGGCGGCTACTACCACTAAAATAATTAAAATGACCAAAACCAACTTGGCCTTACTGGCAGATTTTGTTGGTGGTTGATTAACCGATTGAACGCTGCCATTGGCTTTCAATGATTTAGCAAGAAGATCCGAGGGTTGGGGATTCGGCGGAGTGTTAGAATCGGATTTATCCGTATTAGCAAAAATATCCTGCACTACTGCCTCTCCTTTAGGAGATTCAGCTACCGGCTGACCAGCGATAGGATTATTGTCCTTAGTCTCCGGAGTACTCGCGGCAGCCTTTTGATTATTAACTTCCTCAAACATAGTTTTTATTTTAAATTAAACTAAATTATTATAACACAAAGCTTAATTACCACCAAATCATTATCTCATTTACAATTAGCCATATTAGAAGACTGGGCAGAACTAATATTGCCAGCAGCATCCACTGCTTTAACCGTAACACTAATATTTTGAGGGTCTATTAAACCAACAATCGAGGCTCTTACTTCCGTGCCACCAACAGGCTGATCCACTAATAAAATTTGACCAACGCCTGTCGTATTTTTGGCCTTATATTCCACCCGATAACCTACGGTGTCTTCTTGATTGCGTTGCCAGGTTAAATCTAAACGATTTTTACCTGGAACCTGTTTTAAACAATGAATCGCTGCCGGTGCTACTGTGTCTTGAGGCCGTACTACTGCCTCCATTGAAACGGGCGTTTCGGCAAAAGTAGTTAAATCAACCTGCAAAATGGCTGAAACAGCAAAATAATATAACTGTCCATTAATCAAGCCGCTAATTGTAGCTTGAGTCTTACTGCTATTAACATATAGCGGATCACTAAAATATTGACCACTAGCTAAACCATAATACACCTTATAACCACTAGCGCCAGAATAAGGATCCCATGTTAATTGAACGGCTCCCCCGGCTGGTACTGCTGAAGCACTAACGTTAACCGGCGCTGTGGTTGGTGGCTGATAGCGGAAAAAATAAAAAGCCGAACTGCTAGCTTGCGGATCAGTGCTAGTTATTACTTTAAGACCAGGCAAATCTGCTATTGGGTTATCACCTTGGCCATCACGGCAGTAATAAAATTGCATATTGGTAGTAGTATCCGTCCATGGCTGCCAACTGCCATCTGACTGGCGGGCAGGCCAAGGATTAGCACATAGAAATACTCTCACCAAAACATCTTCAGAAAAACTAGGCAACGACGCTCCGGGAGCGGCCGCCTGATCAGTAGTAACCTGGGCGGTAGCCCGGGCATAAGTCTCAGCGTCTTTTTTATTTTGTGGTCGTAATACCGCCTCTTCACCATCAGCGGTTAATCGAACCACCGCTGAATTACCCACCGACCATAACCACTCCCAATTATATTGAAGATAAGGTGACAACACCTGGCCAGTAAAATCAACGGCGGTTGCCCTAATGGTGCTACTGGCTTGCATATCGGAAAGTAATACTGAAGTAGGATCAACCTCCACATGATCAATACGGCAAATTTCATTACTAGTCTTAAATGACCATGATAAAGTAGTGGGTAACTGTAAATTATTAAATTTTAATGGCTTACCACGGGATAGTCCAATACCATGTTGATCAATTATACCCTCTGCCTGACTGTCTTTTAAATTACTATCAGCAATTAAGACCACATATATAAGACGATTGGCTGGTAAAATACTGCTAGGTTGGATGATTAAACGTTTATCTTTGACTTTAATTGTTTTATTTAAAGCACAATAAGTATGACTTACTTGCGGGCCAGCCGGGGCTGGCAAGACATCTCCAAACGTAGCTGACAAGACATTAGGAAGCAACCAGGCCAACAATCTATTTTTTAACTTACTCCACCAGCTATCTTGGGGCCAGTTATCTACTGAGGCTAAATAGGTTGTGCCATTTGGACAAGATTCTTGCTTACCATAATCAGCAATTAACAAAACATTATTAGATAAATTATTAATCGCCATTGGTTTAGTAAAGATGGCTTCAATTGAAGCGTTACGACAAACTGCCTGGGCATTATTTTCAGGAATAGTCGTTTTTAAAGACGCTCTAGCCCGACAGCAGCTATCTTGACCACAGCCATTATCGTGATAATTACCGCATTCATCGTCCCTCTGACAACCACAGCATAAACCTCGATTAGAGCCAGTGCACTGATCATGATTGGCAGAACAATATAAATTGGGGCTTAATTTATTACACTGGTCATCACCGGGATCACAGCAACAGATACCACAATCAAGCTGATTAGTACTAGTAACGCTAAGACCGGTGGCTGTAAGGCAACTAAACGGTGCTGAGCAAAATTGATAGCCACAACCTATTTGCTGGACATAATTCGGACCAAAAATAGTGGTAGTAGCTAAATTACAAGATTCGCCCTGTAAAGTAATAACCCGACAGCCAGCCTCACAATCGGCCAGAGTAGTATATTCTCCTTCTGCAACCAATGTGTTGGCACAAACATGACCATCGCAAGTATAATAACCGCACTGGCCATCCTCTAATCTATTACCCTCTACTGCCCCCCGGCATTTATTGAGCATCATATCATAACAGCAAGTACTATGAGCCACACATTCCTCTTTAGATAATTGAGCGCAGTCGCTACAAAAACCAGCCGCGGTGGCAGTATTACAATATTTACCACTAGTACCTAAACAATTACAGGCCATATCTCTAGTAGTAGTGGAGGGACCAACGGCCCGACAACCTGAACAAACTCCAAAATCCCTATTATCCGGCCCAGGTCCTGAACCACAGGTACCATCACAAGTAAGGGGCAAGCAACATCCAGGATTGGTTTTATCTCCTTTATTATTTAAATTCTTATCACAACAACATTCACACCACTGAGATTCTTTTACACACTTTCCAGAGTCACATTTAAAGCCACTAGCGCATATTGGCTGATTAAGGACACAACGGCTAGCACCTCCTTCAATGGCTAAACATTGAAGAGAAGCAGGACAATTAGTACACTTCTTTTCACTTTGACAAACATTATTAGGTAGTAGCTGCCATTGACCATATTCTGGAGTATCGGGTGGACATTGACCGGCCGTTAAAGTGGTCGTCCAATGACCCTTTTCGCAAGTGAGAGAATAAGTTACTTTATTGACTCCTAGCTGAAATGGAACTTGTCGAGCTAAATCACAACTGCGATCTTTATCAAAACATTTATTAATTGTTTTATCATAAATGACAACACTGAATGGAATTTCGTTTTTTTCAAATAATTCTTTACAATACTCATCACTACAAAGACCTTGAATGGTAGTAGAATTAGGATTCTGGCTACACCAACCGGGTGAATTAGGACAATAAAGAGCACCGTTACATTGTTGATAATCATTACAAGATAACAGGGTCTTATTAATACAAACATCGTCAACGCAGAGTTGAGTATCATTATGACAACACTGACTACCGCAAGCTGTAGTGCTAGAAGGACAACTCATATTACCGCTACCAGTGGTAAATGACCAGCGATAGACACAAGTATTGGCCGAACCATAACAATCTGCCGAACTAACACGGCATTGACCAGCATTAGCCGAAGAAGATGGACAACAAAATTGGCCTAAACAATCATCATTGGTGCGACAAGACCCAACCTTAAAATTAAGACCATTACTTATTCCCTGAAAATTAACAACACGAACTGGACCAGTCATTGCTTGAGTTGGCACAATAGCAGAAGCTCTGCTTAAGGTACCATCATCCTCCCAGCTGGAAGGAATTGGCGATACCGCCATATTTGGCCGAAAATTAAATTTACTATAATTACTATCATAATTTCTAAAATATTCTCCCCAAACCTCTATCTTGGTAGATGGTGGACCAACTGTCGGCCTCATTAAACACAGGCTCGGAGCTAATGGAGTAGAAGTAACCGTAAATGTCTTACTAGCTTCTAAGTTAGCACCGCTGGCTAACTCCATTTTTAAAGCCTGATCACCACTTATCCCACTTGGTACTTTTACAATGACCTGTTTATCCGACCAGACTGAAGCAGCGCAAACTTCAGGAAAATCATAATTAGCATTAGTAGTACCAAACAATACTTTACTATTGCCTTTAATATTGCCAAAACCATGACCAAAAATAGTAACATATTGACCCGGCGGTCCGCTGGTTGGTTCAAAATTAGTAATTTGCGGCTCGCTACCGGGATCAACCAACTTATTAAATAACAAAAAATTACTGGCTGGCCCAGCTAGAGAGGGACTATCGTTACGCACAAAGGTTGTCACTAAACCAGGTTGAAAGCTGGGCACTATAGCCTTTAAGGAAGTAGGAGAGCTTACTATTGACTTACTCGCCACAATTGGATGAAAAGGAGTGCCATATAAAGCAATAGTAAAATTTACATTACTTTCAAAATTAAGACCATTGTAGTCTATTTGCTCCCCGGCAGTGCCTGAGGCTTTACTTAAAGAGCATAATCCTGGTCGAGCAATATTATTAATAATTAAAGCTTGCGCGCTAGTAGCAATAAAATTATCACTATTTTTAACTTGAATTATGCCAGTTGTCGCTCCAGTTGGCACCTTAACGATGATTTGATTATCTGACCAGCTATTATTACCACATGCTAGTAAACTACCTAGTTTCTCGTCGGCAAAAATAACAGAGCCAGTACTTGAGCCAAAACCGCTGCCAAAAATAGTAACTAAATTACCAGCCTTAGCATTGGGCTGATTTCTGTCACAAGTATCGCCAGTAGCACACTGACTATCAGATGAACAATACTGGTCATGATTATTACGGCAAAAACCGCCTCGCGGACTTAAACTAGTAATCCGCGGTTTATCCTTACATAAACAACAATTAGCTGTACCAGTAGCATAGCCGGCTGCCTCACAGGAGGTAACATTAGAACCTTGAGCAGTACAAAAACCAGAACGGCACAAATTATTATTACAACTGGCGCCTGGTAATTGTTGATCAGTAGCGCAGGCTGAACCATGGCACCCCAGACAACTACCACCGCAATCAATACCCTCTTCGTCGCTATCTTTTTGCCCATTACAGCAATGAGCTGGTAATAGCCGGCCACTTTGCTCAATGGTGGTTTGATGACTGGCAATATCATCAACCAGGGCTTTAAGGGTAAAATGTTCGCCAGCTGTGCCGGTTGCTGACCAATAAGCGCTAGCTTCATAAGTTTGACCAAAATCATCGGTGGCTAAATAAAATTGCTGACCATTAGCTAAAAATTCAAATCTAGCTAGACTGCTATCATCACTGGCAGCTACCCTTACCCAATTGCTAGTATCAGCGCATATGCCAATAGTAGATATAAACTCAGCTTGCGGATCCTGACAATCAATGGTTGAGCCCACGCTAAAAGTTAAGTCACAAGATAGGCCCAGGCCACCACAGACTAAATTTTTAGGATTAGTCCCTAGACTCTTAATATCTGAGGTAAGATGAACGCTAATTACGCCATTTTCTGGCAAACAATGAACCTCACCGCAGCTACCAGTACATACACTATCTGGCTTAAAAACAATCTCTCGACCGTTGACCAACCATTGTCCGGCAATAGTTTCTCCACTGGCTTGCACTGCGGCGCTAGCGCTGGTTACGCTCCCTGAATCAATAAAACCATTAAATTGAAAACGAATAGTAGTATTGCGTGGTAGACCGGATGTCCCATCAGATGGGCTAACGCCAGTAATATGTAAATCTGCCCCGGGCGTAATAATACCCGATCCAGGCGGCGTAGGTGGCATACCCGGACCACTTGTAGACTCTAGTAATTTATTAATAATAAAACTAGTAATAGCAAAAGCAGATAAAATAATCACTAGTCCGATAACTGCTGCTTTTAAGATATTTTTGGCCTTAGTAACTTTATCTTCATTGCCGCTGCTGGTCATCCACATAAAACCAGCATAAATTACTAAAATAACCGCAATAGTCCCTAAGAAACCCAAAACTATTCTAATAATTTTGGCTACTGTAACCCGTGGATCCTGAGTAGTAAGGCCAGTAGAAGAAGCATATTGAACACCTAAATCTTCACTTGTCAGCCCCTGCGCCTGAGCTAAGGGCAAGCGCCCTAGTCCCAAGCTCATAAAACTTATGACTACCAAACTGCTTAATAATATCTTTCTAATCCCCGACATATAAAAATAAATTATTGGCCACACTGGGAACTATTATTTGGACTGCCTTGACAACAAGAAGCCTCTGTGGCGCTACAGGTAGCATTGTCCCGACAAGGTTTAAAACAATTTTGCCTAATATCCTTTACTCCAGAGCCAATTTCTACGGAATATTTAGTCGCATCCGACAACTGACTATGATTAACTGTCACCTTAGTAAAATCTGGATAGCCATCAGGAATACCCATATCTATAGGCTCGCTGGTAATCCAATAGCTGGGCGCTAAACCAGCGCTAAATAAATTAATTAAATGGTGATGATTATTATTAATAACTGTTTCACCACTAGCTAAAGTGCTAGCCATCATTAGTTTGTCAAAACTAAAGTCAATTGCCTGATTTAAGGGAGCATGCTCTAAAGTCAAACTAGGGTTCAAAGAGGCGGCTTGTAATTTGGGTGGAGTTAAATCAATCTCATCACTAACAGCAAAAAACCATTTATAATTATCACCTTGAGCACTATCCTCGTCATTTTCACTATAATAATTAACCGGACCAACTACCTTCATATTACGATTACCATCTAAAGAATTAAAACTAGCGTCAACTATACCAGAGCTTAATGGTAAATAAGCTAGAGGATAATGATCACCTTCGGCCCGACGACAAGAATAACTAAAACAATCAGTATATGGAGTTTTACTTACACAATCACTATTGCTACTACAAGAAGCTAAGCTAGCAGCCTTGAGTGTAACAGTAATAGTACTGCTAGCTGGTAGACAATAAATTTTTTCACCACAAGCATTAACCCCGCATTCTTCATTAGGAATAAACTCCAGCGTCCTATATTGATTAGAAATAACAAAACGGCCATGGATGGAAGTGGTGGTTTGTACTGAAATAGTATTAGCCACATCGTCACTATTACCTACAACAGTTAAAGGATTAATAGGCTCAGAAAAATTGATCTGAATAATAGAATTACGAGGCGCGTCAGGATGATCAACAACTTGAGTATTTTCAGTACGATCCTGGCCACCACTAAATGGAAAAATGTTTAGGGATTGGCTATCAGTAGATAAGTTTAAATAATTGCCATCACTGCCAGCCGTACGGCTTTGAAGATTAACAAAATAATCATCAACTGTTGCGCTAACCTCACTATTAGTACTATTAATTTTATCAGCAATATTATTAGCCATAGCTGATCGGGTATCGGCTACTACAATATGGTTAGGATCATTGTCAGCCGCGCTAACAAACCGATAAGTCTGACTGCCGACTGTTAATATTTCTCCCGGATGAGCCGCTGTTACCTGTATATTCCACCCCTCACCAGCAATAAACGCGCCATGATTATCTGGGGCTAAAGAACCATTTTTTATTAAAGTTAAACCACAACCCAGACTAATACGACCATCGCTAACATCGTCATCATTAATAACTCCGGAAATACCGCTAGCCTGAGCTCTTAATGGACTATCAGAAATTACTGCTACCTGGATAGTCCCACTGTCGCTACAATTATAAGTACCTTCTATACGAGCTGTGCCAACTGTTGGATTCGAGGTGGTAGGTGTACCCACCGTAGCTACAGCCAAGGGTTGAGGCGAAGTCATTACTAAAATAGAGGAAGTTGCTGGCTGAGCCGCCTGAACCCCCAGGTGAATATCTCGACCATCATCCGGCACAGGAAAAATACCGCCTGACTTAACTTGCGGCGGGGTTAAATCAACTCGGGAGCTAACTTCAAACTGCCAAGAAAAATTACTGGTAAAAGCTGGCTGGTCATTAGCCTTCTTAATGCCAGTAGTCAGCTTAACTGACTGCCAAACATTACCGCTGGGTGAACCTAGATACTCAGTCGGGACAAAAACAAAAATTTTGCCGTCATTGGTACTGACTCTTACCTTATTAAACGCTAAATTAGTGCCTGGATTATCCCCATCAGCTGTTTTAAAAAATTTAACATTATCCGCTACTATATGAGCATTATTACAAACTCCAGCCGCATCGTCACCCTCCTGACAAATGGTGGAAACTTTCATCTTCTCCCGAAAAGTCACAATAATACCAGTATTTCTTGGTACATCGGTTTGTCCTGGCTCCGGATAAACACTTTCAATAATTCCATTACCCAGGGCTCCCAGGCTAACATTACCTGCATTAGGAGACACATTGCCACCGCCACCTCCTCCACCGCCACCTTCCACTCCCAATAGCTTATTAATAATAAAAGTAACGATAGCAAAAGAAGATAAAATAATTATGAGTCCAATAAC
>Ga0116149_1004524_pt1 | contig 13599 bp, 14 predicted proteins | sample AD_UKC057_MetaG_FD_89787 | JGI IMG/M metagenome (GOLD analysis project Ga0116149, IMG submission 89787) | Active sludge microbial communities of municipal wastewater-treating anaerobic digesters from USA - AD_UKC057_MetaG | ecosystem: Engineered > Bioreactor > Anaerobic > Digestate | place: USA...
CTGTGACATCAATTACATCCCATGGCTCTTTTACACCTAATAGCTTCTCATAGAGTTCTTTGTCTTCCATGCTTCAAGTATGGCAAGATTCCTGCCTTCTGTCATGTCACCCATACTATTCCCGGAAGCCCCCTTTTTTTGTGATGATATAATCGGGGGCATGGCAGGATTGGCGCCTGGGTTCGTGGGTCACCTCATAATCTGATGAAAAATCTGAAAGAAGAGCCTGAAGATAGGCTCTAAAGCTATATTCTGCATAATTTCCGCGATCGATTTCTTTTTTTATGGATGCTCTATATTCTGAGATATTCATATTCTATAGGTTCCCTACTTTTCTTTTCACTTGTAATGAATGATATGGTATTCCTGCGCGAATTATATATCATTCTCGAGCTAATGCCAAATAGCTCTTTACATCTATTCTTAGATGGCGCAATGCAAGCCCTTGTTGACAGCGAGTAAGAGCTGTTGGAGAATAAGTAGGTTCAATGGCCATAGGCAACGGAGAGGAGGATTCTTGCCATGAAATTAGATGAAGTAGTCGCGGTGATTACAGGCGGTGCAAGCGGCATCGGCGAAGCGGTTGCAAAATATCTTGCTTCCCATGGAGCAAAAATCATTATCGCCGATGTTGTGCAGGAGAGCATTGAGCGAGTTGTAAAAGAGATTCAAGCTGCTGGTGGCGCTGCAGCGGGGCTAAAAACCGATGTGACCAAAGATGCTGAAGTCGCAGGGCTCATGGATTTTGCCATTTTAAAATTTGGGGCGATCAATGTAGTGGTTCCCTGTGCCGGCATTATTCGCGATGCGGTAATGATCAACATCGACAAGGAGACAGGCAAGGTCAAACGGGTTATGGAGACCGATCAGTTTCGTTCAGTGATCGAAGTCAATCTGATTGGTTCCTTTATCACGCTGCGAGAGGCAGCTCGCCGCATGGTAGACCACAAGTGGCAGGGGGTTCTATTCACGATTTCGAGCGTCAACAAAGCGGGTCAGGTAGGGCAGATAAACTATGCTTCTACAAAGGCAGCTGTAGCAGTTTGGCCACGCATTCTTGTCGGCGAATTCCAGATGAAAGGCATTAAAGGCATCCGCGCGATGAGTATTGCTCCTGGATATGTTGGGACACCTATGGTAAAGGGAATGAATCAAGATGCTCTCGCTGATATCATAAAGGATATCCATATTGGAAGACTTGTTGAGCCAGAAGAAATTGCACAAGCTATCGCTATGATAATAGAAAATGAAGCCTTCGATGGCACCTGTCTTGAGATTACGGGTGGTGTGACCTATGGAGCCAGATCGATTGCAAAATAGTCCACCAGATTATTCAGAGCTAATCAGAGCCAGTCGAGAGCCTTTGCTTTTTCTGTAAGCTCTGCCCTGAAATCTGGATGTGCGACAGAGATGAGCTCGCGTGCCCGCTCTCTAACGGTCTTGCCGCGCAGGCTTGCGATACCATATTCGGTAACCACATAGTCAGTATTGCTTCGATGCAAGGTAACTGCAGTACCTTCAGTCATGGTAGGCACAATGGTGGAAATAGATCCATGTTTTGCGGTGCTATAGCAAGCGATGATACTCTTGCCCTTGCCATCGAAACCTTCGGCAGCGCCTTGCGCAGTATCAGTCTGGCCGCCAGTGCCGGAATATTGAATAGTTCCGAGGCTTTCGCTTCCCACCTGTCCTGTAAGATCTACGGTGAGGCACGTATTGATTGAGATCATTTTAGAATTCTGCGCGATAGTCGACGGATTATTTACCCATTTGCCGCGCATGAATTCCACAGCGACATTGTCATCGAGCCAGTCGTAGAGCTTGCGTGAGCCCATTGAGAAGGTGGCGACAAATTTTCCCTTATGGAAAGCCTTTGCGCTGTTGGTGATTACGCCCATTTCGTAGAGCTCCATCATTGAATCGACAATCATTTCAGTATGAACACCAAGATTCTTCTTATCGCGAAGCGCAAATGCAGCGGCGTTCGGAATGCCGCCAATGCCGAGCTGGACTGTCGATCCGTCTTCGATGAGTTCGCCAATATATCTCCCAATAGTGAGATCGATCTCGCTTGGCTGGGGAGAGGGCTGCTCAGGTACCCGTTGATCGTTTTCCACAAAGTAGTCTACTTCGGAGATATGCAGATGAGTATCGCCGAAGGTGCGAGGCAGGCGAGGATTTACCTCTAGAATGACCAGATCAGCAGCCTCTAATATGTCTTTCTCATAGGTTATTCCAAGAGAAAGCGACACAAATCCATGTTTGTCGGGAGGCGTACAGGTTCCCCAGAAAATATTGGGCTTCCGAGCATAAATAAAATCAGCAGCAGAACGATGAAGCATGTTGGGAACATAGGTAACCGTCCCCGCATTTGCTTTTAAGGCAGCTCTAGGCCCTGGTGCATGGAACCAGCTTGCTAATTCAAAATGGCCTTTCATCTCAGGCTTCATATAGAAATCATATGGTTGCAAGGTGAGGCATGAAAAAACCCTCACATTTTCAACTTTATCCGCTACTGTATGGAATTGAGCCATGCTTCCCTGCGGCTCTGAGGCGCACATTGCGACGACAATATTATCGTTGCTCTTGATTTTTGCGACAGCTTCGGGAATGGATAGGTGCTTTCGTCTATACTCATCCAGTGAATTCATATGACCTCCAAATTCTTTCAGTCTTATAGGTGTCTCTATACGCTCGGATTCCCAGATCCTATAGTCTCAAGAGCGCAGCACCTACAGCTAGACCTGCGCCTGAAGCAACAAGCACAACAAGGTCGCCTTTTTTGATGCGGCCTTCTTTCAAAGCCTCATGGAGTGCCATAGGGATACAGGCTGAGCCTGTGTAGCCATAGCGATCCATTACCATTGTTGTTTTTTCGAGAGGTTCTCCCAGGATCTCCATCACCTGTTCGATCACCGACTTATTGATCTGGGTGAAAAGGTAATGGCTTACCGCTGATTGGGATATTGCTGCCTTATCAAGCAAGCGCTGAACGAGGGGAGGCCAGAGCTTAACATTGCGATCTCCCGGCATTTTCTGTAAAAGCTGAAGCCCATACTCACCGGCATTTAGACTTTCATGGGTGATGGATTTTTTTGTGCCACCAGCATATACTCCTAAGAAATTCCATTGCGTTCCATCGGTGATAAATGCACCTTCGATATAGCCAGAATTGCTTTGTTCCTGTCTCTCAAGGACGACAGCTCCTGCTCCATCAGCAAAAATAAACCAGCCAAAGGCATCTCCCTCTTGAATATAGGCTGGCATATTGTAGACTCCGGCCACCACTGCATAGTGGAGGCTAGGATCCGTCACAAGATGTCGGGCAGCTGCGTCCAGGGCTTCGACAAAACTTGCGCATGAAGCGCCCAGATCGAAGGATTTTGCGCCTGTCTCCCCGCCTTGTAGGCGGCCCTGGACGAGGATACTTGTTGCGGGAGAGATATATTCAGGAGTGTCTGTCGCTACAATAAAGAGACCCACATCCTTTGGGTTTACCTTTGCAGCCTCAAGCGCGCGGCGGGCTGCTCTTTCCGCAAAATCCGCAGTTGTCTCCTGCAGTCCAGAAAGCCGGGCAATATACCTCTTCTTTATACCGATCTTTTCTTCCTGGCGCGCAGCATTGAACTCGATGCCGGTCAGCTTCATTATGGTCTCATTGTCGATAGGATTGCCTGGCACATAGAGCCCCGTGCCAATAATCACTGCTTTTGCCATTTATTCCTCCCCTCTCTTTCGCCGTGTGCTCTTTTCGTTTTGGCCTTCTTTTTTCTCAAAAGTATGTGCCAAGCCATTCATATATAGGAACCCTATTTCTTCTATAGTGTTCTGTACGATTTCAGGTGATTTATTAAAGATAACTTCGATACCAAAATAATGTGCTACTCCTATCATGAATTCGATGCATGTCGTGGTATCGCAGCAGGGCTGAGAATCTTCCCGTTTTAGATAACCTTTGTGAAATGCATCATAGTAATCTCGCACTTCATCAGGAAGCACAAACTCGGCCTCTCGCACAATATTGTAGCAATATTGGTCTATCGAAAGAAAAAGGATGAAGAGCCACAAGCCGCGCATTTCACGCTCAACATGGTTGAGGTCGCTTTGCAAATTTATGGTGATGAAATGACGCACATCTCTGCCTACATTGCGGATTACCTGTCTATAGAAAGATTCCTTACTCTCGAAGTGACGATAGAATGAACCAATCGCCAATCCTGCATTGGAGGCTACCTCGTGAATATTTGTCTCAAAGTATCCTTTTTCGCCAAACAATTTTCGCCCTTCAGCCAAAAGACGCTGGCGTGTATTAGGCAAAAGCTCTATAGCGAGCGGGATGATAGAAGTGGCAAATATTTTTTCAGGGTTGATTTCTTGAGGTTCAAAAATTCCATTTCTTAAGATTATCGCGAGTACCTCGGTCTTTACTGGGATCTGATGCATGGCGGCGCGGATGCTCGAAAACCTCAGGCCTGCGACTGCAAAGAGATATTCTGCGACCGTAGGAGGTTTTCCAAAGACCACTTCAAATGCCTTTTCGTAGACATCTTTGAGTTTGCGCTCATACTCAAAGAACCTGTATTGCCCTTCTCTGAATACGCGCACAAGAGCTGTATGTTGTTGGGAAAAATCGTAAAGAATATTCACAAATGCTTGGATTCTCTCTGCTTGGGGAAATTTTGGCAAAACCTCGAGGTTTTTTTCGATCTGTTGAATCACATAATCGAGAATCGCACAGAAAATCTCTTCTTTGCTGCGAAAATGTCGATAAAAGGCTCCATTGGAAAGGCCTGCATGGCGGCAGATTTCAGCAACCGAAACAGTCGCATACCATTTAGAGGAAAAGAGATCTATGGCACTGTCGACAAGCGCCTGTTGTGTACTGTTATCCATCGACTGCCTCTATGGTGAGAGATGATTCACCTCTTACCAAGCTCTAGTATAACCTCGGTTTTCTATTCACGCAAGTGAAATATCACGAAATATCCACAAAAACAGAAAAAACCATTAAAATAATATAATATAATATATTATAAGATTTTTTGACAAATAGTCTGCAAGCTTGGAATAATTTCACCATAGATAACTGATTTCTCCTCTTGACGAATAGCAAAAATAGCCCCACAATATGGTGAGAAGTGATTCATCTCTAACGAGGACGAATGCACCAATAGCGTTGAATGAGCCTTTCCAGGGAGAGTACGATGCACATAGGAATTGCAGGTATTGGACTCTATCTGCCAAAACAATATATGACTGCTGCGGATCTCGCAAGAGCGACTTCGGTGCCTGAAGAGGTAATTGCCCTTAAGTTTGGTATTAAGAAAAAGCCTGTCGCTGGTCCAGATGAGACAACTAGCTATTTGGGACTAAGAGCTGCGCAAGCAGCTCTCGATGACGCTGCTATCAAGGCTCAGGATATCGATCTCGTGATCTGGTGTGGGGGTCAGCATAAGGATTATCCCTGCTGGCTCGCGGGCCTCTACGTGGCAAACCAGATCGGAGCGAGACGAGCTTGGAGCTTCGATATGGAAGCCATGTGCGGCTCGATGATGGCTGCAATCGATGTTGCGAAATCGCTTATGCTTGTGCGCGACGATCTCAATACGGTGCTCCTTGTCTCCGGATACCGAAACAACGACCTAATAGATCTCACCTACTCTCCCACACGATTCATGATGGATATCGGTTCAGCGGGATCAGCTTGTGTGCTGAAAAAAAATCTTGGTAGAAATGTTGTTATGGCATCAGCATTTAGGGGCGATGGCTCGTTGTCGGAGACCTGCGTGGTGCCTGTGCTTGGCTCGAGAGTGTGGCCGCCAAGACCTGAAGATGTGGAGCATGCATCATTTTTCGTGCCTGATGAGCAAGCATTCAAGCAAAAACTCAACGATATTACGATGCCCAATTTCTACACCGTGATCCGCGAATCGATGCGAAAGAGCGGCTTTGGCGAGCACCAGATCGACTATCTCGCAATTTTGCATTTTAAGAGGAGTGCTCATCTTGCAGTGCTGAAAGAACTGGGCTTGCGCGAAGAGCAATCGACCTATCTAGAAGAGTATGGGCACCTGGGGCAAAACGACCAGCTTTTGTCGATAAAGCTGGGGTTGGAGACGGGTAAGATCGGGGAAGGGAGCAGGGTTGTGATGGTAGGGGCGGGGCTTGGCTTCGTATGGGCGAGCACGGTGGTGCAATGGGGAGTCTATAAGGGGCTGTAAAGCTGGCTATTTCCGGGCGGCTTTGACCGCGTCGGATAAAAAAAGGCCGCAGTCTTGAGATGCGGCTCAAGGAGGCATTCATGAAACGAATGGTATTCGCATTTGCACTGTTCGCAGTGCTTGCGGGCAGCGCTTTTGCACAGGGCACCATCAAAGTCGGTGGCATCTGGACTCTTGCCGATATCACAGGCAAACAAGGAAGTGCTGCTGCGCAGATAGCGGTGGAAGAGATCAACGTTGCAGGTGGCGTGCTTGGCAAGAAGCTCGAACTCATTGTAGTCGATGATGAAGGCAAGGCTGATAAAGCTGCTGCTGCCGTAGAAAAGCTGGCGACTGTGGATAAGGTCGAAGTCTTTGTGGGCGGGATGGCTTCTGGGGCAGAGATGGGCAAGGTGCCGACTTACAAGAAATACGGTAAGGTCGTTATGGCGACTGGCGCTGCAGGCAGCGCGGTGGAAAAAGCGCTTGGCCCAAGCCCTGGATCGGATTTCTATTTCCATCTCCACCCGTGGGACTACAATCAGGGTGCTTCGTATGTAGAAGGCTGGACTGCAATACAGCAGAAATATCCGCAGATCAAGATTAAGAAAATTTTCCTAGCATACGAAGAGGGAGCTTTCGGCAAATCCTCCTGGGATGCGACAAAAGTGCTCTTTGGAAAGAGCGACTATATTGTCGATGGCGCTTCTTTTAAGAGCGCACTTCTGGGCGGAGGGGACTATACCGCAGTGCTCGAGGCAGCGAAAGCCTTCAAGCCAGACCTCTTTCTTTGGGCTGGATATGATGCGGACGCGCTGCCTCTTCTTGAGCAGTCCAAGGCGATGAACTTTGCGCCTCCTATTTACCTCGGAGCGCCTCCTGGATGGCCCATCGATTTCGGTGCATCCAAGCTCTCGAACAATGTATGGCTCTATGGCATGTGGTCGCCTTCTATGAATAAGAATATCCCCGCGAGCGCAAAATTCTATAAGAGCTATGTTACAAAATATAAGGAAGAGCCTGCAACATATTTCGCTCCTCTTGCATATGATGCGATCTACATCCTTGCCGAAGGCATCAGATCTGCGGGAACCACTGAGCCAACTGCGCTCATAAAAGCGTTGGAGGCAACCAAGTATGTATCCACACTTGGCGAAACGATTACCTTTAAGCCATCTGAGATCATTAAGCACCAGGGAATTACAAGGCAGAAGATTCTCCAATGGCGCAATGGAGGACAAGAGGTAATTTGGCCATTTGAAGCGCAGACAATAGAGCCGGTATATCCATTCCCCGCATGGAAATAAATTTTCTACTAAGGGGTAGAGAGTACCAATGTCTAGAAAGCCGCCGCGGGTGAGTAGGTTCAATATCATGCCGCGGCGGTATCTTTTGAAAAACAGGCGGCGAAGATGGTAGTAAAACGAAGCAAAGCCATTCTGGCGGCAATTCTCATAGCGGTTTCGATCTTGCTCATAGTTTGGAAGCCGACTGTACTTATTTATGGATTGCAAGCAGCTGCTCTCTATGCAGCCATAGCGATTCCGATGGGTCTGGTACTTGGCATTGTGCATATTGTAAACCTTGCCCATGGCGAATTCATGATGCTCGCGGCATATACCGCCTACAATGCTTGTAAGGCTTTTGGCATAGATCCTCTTCTGGCGATAGTTCCCACCGCGGTGGTGACTGCGATTTTTGGCTGGGTTATTTTTCAGCTGACAATACGGAGGGCACTCAAAGCGCCAGAATTGAATCAGCTCATCCTTACTTTCGGACTTGCCATTGCGTTCACCCAGACCATCAATCTCATTTTTACCTCGCAGACCTATAAAATTCCACTCGACTACGTTTCCGCGTCCATGACTATTGGAGATCTGACTTTTGGAATCTGGTCATTTGTTTTTGTGCCTGTCGCGATTATCTTTGCTTATGGTTTGCAGTATTTCCTTACTAAGACAATAACTGGCAAAGCAGCTCTTGCAGTTGGACAAAATCCGCGTGGCGCTGCGATAGTTGGCATCGATGTCTATAGAACTTATGGTTTGGTATTTGCCATCGCTACCGCCCTTGTAGGGGCCATGGGAGCTCTCTTTTTGACAAAATCAGCAATTTTTCCAATAGTAGGTTCTCCTTTTACCATGAAGAGCTTCTGCCTTATCGCAATGGCAGGTATTGGCAATATTCCCGGAATACTTGGAGCAAGTGTGCTTCTTGGCGTTGCAGAAAATTTCCTTCGAGCTTTTCGCGGAACGCGCGATTGGGCAGAGATAGTGTTTTTTGTACTGATCATCATCGTAATTCTGGGTCGCTCACTAAAAGGAAGAAAGTCATGAAGCGCAATATGTCAAAATTATTTTCGCTGATTTTTGGAATACTTGCGGTTGCACTACCTTTTTTTGCAGGAGATTATCCGCTCCAGGTGGGGCGCAATATCATGATGTATATGGCGCTGGCAATTACCTGGGATATGCTGCTTCGTTCTGGACAGGTCTCTTTTGGAATCGCAGGTCTTTTCGGACTGGGAGCCTATGCATCGATTCTCGGGGTTATTCACGGCGGTATGCCTTCATGGGTTTCGATTGTATTTGCGGCGATTTTTGCAGGCTTGGTCGCCTTTATCATCGGTTTTCTTATCTTGCGCCTGAGGGCGATGTATTTTTCGATTGTCACTCTTGCACTTGGCGAAATTTTTCGTATCATTGTGCAGAACTTGCATGAATTTACCGGTGGTCCTGAAGGAATTGTCATGCAAGGTGTGATCTTTGGAGGAAATGCGAATAGGCTGTATTGGCTTACACTTGCGGGCCTCGGTATCGCGCTTGGTGGTTCATATTGGTTCGAAAACAGCAAAGTACATTTTGCGCTTACCGCAATACGCAATAATGAGATCTCAGCGCAATCATCGGGTGTGAACATATTTCGTTGGCTGCTCTTGGCTTTTGTAGTGACATCCGCTATCCAGGGCCTCCTGGGCGGAATTTTCGTGCAATCGTATGGATTTGCAACGCCAGATACGGTGTTTACTACCGATTTCATGCTTCTCCCTATCGCTATGGCGCTTCTTGGAGGCATCTATAGTACCACTGGCCCCATTTTTGGAGCGCTACTTCTTGGCATTGTCTCGGAATGGCTCAAATTGAAAATTCCCTATGGCCACCTTGTGGTGTATGGCATCATGATCATCATCGTGATTCTCTTTATGCCCCGAGGACTCAGGCAGCTCCTACGACAAGGCTTAAAAACCACGAATGGGAGGAGCGCATAATGAAGCTTGCAACGAAGAATCTCACTAAACGCTTCCTCGGTCTGGTTGCGGTGAACAATGTCTCTTTTTCCATGGAGGAGGGAGAGATACTCGGGATCATCGGCCCCAATGGAGCTGGCAAGACAACCTTTATCAATCTAGTTTCTGGGATCATCATGCCAAGCGATGGGAAAATTGAATTCAAAGGAAAAGATATTACTTCTATGCCTGCGCATGAGCGCGCAAGGCTTGGGATTGCGCGCACCTATCAGCTCATCCACCCTCTTGAAAACCTCACCTTGATCCAAAATATCATGGTAGGATCGATATTTGCTAGAGGGCATAACCTTAAAGAGGCCCGTAAGAGAGCTGAGGAGCTCTGCAGCGAACTAGGCTTGCAGAATGTCGAGAGAGATACAAGCCACCTCACAATCCTCGAAATAAAGAAAATGGAGATAGCACGAGCCTTGGCAAATGAGCCAGAGGTGCTCTTTCTAGATGAATTAATGGCTGGACTTAATGCAGATGAGACAAAAGAACTCATCGCCATGGTTCAGAAGCTGGCAAAAGAAAGGAAAGTTGCAATAGGCGTGGTAGAACATGTTATGGGTGTTATTCGAGAGTTGACGCACCGCGTCATTGTAATGGAAGCGGGCGAGATAATCGCGGAAGGCAAATACGAAGATGTGTCGAAGGATCCTCGTGTCATAGAGGCTTATTTAGGAGGAGCCGCATAATGCTCACCATACAGGGTCTGGAATGCGGCTATGGCCGCTTAAAGGTACTCGAAGGGATCAATTTTGAAGTAGGATCGGAATCTGTAGGCCTTTTTGGCCCAAATGGCGCTGGGAAAACAACGCTCATCAGCGCAATTATGGGTATCATAAAGCCTTGGAAGGGGAAAATCGAGTTCGAAGGAAAAAATATCGCAGGGCAGGAAACGCATCATATTTCTAGGATGGGTGTTGCGATTGTGCCTCAGGAAAGAGAGCTTTTTCCTGGCATGTCTGTCGAAGACAACCTTATTCTGGGAGCAGTCTATATTCCTCATGCAAAGGACGATGTCCAATCACAACTTGAAAGAGTCTTTGAACTCTTTCCCATTATGAAAGAGCGGCGCTCGCAGATCGCAGGGACACTTTCCGGCGGCGAGCAAAGGATGCTCGCAATTGGCAGGGCTCTTATGTCTAAACCTAGACTCCTTATTCTCGATGAGCCTTCGCTTGGCTTGCAGCCTTCGATTGTAGCTGAAGTCTTCAATGTTCTTAAAGGGCTTAAGGCTTCAGTTTCGATTTTGGTCACCGAACAGAATGTGCGCGAAAGTCTTCGTGCAATCGACCGGGGATATGTGCTCGAGAATGGCCATATCGTGCTTGAGGATAGCTCAGAAGGCCTGAAGACAAATCCCCATGTGATCAAATCATACTTGGGAATCTAGAGGCTTTTGGGAGGAAATATGGAAGCTGGTTTCGTATCCATAGGTACTATTTCTATGTATTATAGGGAAATGGGGCGAGGATCGCCTCTTGTTTATGTGCATGGGAACACTGCTTCTTCTTTATGGTATGAGCTTGTGATGGATGTTCCAGGGTATCGCGTTTTTGCCCCGGATATGCCGAATTTTGGTCGATCTTCACCACTTTTAGAGGAGATTACCATTGCGCACTATGCAGAATCGGTGGCAGGCTTCATGGATGCAAAGGGCATCAAAGATGCTGTTATAGTAGGCCATTCATTGGGGGGCTGCGTCGCCCAGATGCTCGCCTTAAACCGCCACGATCTTGCAAAAGCTTTGATACTCATAGATTCAGGATCTCCAATGGGCCTTGTCACTCCTAAAGATCGCCATCCTCTCATCGAACTCATGCGTACTAACAGGGCGGTGCTTGAGCAAGCGCTCAGAGCCGTAGTGCCCGGGCTCAAAGATGAAGCATTTTTCCAAAAGTTAGTCGATGATGCACAGCAGATGGCGACATCAGCGTGGATCGGGAATGCAGAAGCGCTGTCGCATTTCGATATAAGCTCGAAATGTGCAGAGTACCAGGGCAGAGTGTTAGTGATTCGGGGCAGCCTTGATGCGCTCATTACCGACGAGATGGCAAAACAGACAACAGAGGCATTCCCAAATGCGAGCCTTGTGACGCTAGAAGACATAGGCCATTCGGTGATTGTCGAGGATCCGATGCTCTTCTTAAAGCTTCTTAGGGAATTTCTTGCTGAAGAGAGGGAACCATTGTGGCAAAAGTGAGCATTATCGGAGCATACAATACCCAGTTTGGCAATTTTGTCAAAAAGAACAAGGAGACAGGGGAGGTCATTGACCTTAAATCCATTTATGATCTAATGCAAGAGGCAGGTAGGGGCGCGATTGCAGATGCGGGCATAGAGGCGCAGGATATCGATGCGGTATGGGTGGGTTCCTGCGCGCCTGGCTTATTTGCAAACCAAGAGCATATTGCCGCATTCGCGACGGAAATCGATCCTGAGGCTTTGAGATTCAAGCCCATGTATCGATGTGAAGATGCATGTGCATCAGGATCGGCAGCTCTGTACAGCGCCCTTTATGCGATTGAAGCAGGCCGAGTGAATATCGCTCTTGTGATTGGCGTCGAAAAGATGAATCTTCTCGACAGCAAGGGCGTTACGCATGCGCTCGCTACATGCTCCTATTGGCCTGAAGAAGGAGCCAGAGGCTATACATTCCCAGGTCTATTCGCTGAATATGCAAAAGGCTATGCAGCGCAGTATGGCTTTAGCCGATCCCAGCTTGCGCGAATGTTTGCTGCAGTCTCCGCACTCAATTATCGAAATGGCATCGATAATCCTCTTGCTCACTTTGGAAAAGGAGGGCCTGCAGATAGATTAGGGCTTATAGACGCTGATGCAATTCTTGCACTTCCAGATGAAAAAAATCCCATTATCGCAGAGCCTTTGAGGCTCCACGACTGTTCGCTTGTCAGCGATGGGGCTGCGGCGGTACTGCTTGCATGTGACACTATTTCGATCGCAAAGTCGGAAAAGGCTGTCAAAGTCGCTGGAATTGGTCATGCAAACGAACGCTTTGCATTATCCACGCGCCAAAATATGCATGAGCTCATAGCGGGCAAAAAGGCCGTACAACAGGCATTTGCCGAAGCCGGAATTATTTTCTCCGATGTTGATATCGCAGAAGTACACGATTGTTTCACCATCAATCAGCTTTTATGCACCGAAGCTCTGGGTCTCTCCGCAGATGGGCGCTCAGGATTCGATTACATGGAAGGTCGCTTTACCCGGGATGATTCGCGCTGTGCCATAAACCTTTCAGGAGGTCTGAAAGCAAAAGGGCATCCGGTTGGTGCGACCGGCGTCTCCATGCATGCTCTTATTTATAAGCAGCTTATAGGCCGGCCCATTGGAGCGACTTTAGCAAAGAAAACTCCATCGATTGGTGTGACGTTCAATGTGGGGGGCTCCAGCGTCACCAATTGTGTGACAGTCCTGAGAAGAGAATAGAGTCATTAAGCAAGGGCGATAGCCCTGCATCGGGGTGCAGAACAAATTTATGAAAAGGTGATCATGTTGCATTTTTTTGCGTCCAGGACTCTTCATTGGTTTTCCTTGCCTTTTTTGCATACCTATGCAATAATTAATTATAAGGTGGCAATAGTAGAACTATCGGAGAGATTATGAAAGAACGAGCGGAGCGATTAAAGGTAATAAAAGCCATCATCAAAGAGAACAGAGTCGATTCGCAGGAAAAGCTGCTTCAGCTTTTGGAAGATCATGGCTATTCGGTGACACAGGCAACACTTTCTCGCGATTTGAAGTATTTAAAGGTAGGAAAGCTCTCAGACGGGCATTCCGGCTATTACTATTCCATCCCTTCCGAAGAAGAACGCCGAGAATCAGAGCGTCACTATATTCAGGACTTTTTGCGAGGTTATGTTTCGATCGATTGGAATCAGAGCCTCGTCGTTGTGCGGACTTTTTCAGGGCATTCGGATTCGGTCGCGCTTGCAATAGACAATATGGGCTTCGATGAAGTAATTGGCACGATATCGGGACGAGATAATGTTGTATTCATCGCGCTCAAGAAGGGCGTGAGCGGCGATGATTTTATCCGCTCACTCAAGGCAAAGATTCCCGAATTCGAGGAAGAATAATCGGCGC
>Ga0116149_1004529_pt1 | contig 13593 bp, 9 predicted proteins | sample AD_UKC057_MetaG_FD_89787 | JGI IMG/M metagenome (GOLD analysis project Ga0116149, IMG submission 89787) | Active sludge microbial communities of municipal wastewater-treating anaerobic digesters from USA - AD_UKC057_MetaG | ecosystem: Engineered > Bioreactor > Anaerobic > Digestate | place: USA...
CGGACAGTTCCGCAGCACGAAAGCCCGGCCGCAGGCGTGGCAGACGAAATAGTGGTGGTGCAGTCCGGCCGCCGCCTCGTAGAGCACCCCCGCCCCGGGGATGTCCACCGCCGCCACGGCCTTCTCGGCGAGCAGGCGGCGCAGGGTGCGGTAGACCGTGGCGATGCCGATGCCCGGGCACAGGCGCTCCGCGCGCTCGCGGGCGTCCTGCACCGACAGGGGGCCGTCGGCCTCCGCAAACACACGGCGCACCGCCGCGCCCTGCGGGGTGTTCCTCGGCGCGCGCGGCCGGGCGGCCGCGGCGCGCTGGGGGGAGGGCCTCCGCGCCATGGTCAGTTCACTTCAACCCCGACCTTGGCCAGGGCGCGCCGCAGGTCGTCCGGCGTGAAGGGCTTCTGGAGCAGCATGTCCGCCCCGAGTTCGATGACCCGCTGGGCCACCTCGCCCTCGTAATATCCGGTCATCGCCAGAACGTGCGACGTGGACGATTCGGGGTTGGTCTTGATCCGGCGGCACACCTCGAACCCGTCAATGCCCGGCAAGCGCAGGTCGAGAAAGATCACGTCCGGCCGGAAGGTCGCCACCTGGCGGCCCGCCTCAAACCCGTCCATGGCCACCTCGATCTGGAAGGGCGTCGAGGAGCGCTCCAGGAAACGGCGGATCACTGAGATCACCGCCTTCTCGTCGTCCACCACCAGCAGGCGCACGCCCGAGTTGTCCAGATCCTCATGGATCGGAATGCTGTTCTCGCGCAGGAAGCGCATGAGGTCGTCGCGGCGGATGCGCCGGTGCCCCCCCGGCGTCTTGAAGACCCGGATGCGCCCCGCCTCGGCCCACTTGCGGATCGTGTCGGCGGTGACATGGCAGAACCGCGCCACTTCTGACGTGCTGAACGACTGCTTGCTTTCCATGGGCGCCTTCACCTCTCAAGGTTTACTTGCTTTTCTGGAATCACAACGGTGGTATCATACCCGGGTCCTGCGAAAAATGCAAGTCATTGGACAGGATCCCGGCATTATGAACATTCTGCGCAATTCTTGAGGCGGGGGTGGCGGGGAAAGAAAAGGCGCGGGAACAAGGAAAAGTTCCCGCGCCTGGGAGGGCGGCTGGAGCCGGAACGGGGAATCGAACCCCGGACCTCGTCATTACGAGTGACGCGCTCTACCGACTGAGCTATTCCGGCGAAGCCCTGACCCATCACGCCGCGAACCCCGGGGGGCGTGCGGCGGTGTGTCCAAAAAAAATGGTGCCAAGGGGCAGAATCGAACTGCCGACACGCGGATTTTCAGTCCGCTGCTCTACCAGCTGAGCTACCTCGGCACGGCTTCCATAGAATACGCCAATTCGTCCCCCCATGTCAAGTCATCGCACCCCCCAAAAAACGGATTGCGGCCGCCCGCGCGCCCGGCGGCGGGCTTTCCACACCGCCGTCCGGTTTGCTAGAATCCCCCGTGTGCCGTTCGGCGACGGGGCGGGTGTCCAACCGTTCCCCGGGGCGCGCGGCGGGAGGTTTGCATGAGCACTGGCGAGCGGTATGTGGAGTGGGCGGCGGCGTTGTGCGGCTGGTTCTGGACGGACCTGCTGGGGGCCGGCGTGCGCGCCGTCGAGGGCGCGTTCGGTCTCGCGCCCCTCGGGCCGGTGGCTGCGAACATCCTGCGCGGTGTGGTGCTGCTGGTTCCGCTTTTCGTGCTGTTTGAGGCGTGGGCGCGCCTGCGCAACGCGGTGCACGACTGGCGTGTCCGCCGCAGCATGGCGGGATACGAGATACCGCCGGAGGAGGGGAACGACGAGTTCGGCGACACGCTGGAGGCCGCGAAGCACCCGAAACACACGATGGAGGAGCTGCGCCGCCAGAAGCGCTACGGCCGGATGGCGGAGGTGTACGCCTCGCTGAACCAGCCCGAGGAGGCCGCCCGCTGGTATCTGAAGGACGGCCAGCGGCTCCGGGCCGCCGAGGAACTGGCAAAGGCGGGCAGGACCGCCCAGGCGGCGGCACTCATGTGGAAATGCGGCGAGTACGCCACGGCGGGGCGCTTCTTCGCGGCGACCGGGAAACCGGCGCGCGCGGCGGCGGCCTATGAGAGGGCCATGATGCCCGGCGAGGCCGCGGGGGCCTGGCTGGAGGCCCGCAAGCCCGACCGCGCGCTGGCCGTCCTCGAAGGGTGGATGCAGTCTTCCCGGGATGGCACCCCGGAGGGCGAGCGGGCCGCGGACACGGTTTACCGGGCGCTTCAGTCCATGCCGGACACCGGCGGGCCGGGGCCGTCCCGGCGGCGGGTACTGCTGGCGGAGGCGGGCCGGCGTTTCCACACCGCCGGGCGAGCAGCCCTCGCCGCGCGGGTGCTGGAGGAGGCCGGGGAGTACGCGGCGGCCGCGGAACTCTTCGCCCGTCTGGGCAGCGAGACGGACGCCCGGCGGTGTTTCGGCCGCGCCCGAAGCGGGGGATGAAATGCGGTCCGTGTCCGGCTTGACATCAGGCACCGGCAACCGTTAGTTTCAGAGGGCCGGACGGGCGCGCAAGGGAGCGTTTCAGCCCGGCCGGCGGGCCACGAGAAACAGGGACGCGGTATGATGCGGTTTGAAACGCTGCGGAGACGCCCGGGGCTGAGACGGGGAGGGGCGGCATGATTGACCGCATCACGATCCTTGGGGGCAGCAGCGTCTACGTTCCCGAGTTCGTTTCCTCGGTCATCAAGAACAACCTCAACGTGCGGGAGATCGTGCTCCACGGGCGGCCCGGCCGCAAGCTGGAGGTGGTCCGCGCCTTCTGCGAGCGGATTGCGGCCAAGAGCGGGTTCCCCCTGAAGATCAAGGCCGAAACCGAGGTGGTGGAGGCTGTCGCGGGGGCCCGCTACGTCATCAACCAGGTGCGCGTCGGCGGCATGAAGGCCCGCCTGCGCGACGAGATGCTGCCGCCGCAGTTCAATCTCATGGGCGACGAGCAGCTGGGGCCCGGCGCGATCATCAACGCCCTGCGCACCCTGCCCGTGGTCCTAGAACTGGCCCGGACCGTCGAGCGGACCTCGCCCGGCGCGGTGTTCATCAACCTGGGCAACCCCATGGGCATCCTCGTGGAGGCCCTGTCCGTGCTGACCAAGCTCACCGTGGTCGGCGTGTGCGACACCCACCGCACCTACACGCAGAAGATCGCCGGCATCCTCGGCGCGGACCCCTCGCAGCTCACAATGGACTATGTCGGGCTCTACCACCTCGGCTGGATACAGGACGTGAAGATGGGCGGCCGCAGCCGGATGGCGCAGCTCCTGGAGCTGCTGGAAAGCCGGGAGGAGGAGGGGCTGGACTACGACCTCATCGAGCTTTTCCACATGATCCCCACGCGGGTCACGGGCATGTACTTCCACCGCGCCGACGTGGTGCGCAAGCAGCAGCACTGCACGCGGTTCCGCGCCGAGGTCCTGTACGAGGCGGAGCAGCAGATTCTACGCATGTACGAGGACCCGCACCTGGACATGATCCCCGAGCTGACGCGCCAGCGGGACGCCTCGTGGTACTCGGACAGCATCATCCCCCTCATCCAGGGGTTCGAGGGGCACGCGCCGCTCACCACGGTGGCTTGCGTGCTGAACCAGGGGTCCATCAAGGACCTCAGCGACGAGAGCAGCGTGGAGATTCCCGTGTCCGTGAACCGGAAGGGGGTCAAGGCGCACAAGGTCGGCCTCCTCCCCCGGTTCCTCAAGGGGGTCTTCTGGTCCATCAAGGAGAGCGACCGCTTGACCATCGAGGCCCACCGGCAGCGCTCCTTCGACCTGGCCCTCCAGGCGATGGCGGTGAACCCCTTCGTGGACTCCATCACCCGCGCCCGGAAGTACCTCGAAAAGGCCGCCAGCCTGGAGAACATCAACCTCCACTGAGGGGGCCTTGGGGCGGGGTTTGGAAAGGGGCGCGGCGAAGCCGTAAAATAGGCGCGGGTCCGGCGCGCGCCGTGGCCCGCGGAAAAGAGGGCCCCGCCCAGCGCGGGGCAAGAAGGAATCAAGCGATGAGACATGCGGTGGCAGTGGCGGTGCTCGTGTTGGCGGCCGGTCTGGCGTGGGCTGCGGAGGTCAAGATCACAGGGGCGGACCGCCCGGTGACCCTGCGCGAACTGGCGGGCACGGACACCCTGGTCACGGTCGTCCTGAAGGACTCCGGCGCGAAGGACGCGAACCTCAAGGTCGTTTCGGCCACGGACACCACCCTCACCGTGCTCACCCAGAAGCAGGGGGAAATCCCCTACCTGCTGGACACGGTGGAGGAGGTGCAGGTCCAGGGCGGCAAGGTGGAGGGCAGCCGCTTCAATCCGGAGGAGGTCCAGATGCTGCGGGCCGAGCAGCAGCGGGTGGTTGACCGGGCCTTCTCCCGCGCGCGGGAAATCTACGGTGAGAGCAGCGACGACCAGGAGATGAAGATGGACGCCGCCGTGCTGCTCGCCCTTTCCAACGACGGCGACGCGACCAACTACCTCAAGCAGCTTGTCGAATCGAACGACCTCCAGACGCAGCTGGAGGCCTCCAGGGGGCTCTATCTCATCGGGGAGAGCTTCTCCGAATCCCTCGTGCGGCAGGGCCTGGAGAGCGGCAACCGCGACGCGCGCGCCCTTTCCGCCTCGCTCACCGGCGTCGGCGGGTTCACCGACCTCATCCCGCTGCTCAAGCCCATGTTCGCGGACCGCGCCATCGAGCTCTCCACGCCCGCCGCGCGCGCCCTCGCGCGCATGGGCCAGCGCGAGATCATCTCCCGCCTGGTCAGCATGGTCCAGGAGCCCAGTGACGTCAAGGGCGAGGCCGCCGTGTTCGCCCTCGCGCGCCTCGGCGGCGACGACGTGCGGCAGGAGATGCTCAACCTGCTCTCCCAGACCGAGGGCAAGGTGCGCCTCCGCGTTGTCATGGTGCTGCACGCCCTCAACGACCCCACGAAGACCGAGGAGCTCAAACGGATTTTCTCGGACTATCCCACCCTTTCGCCGAAGATCGCCCTCGTGCTCGCCAGGGAGGGCGACTGGGACGCCACCCAGTTCCTCCGCGCCCGGCTCGCCCGCCGCGAGGACCCCACGGACAACAACCTGATCTACCGGGCCGAGATCGCCGCCGCGCTTCTGGCCTCGGGCGACCCCACCGCCCTCACGGTCTTCCAGGACCTGCTCCGTTCGGAGAGCATGCCCGCGAAAATGAGAGTCTTTGAGCTGGTGGTCGAACTCGGGTCCGCCCGCATCATCCCCCTGCTCCAGCCCAGCATCGAGAATGTGGACAAGGAGCTTTCCCACGCGGCCTGCCAGGCGTCCATCGCCCTGGCCCTGCCCGCCTACCGCGCCCGCCTGCTGGAGATGCGCGAGGAGATGTGATGCAGCGCCTGCGCGTCCGCGTGTCCGGAAGGGTGCAGGGCGTCGGCTACCGTTGGGCCGCCGCCGAGGAGGCCCGGCGGCTCGGCCTCGCCGGATGGGTTCGCAACCTCCCGGGCGGCGGGGTGGAGGCCCTGTTCGAGGGGCCCGCGGTGGCTCTGGCCGAAATGCGCGACTGGTGCGCGCTTGGGCCCCGGCTCGCCCGCGTGGACCGGGTTGAGGAGTCCTGGGAGGACGGGGCGCCGTCCGGTGAAAAGGGATTTCAAATTCGCGGGTGAACGCCCGCCCCCGGAGAGAACAGAGCATGCCCGCATCCCCCCGCGACCTCGTCCGCCAGACCCTTGAGTGCCGCCGGCCCGCGCGCGCAGCGCGCCAAATGTGGACCCTGCCCTGGGCGGAGATCCACCACCGCCAGGCGGTCGCGGACATCCTGCGCGATTTCCCCCCCGACATCACCGGATGTCCGGGATTCCTCCGCGAAAACGGCCCCGGTAACGGCGACCCCGCGGAGCCCGGGATTTCTGTGGACGACTGGGGCTGCTCCTTCGTCAACATCCAGCGCGGGGTCATTGGCGAGGTCAAGGAGCCCCTCGTCCGCGACTGGAAGGCGGACGCTGGAAAGGTGCACATTCCCGTGGAATGGATGACGGTGGACGCGGACCAGGTCAACCGGTTCTGCGAGGGCACGGAGGCCTTTGTCCTGGCGGGGTGCTGTCCCAGGCCGTTTGAGCAGCTCCAGTTCATCCGGGGCACCGCCGACCTCTTCATGGACCTGCTCCTGCGGCCCGACGGCTTCGGGGACTTTCTCGGGGAAATGCACCGCTTCTACTGCGGGCTGCTGGACCTGTGGGCGCGCACCAATGTGGACGCCCTCATGTTTATGGACGACTGGGGCTCGCAGCAGGCGCTTCTCATCGACCCCGCGCTCTGGCGCGAACTCTTCAAGCCCATGTACCGGGACTACGTCCAGATCGCCCACGGCGCGGGCAAGAAGATTTTCATGCATTCCGACGGCCACACGCTCGACATTTTCCCCGACCTCGTGGAGCTGGGTGTGGACGCCGTCAACAGCCAGATATTCTGCATGGGCGTTGAGAATCTCGCGCCGTTCGCCGGAAAGATCACCTTCTGGGGCGAGATTGACCGGCAGCACATCCTGCCCACGGCCTCCCCCTCCGGGGTGGCCGCCGCCGTCGGCGAGGCGCACCGTCACCTCTGGCGGGACGGCGGCTGCATTGCCCAGTGCGAATTCGGCGCGGGGGCGCGCCCGGAGAACGTGCGCGAAGTCTTCGCCGCCTGGGACCGCCTCACCTCCGACGGTGTCGCCTGAGCTGGCCCCGTTCGCTGTAAGGGTTCTAACACAAGATATGGAAGGGGGGGAATCCATGCCCGGTCCGGCAGGGCACTAAATATTGTGCTTCTTTCTCACGGGCCACAAATTAAGGGAAAAACCCGGAAAAACGTAAGAAGAAAACACTTGACAACGCACTATATGTTGTGGTATTCTGACGCCGGTGTTTGAGACGAGGCCACACTTCAGCCCAGTGTGGTGGCCGGGGTAGCCCCTAACAGCCCGGGGGTCCCGGCATATGATCCGGCCAGGCGACGGCTGCAATGGCCGCGCCCCCGGATCCAGACACCACCCGCAGCAGAGGGCGGTGTGCCGGAAGGCCGCCGCCCTCCCTTCCTTTAAAGCCCGCTCAGGAAGGGGATGCTGTCTTGTCCAGCATCCCGCCCAATTCAGCAAAGCCCGCCTCCCTTGCCAGTTCGGCCGGGGTCTTCCCGTGGGCGTTCTTCTGCGAGACGGCGGCGCCGGCCTGGATCAGGCGCATCACGGCGTCCTGTTTTCCCGCCGCAGCCGCCTCGTGGAGGGGGGCGTTTCCGTCCACGGTGTCGGAGGCGGCGTCGGGGGAGGCCGCGCCGGCAAGCAGCAGGTTCAGGCAGGAGAGGTCCCCGGCGCGCGCGGCGAGATGCAGGGGGGTGAGGCCCAGCGTCTTGGACCGGGCGGCCTCCGGCATCACGTCCAGAATGCGCGCCAGAAAGTCGGCGTCGCCGCGCAGCACGGCGCTGCGCGCCTCCTCCAGCAGCGCCGCGCGCAGGAAGAGGCGGGTCGTTTCCCGCCCCTGCTGGAGGGCGGCCTCGGCGGGGCTTCTCCCGACCGATTTGCGTCCGGCGCGCACGGCGTCCTCGAGCAGGTCCAGGGCGGACTTGCCGTCGGCGTTGCGCGCCGTGAAGTCGGCGCCCCGCCCGAGAAGGAGCTTGACGGTGCGCTGCTGCCCGCTGGCCGCGGCCAGGTGCAGGGGCTGGTTCCCCGCGCTGTCCGGCCGGTTCACCTGCCGTCCCCGGAGGATGAAAATCTGACAGGGGCCCCAGTGCCCCTTGGCGGCGGCGTGGTGGATGGGCAGGCGGCCCGACGCATCCGGCGTCTCAAAGTCCGCGCCGGCGTCCACCAGCACCTTTACGCTGAGCACGTTGCCCCGCTCCGCCGCCAGGTGCACGGGCAGCCGGCCCTGCGCGTCCTTCGGGTTGACGGGGGCGCCGTTGGCGAGGAGGAAGCGGATGGTCTCGATTTCCGCGAAGGCCGCCGCCTCGTGCAGGACGGTGCGGCCCTCGCTGTCCGCGGCGTCCACGGTGAGCCCGTTGGCGACGAGCCACTTGGCCGCTTTGTCTGACTTGCCGCGCACGGCGGGGAACATGGCGGTTCTGCCGGTCGAGGTGACGTGGGAGGTGCGGGCGCCCGCGTTGACGAGGGCCTGGGCCAGCTCCAGACGGTCGTTCTCCAGGGCGGGCCACAGGGGCGTGCGCCCCTCCTTGTCCTGCGCGTTGGGGTCCGCCCCCTTGGCGATCAGCAGGGCCAGGCACTTGGGCGAGGGAACCTCGGCGGCGACATGCAGGGGGGTGAAACCCCGCTCATCGCCGAGGGAAAGGTCGGCCCCCTTCTCCATCAGGAGGGCGGCCATGGGCTCGTTGTCCTTTTCACAGGCGATGTGGAGGGGCGAGTACCCCCGCTTTTCGCCGAACTGGATGTCGGCGCCGCGCTCGATGAACCACCGGGCGAGGGCCAGATGCCCCGCGGCCACCGCAAGATGGAGTGGCTGCCGCCGGCCGGTGTCCCGCGAGGCGATGTCCGCCCCGCTGTCCATCAGCAGGGTCGCGAGGGCGGTCGAGCCCCTCTCCGCGGCCAGGTGCAGCGGCGTGGCGCCGAGCTCGTTCTTCGTGTTGACGGGCGCGCCGCGCTCGATCAGCAACGAGGCGATGCCGTAGTTGTCCGTCTCCACGGCGGTGTGCAGGGGGGTGTTCCCCCGCGTGTTGGAAATGCCGACCGGAATGCCCTTGTCCAGCATCCAGGCGGTCAGCCCCGCGTTGCCGTGGAGGACCGCCATGTTGAGCAGGGTGTTTCCGTAGGCGGTGGAGTCGCGGTAAAGGGGGGACAGCCCGGACTCCAGGAAGAGCGTGAGCATCTCCCGGTTGTCCAGTTGGACGGCCACTTGGACGGGGTTGATGCCGTCCTGACTGGACTCGGTGAAGCCGAACCCACGCTTGATGAACCAGCGCAGAAGCTCCACCTGGCCGGATTCAGCCGCCGCATGGATGGCGTGGCGGCCCATGCGGTCCACCTTCTGGAGGTTGTCGGGGGTGAATTTCTCATATTCCTCAAAGGCGCCGATGTCCCCGAAGGACGCATGGAAAAGCGGTCCCAGGTCGGTTCCCAGGGCGCGGAACAGGGCGGACACCGCGAATTGCCCGTTTTCCAGCGCCGCGATGACGGGCGAGCGGAAACGGGAACCCTCGGAGGACGAGGGGTCGGCGCCGAGGGAAAGGAGTCCGCGAACCGCCGTCACATGGCCGCCGGCCGCGGCCAGATGGAGCGGGCTCTCGTTGTTGGGATTGAGGACCTCGAGGTCATACTCGCGCAGCTTGAGCAGGCGGGCCGTGTAGATGTCCCCCGCGGCGGCGGCCAGATGGAGCGCGGAGTTGCCCGCCGCGTCCGTGTCCCCGCGCCGCACCCCCTTGGAGAGGAGCGCGTCCAGAAGATAGGGGGCGCCCGAGGCGGCGGCGGTGAGCAGCGGGGTCCGTCCCGTCTCGTCGGTTTCATACAGGGCCGCGCCCGCGCGCAGGAGCGCCAGCGAGGCGTAGAGGTCCCGCGCGGCGGCTGCCTGCAGCAGGCTGCCCCCATAGAGGCGCTCGGCGCCGGGAGCCGGGGCGGGGGTGTCGTCCGCGCGCACGGACGATCCCAGGCTGGCGGCCGCGAGGACCGCCGCGCAGGCCGCGGTGCCGAGCACCACCGCGGCGGCAAGGCGTTTCTTAGGGTGCAGGATCATCTCAGGGCTCCCGAAAAGGTTCAGCGGGCCGGTGTCCACACATAGGTTGCGACCGCGCCGGGGGGCAGCGCGGCGTCAAAGGCCTTTTCACCGCACTGGACGGAGAAGGCCGCGTTGTTCCGTTCGGCGTTGGCGGCGATCAGGACCATCTTCCCGTCGGGCGTCCGGAAGGCCACATTGGAGAAGAGGCGCTTTCCCTCCGGGGTGTCCGACTCGACGCGGACCGCGCCCCGGGGGATGAACTTCATGAACTGGCCGTAGAGGTAGTAGTCGTTGCGGTACTCCACCGCGCCGGTGTCCTTGAGCTCGATGATCGTGGCGCTGGCGGAGTGCGGGCCCCGGTTCGGCTTGCGGTGCTCGTCCAGCATGATCACCCAGGCGCTGTAGGACCGCGACCAGTTGCGCAGGATGTTCGCGATCATCACGGCCCCCCGCGGGCGGAACACGGACCCCTCGGTGAAGTAGATGTGCTTGTCGGGGAATTCGGCCTTGATGGCGCTCTGCGCCTCGACCTTGCCCTCGTAGTGGTGGAAGCCCGTGCCGTCAATGTACTGCGCCGCCTGTGGGTCGGAAAGGATGGTCCGGGGCACCTCCGGCTTGTTCCAGTTGTGGTCCCAGCACCAGATCAGGGTCTTCACGCCGTTCTCCCTGAACAGCGGCCCGAGGTGGTCGCGGATGAAGTCGCGCATCTCCTCGGCGGTCCACAGGGTCGTCGGGTAGCCGGGGTGGATCATGTGCGGCTCGTTCTGCACCGTGACGGCGTGGATCGGGACCCCCTCCGCCTCGTAGGCCTGGATGAACTTGAGGAGGTACTTCGCGTAGACCGGATAGCACTCCGGGCGGAGTTTGCCGCCGCCCAGCTTGCCCGTGGTCTTCATCCACGCCGGGGCGCTCCAGCAGGACGCGAAGAAGAGCAGGTCCGGGTTTGCCGCCTGCGACGCCTTCACCACCGGCAGCACATACGCCCGGTCCTTCTCAATGGAGAACTGGGCGAGCTCGGGATCCTCCTGCCCCTCCGGCAGGTCACAGTAGGTGTAGTACGGCTCCCCGATGAAATCCGCCGCCCCGATGCACAGGCGCATCAGGTTCATGCCGATCCCGTCCACCGGCGACACGATCTTCCGGATTACCTCCAGCCGCTCCGCCTCCGGCAGCTTGAACAGGTTCTCGCACGTGGAGTGCTCCCACGACGCGCCCAGCCCCAGGATTTCCTGGCCCGTCTTCTCGGGGGACAGGGTGATCACGAAGTCCCCGCCGCCGGACTTGTCCGAAAACGGAATCGGGGGCTCTTGGGAAAGCGTTTTTGCGCCGTCCTGCGTCGTCAGCCACACGTTCACCGTGTCCGCCGCGAAACCGGGCGCGGCCAGGGCCAGCAAGAGGGCAAGCAGGGTCATTCGCCTCATGGGGAGTCCTTTCTTCCGGTGATGGAACGTCCGCCCGGGTATTTTAGCCGACATCCCTGGAGAGGGTAAAGAAACGGGCGGGGCGGGGCGGGGAGGTGGTCCGCAGATGGCGCAGATTTGCACAGATTCAGAGCGGGAAGGCATTTTCGGTCGGGGAGGGACGCTTTGCGGGCTCGGGCAACAGGCCGTTTTACCCTCTTGGCGGCTCTGCGCCTCCGTGTGAGTCTTTCCGGAAAAGAGCGCGGGAATCGTCAATGTTTCTATTGTTTCCGACCTATTCCGCCTTCCAGAGGAAGCGGTAGTTGAACCGGCGGTTGGGGGCGCTGTCGCCGTCGGTGCAGAGGGAGATGGGGTCTTTCAGCTCCGCCGGGTTGTCGCACCAGTGGAAGTCGAAGGCGAGCTCGGCGGCGGCGGGGCCAAAGAGGTCCCGGGGCAGGGCGAGTTCGAGGGATTTTCCCGCATAGCGCAGGGGGACGGTGACCGCGTCGGTCCAGGCGCCGGCGGCGGCGTCCCAGCGCTCGACGGTCGTGGTCTTGTCGTCCACGATTTTCCGGTTCACCAGCAGGTCATAGCCGAACCATCCGGTGTCGTGGTTGTGGTCGGCGTCCACGAGGAGGAGCATCCAGTTCGGGTCGGTGTGCGGTGTGAGGCCGGTGGCGGTCTCAGCGAGGAAGGCGACCTGCTCGCCGCTCACGGCGGCCTTGCAGGTGATGATGTCGTTGCGGCCGCTGGTGTTGGTGTAGTGGAGCCCGCCGTAGCCCTTGTGGTCGCGGTGCGCGGTGTCGCCCGCCGTGTCGCGGTATTCCACCGCCACGGTCTTCCAGTCGTCAAACGCGCCGTCCACGGCGACGTCCGCGGTGCCCGTGTTCACGGGCAGGGGCCGCGCGCCCTTGTAGCGGCGGATGTTCTGGGCCATCTGCATGTAGTAATTGTCCGTGTAGCCGCCGCGCATGGGGTGGATGCAGCGGTTGAATTCGGGGTTGTACTGGTCCACGAAGAAGTAGTTGCTCTTGCGGCGCATGAAGTCGAAGGTCTTTCCCTCGCCGGGGGAGTACTTGCCCGCCGTCCACTCGTTCCAGTCATTGATGTAGAGGAACTGGGGGTTGGCGGCGAGGGCCTCGTCCCAGCGCTCCTGGAAGTAGATGCCGTAGCCCTCGGGGCGCTCGACGGTCTTCCCGAGCCAGGGCACCTCGGTGGGCACGGGCAGGTCCTGGTCGTTCAGCTCCGGCTGGCCGTGGGCACGGGTCCAGGATTTCCCCGTCAGGCTGGACGGGTGCTGGGCCGGGGTGACGGCGGCCTCCTCCGGCTGGCCGTTGTGCCGGGAAACCAGGTCGGCGGGGTTCATGTCGCGCACCTGCTGGTTGCCCAGGTCATAGCCGAAGCTCCAGCGGTCCTCCGTGCCGATGAACCGTTTGCCCGCCCACTCGTAGTAGCCCCACCACATGTCGCGCAGTGTGAAGAATTCCTTCACCTCCTTCGTGTAGTCCTTGTAAAACTCCTCGCAGTAGTCCGGGTCGTTGAAATGGGGGTGGTTCGGGTCGGTCTTCGCCGCCGGGTCGTAGTTGGGGTTCGGGTGGTTCGGCACCTGGCCGTTCGCGTCCACGAAGGGGTTGGCGTTGTACAGGAGCAGGGGCTTGCCGTCCCAGTAAAACCACAGGTCCTTGTACTTCTCCGCCTTGTACACCTTCTCGTAGAGGTCCTGCACCACCGTGATGGAGGGGCCGTTGAAGGACCAGAAGCAGAACTGCGGCACCTTGTTCCCCTCGGCCTTCATCTTCTGCATCGTGGGGAAGAGCACGTCCCACTCGTCCCAGTAGCGCACGGCGTTGGTCACGTCCATCACGAGCACGTCCACCCCCGCGTCGGCCAGCATGGAGATGTCTTTCCGGATGACCCACTCGTCGCGGCTGAGGAAGTAGCCCATCTCCGGCTCTCCCCAGTGATACGAGCCCTCGGTCCACAGCGGGTGCTTGCCGTCCAGCCGGGCCGACGGGTCCTGTGCCAGGATCTTCGCAACGTCCGCCGTGTAGGGCGACGTCATCTGCGACAGCCCGTCGGTGTGCCAGGTGATGTAGAAGATGCCCACCACGCGCCGCTGGTCCGTCTTCAGCGGGCCGACCTGCGCATGGTCCGGCATGGTCCGCCCGAGGGCGTCCGTGGCCACCCAGGTGTCGGCAAACAGGTCGCGGAAGGCGGTGGCCTCCTCCGCAAAGAGGGGGGCGCAGAGCGCGAGCAGGACGGCGGCAATCACAAGGCGGGGGTTCATGGCGGACTCCTGGGTTCGGGTTGCGCCCGGGGGCGTTCCGCCGATTATACGCAAGCGCCGGGCGGGTTGCCTAGCAGTCGGCGGCAGAAGTTCTCGGGCAACTTTCTTGATCCTTCGATACCCTTACTCAAGGGCTTTGCGCGACAATGATTATTTGATTCATGCCAGCACGCTGTCCGGGTCCCCCCTTCAGGGGGGGGGTTCGCGGGAGCGAACCGGGGGATGTTCCGGATTGAGTCGCGGCGGCCTGAGAGAAGAACATCCCCC
>Ga0116149_1004533_pt1 | contig 13583 bp, 11 predicted proteins | sample AD_UKC057_MetaG_FD_89787 | JGI IMG/M metagenome (GOLD analysis project Ga0116149, IMG submission 89787) | Active sludge microbial communities of municipal wastewater-treating anaerobic digesters from USA - AD_UKC057_MetaG | ecosystem: Engineered > Bioreactor > Anaerobic > Digestate | place: USA...
AACCGAGTGTTCCTGAAGATTATGACCAATACCAGGAATATACGCAGTAACTTCGATTCCATTGCTCAAGCGGACACGAGCGACCTTTCTCAGAGCCGAGTTCGGTTTCTTCGGGGTAACAGTCATAACACGGGTGCAAACACCGCGCTTTTGGGGACTGGCTTCAAGAGCCGGACTCTTTGTCCGGATAACAACAGCCTTACGACCCTGCTTTATAAGTTGGTTTATTGTAGGCATTCGCCTTTACTCCTATTTTTATCCGGGCAGCACCCCGGATGTATTAAACAAAACTCTGGTAAGAATACCTTCTATACCGATTTAAAGTCAATAACACGCATTGCCGGCTTGGACACAAGCCGGCAATGCGTGTCAATCATTTTCATCCGGATCGAAGTCTGAATCCTCCTCGATCGTTTCAGTTGCCTTTTCAAGCTTCCGTCGTTCAAGAATTTCATTCATCTGGAGATCAAGATCACCCTTTTCTTTGTCAAAAAGTTTGACATTTCGATACGTTTTGATACCGGTACCGGCAGGAATCAGATGTCCGATAACCACATTTTCCTTCAATCCTCTCAAGCTGTCGCTCGCCCCGGCAATAGCCGCATTCGTAAGGACACGCGTTGTCTCCTGAAAGGAAGCAGCGGAAATAAAAGAATCAATATTCAGCGAAGCTTTTGTAATTCCCTGGAACATTGGTCGGGCTATTGCCGGTTGACCGCCTTCGTTAATAACCCTGCTGTTCTCTTCATGGAATTTATATTTATCAACCTGTTGACCAAAGATGAATCGAGTATCGCCGACTGCGACAATCTCAACCTTCCTGAGCATCTGTCGAACAATAACGCCAATATGCTTGTCGTTGATCGAAACACCCTGCAGGCGGTACACTTGCTGAATTTCGTCCATAAGGTAATTTTGGAGCGCATTCTCGCCTGATACAGCCAGAATGTCGTGGGGATTGTATGCACCGTCACACAATTTTTCTCCCGATTCAACGGTATCACCGTCACGAACAAGCAAGCGCTTGGTCATCGGAACGAGATGCTTGAATTCCTTGCCATACTGATCGCGAACAATAAGCACGCGTTTTCCCTTCAGGATTCCCTTGAACGAAACAGTTCCGGAAATCTGGGCAAGAACAGCAGGATATTTTGGTTTTCGAGCTTCAAACAGCTCTGATACACGGGGAAGACCTCCAGTGATATCTTTTGTTTTAGCCGATTCCTTGAGTATTTTTGCGATCGTAGTTCCCGCCTTAACGTGAACCTTGTCTTCAACAAGAAGATATGCACCGCCAGGAAGATAATACGACCCGATAGCATTACCGGATTCATCAGTGATCAAGATGCGCGGCTGTTTTGTCTCAAGCTGGAATTCGTTAATCCGCTTTTCAACTTTTCCGGTTTCTTCATCAAGCTCTTCGTTGAGCGTTGATCCCGGAATAATATCTTCATAATGAACGTATCCATCATACTCGGAAATAATGGGTTCCGAGAACGGATCGAAGGTCGCAATGGTCTGTTGCGTATCAACAAAATCGCCAGCCTTGACAACCACTTCAGAACCGTTTCGGATTTCGAATTTCTGATCCTGCGAAACAAGGTATATTTTATTGCCCCGAACGGCGACATAGGCAATCTCAACAGCGGGAATTTCATCGTTTCCGCGTTTAATGACCGCTTCGCCTCTAAGAACTCGCTGCCCATCTACAACGAGCACCTTGTCTTTTGCTGCAACTTCATACGCATGAACAACCTTGTTGACTGTCAGCCATCCCTTTCGGGTGAACAGCCAGTTACCGTTTTCAAGTTCTACATGAGTGCCGGCTATATCCTTGATGATAACCGGGTACTTGAGAAGAATTCTATTCTCTTCACTGACCTTCGTCGCAGCACCACCAACATGGAACGTACGCATCGTAAGCTGGGTTCCAGGCTGACCGATCGACTGAGCTGCAATAATACCGACCGCTTCACCGATTTCGATAATCTTGTTGTGAGCCAGATTTCTTCCATAGCATTTTACGCAGACGCCATGTTTGGATTCACAGGTAAGCACGGTGCGGAGCTTGACAGTTTCGACGCCGGCCTGTTCAATCTCCAGGGACTTGTCGTCTGTTACGAATTCGTTGACATCAATAATAATATCATGTGTGATCGGATGCACGACGCGCTCCAGCGTATAGCGTCCGGTTATTCTGGAGGACAACGATTCTACGACATCATCTCCTTCTTTGATTGCAGAATACTCGATACCATTGATAGTACCGCAATCTTCTTCATTGACTACAACATCCTGGGCAATATCGACCAGTCGGCGGGTCAGGTAACCGGCGTCGGCTGTTTTGAGCGCAGTATCGGCAAGACCTTTTCGGGCACCGTTCGTCGAGATGAAGAACTCGATAACATTCAGTCCTTCCTTGAAGTTCGACCGGATCGGAAGTTCAATAATGTCTCCATTCGGTTTTGCCATAAGACCGCGCATACCTGCAAGCTGGCGAATCTGATTTCTGCTGCCACGAGCTCCAGAGGTCGCCATCATATATATGGTATTAAAGCCATCTTGATCGCCTTCAAGAGTCTTCATCATGATATTGGTAAGATCTTCGTTCGTTTTCGACCAGACTTCGACAACACGGTTATAGCGCTCGTCTTGTGTAATATGGCCCTGCTGGTACTGTTTCTGGATAGCCTCGACTTCCTTGTTGGCTTTCTCGATCATTTCCTGCTTTTCAGGAGGAACAAGAATATCATCCATGCTCAGCGTTGCGCCGAAGAAGGTAGCATACTTGTAACCGGTGGCTTTGAGCTGATCGAGCATCTGAACGGTAAGCCACGGCCCATGAGCCTTATGAACAGATTCGATGAGCTTGCGGATCTGCTTGTCATCGAGCGTGATGTTTGTAAAAGGGACGCCATCGGGCATCGCTTCATTGAACACAAGACGACCCGGAGTTGTTTCGACAACCTCACCACGATACTCGACCTTGATAAGCGACTGCCAGCCAAGGGCGCCTGTTTCGGCAGCCATCATTACTTCGTTGTAGTCGCTGTAGCGCCGTCCGTTCCCCTTCCCATTCGGTTTGATCTTGGTAAGATAATACAATCCAAGAACCATATCTTGCGAAGGGTATACGATAGATTTTCCGTTAGCGGGGTCAAGAAGGTTTCTGCTGGAAAGCATAAGCGTCCAGCATTCCATCTGCGCCGCCTGGGTCAGAGGAACGTGAACAGCCATCTGGTCGCCGTCGAAGTCGGCGTTAAACGCCTTACAGACGAGGGGATGCAGTCTGATCGCCTTGCCTTCTACCAGAACGGGCTCAAACGCCTGAATTCCGAGGCGATGGAGTGTCGGCGCACGGTTAAGCATTACCGGATGTTCACGAACGACATCGTCGAGGATAGCGAAAACCTCCGGAGACTCCTGTTCCACAAGCAGCTTGGCTTTCTTGATGTTGCCGACAATATCCTTATCGACAATTTTTTTCATGATGAACGGCTTGAACAGTTCAAGCGCCATTTTAGTCGGAAGACCGCACTGCCAGAGTTTGAGCTCCGGACCGACAACGATAACGGATCGACCAGAATAGTCTACACGCTTACCGAGCAGATTCTGCCGAAAACGCCCCTGTTTGCCCTTGAGCATATCCGAAATAGATTTAAGCGGACGATTCGAAGCACCTTTAATGACACGCTTGCGCTTGGAGTTATCGAAGAGCGCATCAACAGCTTCCTGAAGCATTCGTTTTTCGTTTCGGATAATGATATCGGGTGCATTAAGACTCATCAGCCTCTTGAGCCGGTTATTTCTGTTTATGACACGACGATACAGATCGTTAAGATCTGAAGTGGCAAAACGTCCGCCATCGAGCTGAACCATCGGGCGCAGCTCTGGCGGAATAACCGGGATTACATCGAGAATCATCCAGGACGGCTTGTTTGTCGACGCGCGGAAGTTTTCTACGATTTCAATCCTCTTGAGCAAACGCTTATCGCTCTTTGGTCCCTTTTCGATCATCTTTGCGCGCAATTCTACCGCAAGTTCATCCAAATTCAGGTTTTCGAGCAGCGTCTTGATCGCCTCGGCACCCATGCCCGCAGTAAAGGAACCGCCGTAGCGTTCCTGTGCTTCATGGAATTCTTCTTCGGTAAGAAGCTGATTCTTTTTCAGATCGGTATCACCGGCATCGATAACAATATATTTCTCGTAATAGAGAATGGACCTGAGCGCAGCAACCTGAAGATCAAGAAGCAAGCCCATGCGACTGGGAACCGAACGATAATACCAAATGTGAGAAACAGGAGCTGCAAGCTCGATATGTCCCATTCGTTCGCGGCGAACCTTAAAATGCGTAACTTCAACTCCGCAGCGGTCGCAAATAACTCCCTTGTAGCGGATTGACTTGAACTTTCCGCAATAACATTCCCACTCTTTAGTCGTTCCGAAAATTCGCTCGCAGAACAGACCATCCTTTTCCGGCCGCAGTGTTCGGTAGTTGATGGTCTCGGGCTTCTTGACTTCACCATAACTCCACGCACGAATGGTTTCAGGCGATGCAAGCTTTATATTAAGACTGTCAAAATCCTGCAATTCTCTCATCTTGTTTCCTCCCGGAATATCGAACCAAGAGCCGATATTCCGATATTTAGAATACAACCAGGGCTAATCGTTGTTGCAGATCAGAAGTTTGATCCGGCCTTTTCGATCAACTCGGCATCGCGTTCAGTCAGCGGAATCTGCTTTCCTTTCGCGTCAAAAATAGTGAAATCAAGCGCGAGACCGCGCATTTCCTGAACAAGAACATTAAACGATTCGGGAATGCCTGCCGCGGTCGAGGGCTCGCCCTTTACGATCGATTCATAAATCTTTGAACGTCCGTTCATATCGTCGGACTTGATCGTCAAGAGTTCCTGGAGTGTATTGGCCGCACCATAGGCTTCCAGCGCCCATACTTCCATTTCGCCAAGACGCTGTCCGCCGAACTGAGCCTTGCCGCCAAGCGGTTGCTGAGTAACGAGCGAATACGGGCCTGTGGAACGCGCGTGCATCTTGTCGTCAACAAGGTGATGGAGTTTCATGAAATAAATAACACCGACAAAGACAGGGTTATCAAAGGCGACACCCGTACGACCATCCCGAAGAGTTACCTTGGAATTAGCGGGGAAGCCAGCTTCCGTAAGTTTTTCCTCGATCTGGGCATTAGACGGCGACTGGAATATGGGAGACTCGAACCAGGTATTCAAATGCGTGGCCGCAAGACCGAGTTCTGATTCCATGATCTGCCCGATATTCATTCGGCTCGGAACACCGAGCGGGTTAAGACAAATATCGAGCGGAGTACCGTCTTCCATGTACGGCATATCTTCTTCCGGCAGGATTCGGGCAACAATACCCTTATTTCCATGACGGCCGGCCATTTTATCGCCTTCACGAAGCTTGCGCTTGGTCGCTATTAACACTTTGACTACTTCGTCAACGCCGGGGTTTAGATCATCACCTTCGGTTCTCTTTAGCCGCTGGACGTCAATAATCGTACCTTCAACACCATGCGGAACACGGAGAGACGAATCGCGGACTTCCTTTGCCTTTTCACCGAAGATCGAGTTGAGCAGCTTGAATTCCGGAGTAGTCTCGGTTTCGCTCTTCGGAGTGACTTTACCGATCAAAATGTCGCCGGATCGAACCTTTGCGCCGATTCTGATAATACCTTCGGCATCGAGATTATCCAGGCTTTTTTCACTGGTGTTCGGAATATCGCGGGTTAGCTTTTCAGGGCCGAGTTTTGTTTCGCGAACTTCGGTTACAAATTCCTTTATATGGATGGAAGTAAACATATCTTCCTTGACCACGCGCTGAGAAATAAGAATCGCGTCTTCATAATTGTAACCGTTCCACGGAACGAATCCGACCAGAATATTACGCCCCAGAGCGAGCTCTCCATGCCAGGTTGCCGGCCCATCGGCCAGTGGCGTACCCTTCTCGACCTTCTGACCGGGAAGAACAATAGGCCGCTGATGATAGCAGGTATCCTGGTTTGTTCTCTGATATTTCAGTAGCGGATACTCATCGCGGACAGAATCATCCTTTACTCCGGAGGGTTTGATGACAACCTTGTCGGCTGCGACAAACTCAACTGTTCCAGGCCGTTTCGCCTTCACGAGAACCCCGGAATCATAGGCGCACTTGCTTTCCATTCCGGTACCAACGCGAGGAGGTTCGGGGAAGACCAGAGGAACAGCCTGTCGCTGCATGTTCGCACCCATGAGCGCACGGTTGGCATCGTCATGCTCAAGGAACGGGATTAATGACGCAGAAACAGAAATAATCTGCTTCGGAGAGACGTCCATGTACTGGACATCTTTCGGAGATCGGGTGATGTAATCGCCATGACGCCGACAAGAAATCTGGTCAACGGCAAAGGTTCCATCTTCGTTAATTTCGGTAGACGCCTGTGCAATGTAGTATTTGTCTTCATCCATTGCAGACAGATACTCGATTTCTCGAGTAATCATCCCATCTTTAAGCTTGACGTATGGGGCTTCCAGGAAGCCATAGTCATTAACACGGGTGTAATTGGCAAGAGACACAATAAGACCGATATTCGGACCTTCAGGAGTCTCAATCGGGCACATGCGTCCATAATGGGTATAATGAACGTCGCGAACCTCGAAACCGGCGCGGTCCCTGGAAAGACCGCCGGGACCCAGCGCATTGAGACGGCGCTTATGCGTGAGCTCGGCCAGCGGATTAACCTGATCCATAAACTGCGACAGCTGGCTGGAGCCAAAGAATTCCTTGATTGCCGCAACAATCGGTTTAATGGAAATAAGATCCTGCGGCTTGATCGTTTCGGTTTCCTTAAGGCTCATACGCTCTTTTGCAATGCGCTCCATTCGGGAGAAGGCAGTCTTAAGCGTATTGGTCATCAACTCGCCGACCGACCGGACACGACGGTTTCCGAGGTGATCGATATCGTCAATGGATTCGTCACCAACATACACCTTGATCAGGAACTTCATTGTAGCGATGATATCCTGCTTGACGAGAGTATAATCGGAAACAGGATCTGCGTAATCGAATTTTTTGTTGAGCTTGTAGCGGCCGACTCGTCCAAGATCGTATCTGCGTGACGAGAAGAACATGGACACCAGGTCTTTTTCGGCAGCTTCTACAGTTATCGGCTCTCCCGGCATCAACACAGAGTATACGGCTGAAAGAGCGTCATCCTTCGAGGGTTCGTCGGACTCGGAATCCTTTCCGGAATACCTGATCTCTTCCCGTTCAAAACAATTGATGATCATTGGCGAGTTAAGAGAATCCGGATGCTCAAAGTTAATCACTTCGATTTCTGGAATTTTATTCATCATGAGTTCGTCAATGTTGTGAGGATGCATCTTTTCACCGGCGCGATAGAGCTTTTTCTGCTCCCCGTTGTCGTCGGTAATGTACACTGCAGAAGCAAGTATTTTTCCTATAAGGTGTTCGCGTTTGTCGCGCGAATCCGACACTTTGACTTTTTCGGTGATGTAAAAACATCGAATAATATCTTCGCGCGTCTGATACCCGAGAGCCCGAAGAAACAGCGTTCCCAGAATACGTTTTTTTCGGTCGATCTTTGCGTACACCAGTTCTTTTTTCTGGTCAATCTCGAATTCAAGCCAGCTTCCCCGATACGGAATGATTCGACTGGAATATATGCCTTTTTCATGACTGAAAATAACGCCCGGAGAGCGATGAATCTGCGAAACAACAACGCGTTCGGCACCATTGATAATAAAGGTACCACGATCGGTCATGAGCGGAATATCGCCCATATATATGTCTTTTTGACGGATTTCACCCGTCTCCTGAAAAATCAGATTAACACGGGCTTTGAGCGGTACCGAGTACGTCAAACCCTTCTGCTTGCACTCATATTCGGAAAACTTTATTCCTTCGTCATCGAGTTCGTAATAATCATACTCAAGAATCATGTCACCGTTCGGGCTTTCGATCGGGAAAGTTGAGCGAAAAACATCTTCGAGACCGACTTCTTCATTCGAAGCAGCGGATGCGGATTTGTCTCGCTGAAGAAATTTCTCATATGATGAAAGCTGAATATCAATGAGGTCGGGCAAATCCATAAAATTCCGGATATTTTTGCCGATATACTGACGGTTGATCGCCTGGTTTCTTGCGAACATCCCATACCCCCTAAAACGGTTCAAGACTGAAAGCACGTCTGACTTGCGACGGCTACTACACTGTTACGGATACACAACCAAAGGTCGCTTACATCCGCAGACTGCAAAAGGTTCCCGTGTTACAACAACGGGAACCTTTCGAGAAAGAATCACATTAAAAAAACCGTCCAACCCAAAAGCCGGACGACTGTGCCAGAATCAGGCAATCTCGACCACACCACCGGCTGCGGTGATAGATTCCTTGATCTTGTTGGCTTCTTCCTTGGAAACATTCTCCTTGAGAGTCTTGGGTAGTCCTTCAACGAGATCCTTTGCTTCCTTAAGACCAAGACCGGTAATGGTACGAACTTCCTTGATGACGGAAATCTTCTTGTCGTCGGCGGCAAGAGCCTTGAGAGTTACAGTGAACTCGGTCTGCTCTTCGGCAGGAGCAGCGGCTACAGCACCAGCACCAGCCATAACCGCAACAGGAGCAGCGGCGGTAACACCAAACTTCTCTTCCATTGCTTTTACAAGTTCGGAGACCTCAAGAACGGTCATCGAAGCGATTGCATCCAGAATCTGATCATTTGTCAAAGCTGCCATATTAACTTCTCCTTAAGTAAACTGTTTCGGTTCATACGAACCGCGATATCTGCGGAAATCACGTTCCACAGACCTTTCTTTTCGCGCGGCCAGTACGACAGCGCGGAACGAAGACTAACTCCGTCCCTGAAGCCTGGACCGCGATAAAAATTATGCTTGTTCTGCCTTCTTGTCCGCAACGGCCTGCAGGGTTCGCGCAAGCTTGGAAGTATTTCCGAGCATGGCGGACATAAGCATCGAAATAAGCTCCTTCTTTCCCGGAAGCCTGGAGTATGCCTCGATTTTTTTGGAATCATACACCTCACCGCCGATAAGAGCACCCTTGATAACAAGAGCGGGAACTTCCTTCGAGAAATCAAAAAGAATCTTTGCCGCAGCTCCTGATTCTTCCCCGGCGAGAGCGACAGCTGTCGGACCGGTAAGATAGGAAGCCACGTCGCCGGCCTTCATCTCTTCGAAGGCAATGCGCGCAAAGTTATTTTTTACAACCTTGTACGAGCATCCTTGTTCGCGAAGCTGCCGACGAAGATCCGAAATTTGGGCAACAGTCAGCCCGCGATATTCGGTAAAAATGTAGTCGGAGGACTTTTCAAAGCGCGCCTTGATGTCAGCAATTGCCGCGGTCTTGGCTGCCTGGAGTTTTTTTGCTTGAACTGCCATGATTATTCTCCTGTCTTGTAATCAATCCAGACACCGGGACTCATTGTAGAGCTTACGGAAACAGACTGGACAAAATCGGCCTTCGCGTCGGACGGCTTTTTGCGCATCATTTCAACAAGGAACGCACTGATGTTTTCGGCAATCTTGTCCGAATCCATGGAAACCTTGCCAACTGCAAGATGGATAACACCCGTCTTGTCTGCACGAAATTCAACCCGGCCCTTCTTGAGCTCATTAATGGCCGCCGCAATATCGTTCGTCACCGTACCGGTTTTCGGATTAGGCATAAGCCCCTTCCGTCCCAGAACCATACCAAGACGACCTACGTCTTTCATCATATCGGGAGTAGCGACGGCAATATCGAATTCGAGCCAGCCGCCCTTCACCTTTTCGATATACTCATCAGAACCGGCGTAAGCCGCACCCGCATCGAGCGCTTCCTTAACGCGATCTTCCTTGCAAAACACCATCACTTTCTTTTCCTCGCGGAACTGATGGGGAAGAACAACGGTATCGCGCACAGACTGGCTTTTTCCGAGCTTGAGAGAAACATGTACTTCAACAGTTTCATCAAACTTGGCAAATTTGAGTTCTTTAACCAACTCGCAAGCCTTAGCCAGATCATACGCCTTGGCGGGATCATATTTCTTGAGAGCGTTTCTGTAGTTTTTTCCGTGCTTCATATCAGCGCTCCACCTCTACACCCATACTGCGAGCAGTACCGGCAATAATCTTTTTGGCAGCTTCGACATCATTTGCATTGATATCGGGCATCTTGAGCGTGGCGATTTCTTCAAGCTTGGCCTTGGAAAGAACTGCAACCTTGTGAGTCGATGCATTCTCGGAACCCTTCTGCAGATTGCACGCCTTCTTGATCAAAACAGATGCAGGCGGGGTCTTCAGAATAAACGTGAAGGTTTTGTCGGAATAGACAGTGATAACGCAAGGAATAATCAACCCTGCTTCCATACTCTTTGTGCGATCATTAAACTGCTGCACAAACTGAGGAGCACTGACACCATGAGGTCCAAGCGCAGGTCCAACGGGAGGAGCGGGAGTCGCTTTTCCGGCGGGGCACTGCAGCTTAATCACAGCCGTGATCTTTTTCTTTGCCATAAGAATCTCCTATGTGGTGATAACGATGCATTCAGAGTAACACCCCGAGCCCCGTGATTGTCCGCAAGGACAATCACGAAGCTGAAATATCCAGAGGATATTTCAGCATCTCCCATATGAAACAGAAGAAGCCTTGCCGATACGACAAGGCTTTTTCATGCTACATGCTAAATCTTTTCAACTTGTAATAGATCGACTTCAACCGGTGTTGACCGGCCGAAAATACCAACCATAACCCGGAGCTTGTTTTTCTCCAGATTCACTTCTTCGATAACTCCGGTAAACGATTCGAACGGACCTTCTATAATCTTTACCTGTTCGCCAACCGAAAAACTTTGCTTGGCCCGAACGGTTTTTTCTCCCTTGATTTCACCCGCTTTCTGCAAAATCGACTTGGCCTCTTCCGCACTGATCGGCTGAGGACGTACGCCACCGGGAGTGCCGACAAAACCGGTTACCCCCTGAATCTTGCGAATAGACGAACACGTTGCCTTCCACCCAAGCTCGGGCAATTCCATTTCGATAAGAATATAACCAGGAAGGAATTTTTTGGTAACACTCCGCTTTTTCCCGTCTTTAACTTCTACAACTTCTTCAACAGGAACCTTAATATCGGTAATGATATCGGCTGAAATTTCACCGTTATCTATGAGAGAACGAATTGTCTTTTCGATTTTGTTCTCATACCCCGAATAGGTATGCAGAATATACCAGCCTCTTGCCATCTGCTACGCCTTAAAATATAAGGTTTACACCGGCTACAAGAACAGCATCAAGCACACCGAGCAGAACAGCAATAACGACGGTCGACACAAGGACAACCTTAACAGCAGCAATAACATCTTCCCGAGTGGGCCAGACGACCTTGCGAAGCTCGGCCACACATTCCTTCAAAAACTGGACGATTTTTGACATGCCAGTCCACCTATATAAAAAGATACAGGCCAGGCAGGACTCGAACCCGCAACATTCGGTTTTGGAGACCGACGCTCTACCATTAGAGCTACTGACCTAGGAGATTCAAAACCTCTCTTTTCGAGAAGCTTTAAAGCTCCTGTGAAATCCAACGGACTTCACAAGACCACCTACAACGAAAGCCTTCCAGCAAGACCGGAAGGCTTCTCCCCGGAAAACCACCTAAAACCCTTACTTTATCTTGGTTTCTTTATGAAGAGTATGCTTGCGATCAAACGGACAATACTTGCTTAACTCGAGCTTGCCCTGCATATTCTTGCGATTTTTCGAGGTAGTATAGTTTTTGCGCTTGCATTCGCTGCACTGAAGCGCGATCAATTCTGTTGCTGTTTTCTTGGCCATAAAAGTCCCCTTTCAAGGAAAGATAAAGCTCCCGAGCGGGATCGAACCGCTGACCTCAACCTTACCATGGTTGCGCTCTGCCGACTGAGCTACAGGAGCAATAACACGTCGCATCGATGCGGTAAAGATGCTTGACTAACGTATCAGAGCCGAGACTGTTTGTCAATAGAAAAGCGAGCAGATTTCAAGAGTCGTTTACTTTTGAAACCGGCTTTTGGAGAAAAATCACAAGTCTTTCTGTTATAAAGGCTTGATCGCCCACCACGCGACTTAAAAAAAAGTACGATCTGCTCATGCCGTGTAGGCAAACCCCGAATCAATTTCGTATATTTGACCTGCACGGAAATACAGCACAGACAACAGGAGCTGACACACATGAGCAATCTGGACGACAAAATAGAAAACATTCTTGCAAGCTACCAGAGGTTCGGCGGCATCAACCTGACCGACGACAACAACTTCCCGAACAGACAGAGTGTTTTTGCCGTTCTTGCGGATCTGGAAAACGTCATATTTCCTGGATTCAGAGAAGACTCCTGCCTGGATAACGCAACAATCAGATTTATTACCGGCGAACGGCTCCACCGAATCGCAAAAAACCTGACCGGAGAAGTCCTGAAAGCCATAAAATACATCTGCCTGATGAACCAGCGTGACGGATCGGGGTGCTACAAATACTCTGAACAAATCGTATTGGCCCTGATCGACGAGATACCTGAATTTCGGCGCCTCGCACTAACCGACGCAAAGGCCGCGCTGGAAGGAGATCCCGCGGCGCGAAGCATCGAGGAAGTTATCCTGTCATACCCTGGACTTGAGGCCATGATCGTCCATCGCATCGCCTACTTCCTCTACACAAAAGGAGTACCCATAATCCCCAGAATGATGAGCGAATACGTCCATGGAAAAACCGGCATCGACATCCATCCAGGGGCGACCATCGGCGAAGAATGCTTTATCGACCACGGCACCGGCGTCGTCATCGGCGAAACCTGCGTGATCGGCAAACATGTCAAGATCTATCAGGGAGTGACGCTTGGCGCGCTCAGCGTAAAAAAACTGATGGCCGACAAAAAGAGACACCCTACTATAGAAGATAATGTAACAATTTATGCCGGAGCCACCATACTGGGCGGCGACACCGTGATCGGAGAAGGCAGCGTGATAGGCGGAAATATGTGGATCACCGAATCCGTTGCTCCGGGAAGCAGAATATACAAAGGAATTCAGTGAAGACAGTCCGCTTGTACCGGCTTAAGATGCTGGATATCCTTCTGACGCTTGTAGTCGGCGCCGCAACCGTATGGTCGGGCTTCGCAGTGTACGGCACCGAAAGCGAGACCGTACGGGTGCGCATCGAAGGAATCGAAGGGTCCTGGCTGTATCCGCTTGACGAAGACCGGACAATTGCAGTCCACGGTCCCCTCGGCGACACAATCGTGCGCATCGCAAACGGAAGCGCGAGGATTTCGGCATCACCCTGCCCGAATCAGACTTGCATAGCAGGACACGGCATTGAACGAGCCGGAGACTGGAACGCATGCCTGCCGAATCGGGTTATCATCCGCGGAGAGGGCAGCGGAGACGACGAAAGCGGAATCGATATCGTAGCAAGGTAAGAGCTCCCTTAAAAAATCTCGCAGACATCGAACAATCGCAGCGATTGATGCCCGGAATGAAATTTCTTTGGAATTTGTTATACAAATGAGTATACCTACCGGT
>Ga0116149_1004534_pt1 | contig 13579 bp, 12 predicted proteins | sample AD_UKC057_MetaG_FD_89787 | JGI IMG/M metagenome (GOLD analysis project Ga0116149, IMG submission 89787) | Active sludge microbial communities of municipal wastewater-treating anaerobic digesters from USA - AD_UKC057_MetaG | ecosystem: Engineered > Bioreactor > Anaerobic > Digestate | place: USA...
ATCCGTATCGCATACAAGAAAAACGGCAAGGTATTTGTCAGAAGCGGCGCAGGCATCGTTGCTGATTCAGTTCCCGAAAAGGAGCATCAGGAGTGCCTGAACAAAGCGGCAGCAGTTATAAATGCCCTGAAACTTGCAGAGGAGGCAGACGCATGATACTTCTCATTGATAATTACGACAGCTTTTCATACAACCTTTACCAGATGATAGGGGCTATTGAGCCGAACATCAAGGTGATACGCAATGACGAAATGACTATCAAGCAGATAGAAAAATTAAGACCTGACCGCATTATTTTATCTCCGGGTCCCGGCAGACCCGAGGACGCAGGAATAATCATAGAAGCGGCAAAGACTGTATGCCAGAAGATACCCACACTGGGCGTATGTCTCGGACATCAGGCGATATGTGCGGCATACGGCGCAACTGTCACATATGCAAAGAAGCTTATGCACGGCAAGCAGTCGGTTATAAAGTTCATGAACGACAGCCCCATATTCAAGGGCATAGACGAGGGCGCCCCTGTTGCAAGATATCACTCACTTGCCGCAGATGCCTCAACTATCCCCGATTGCTTCGAGGTAACGGCAGTAGCGGACGACGGCGAGATAATGGCGGTACAGCATAAGGAATACTCCATCTACGGTGTACAGTTCCATCCTGAATCAATCATGACCCCCGACGGACACATAATGCTGAAGAATTTCATAGCTACGTTATGAACCAATGTGTAGGGAACGGCGTCCTCGCCGTTCCACGGTGAACCTATGATATTTGCCGTTCATGATAATGACGTTGAATCTGAGCGAGTTCAGAAAGCAGAAATCAGTTCGTAGGGGCGCACAGTGTGCGCCCTCGGACAACAAAAAAATATCGACAGTCCACACCACATATAACATGAAACGGAGTTGATATATTATGGGAATGAATCTCAGCGGTGTAGTGCCGTGGGGAAGAAATATCGATGAATACCGTGAAATGTTCCTGCTGACGTACAGCGATATGAAAAAGAAGATCGCAGGCTTCGGTGACGGTCCTGCAAGCTTCAACTGTCAGGCATCGGAAAAGGGAGCGGATATCACATCCTTTGACCCTGTATATCAGTTTTCGGAGAAACAGCTTCGTGAACGTATAAATGAGGTCAGAGACGAGATCATTTTTCAGATGACGATCAATTCCGACAACTACATATGGGACAGGATAAAGAACGTAAAAGAACTTGAAAAACTGAGAATGTCGGCAATGGAGATGTTCCTCAGTGATTTTGAAAAGGGCAGGAGAGAGGGACGGTATGTTCCGCATAAACTTCCTGACAGACTGCCGTTTGATGATAATACATTCGATATCGGACTAAGCTCGCATTTCCTTCTTATGTATACAGAACTTGGTTATGATTTCCATATCAGGGCTATAAGCGAAATGCTGAGAGTTTGCAGAGAAGTCAGGATATTCCCTTTATGTGATCTTGACAGCAATGCATCGGAACTGACAGAGCGTGTGATAAAGCATTTCAGCACCGATCATTCTGTTGATATCATTAAGACAAAGTATGAATTCCAGAAGGGTGCTGATAAAATGCTCAGAATAAGGAGAACTCCATGAAATGTTCATCCCTTGAAGAAGTAAGAGAAAACATCGACAGGATAGACGATAATATAATAAAGCTTATCGCAGAGCGGACAGAATATGTCAGACAGGCAGCAGCTTTCAAGAAAAGCGAGAGCGATGTGAGAGCGGCTGACAGAGTTGAAGCCGTAATCGCAAAGGTACGTGAGAAAGCGCAGAAATACGGCGCATCTCCTGACATCGCAGAGACAGTTTACAGAAACATGATAAACGGATTCATCAATATGGAAATGACGGAATATAAAAAATAAGATCCCAAAGGAGCGATTACTATGATTAAAGAAGCAATAGAAAAGATCGTAAACAAGGAAGACCTCACATACGATGAGGCGTACACAGTCATTTCGGAGATAATGTCAGGACAGACAACTCCCACACAGAATGCGGCTTTCCTTTCCGCACTCTCCACCAAAAGCACCAAAGCCGAGACCATCGACGAGATAACGGGATGTGCCGCAGCTATGCGTGACGCAGCCACAAAGGTAGAGCATGACATGGAAGTTCTTGAGATAGTCGGCACAGGCGGAGATAACGCCCACAGCTTCAATATCTCCACCAAATCGGCATTCATCATCGCCGCCGCAGGTATAAAGGTAGCAAAGCACGGCAACCGTGCGGCATCTTCACTCAGCGGTACAGCAGACTGTCTGGAGGCACTCGGCGCAAATATCAGCCTTGAACCTGAGAAATGCGTGGAGCTTCTCAGGGAAGTGGGATTCTGCTTCTTCTTCGCTCAGAAGTACCACACCTCCATGAAGTACGTCGGACCTATTCGCAAGGAGCTGGGATTCCGCACAGTGTTCAACATCCTCGGACCTCTTACCAATCCTTCAAGCCCACAGATGCATCTTCTCGGCGTGTATGACAGAGTACTCCTTGAACCCGTGGCAGAGGTACTGATGAAGCTTGGTTCAAAGCGAGGAATGGTAGTGTTCGGCACTGACAAACTGGACGAGATATCCACCAGTGCACCAACGGCAGTATGCGAGTACAAGGACGGCTGGATGAAGACCTATGAGATAACTCCCGAGCAGTTCGGATTCGAGAGATGCAGCAAGGACGATCTCCTCGGCGGCACACCGCAGGAAAATGCGGCTATCACAAGAGGAATACTCAGCGGCGAGATCAGAGACCACAAGAGGGACGCAGTTCTGCTGAATGCAGGTGCGGCAATATACATAGGCGGAAAGGCAGAGTCAATGGCAGACGGAATAATCAAAGCCGCCGAACTCATCGACAACGGCAAAGCCCTTGCGACCCTCGACAAATTTGTAGAATCAAGCAACCGCTGAGCGAGCGGAACGCAACCACGAATCGCTCGTAAACTCGCTTACTCTGTACGTTTAGCATAATCTGCTTTCGCTCGTTGGCACTTCTTGTTATGTATGAGCGAATGTACAATTTGTAGGGAACGCCATAGTAATTACGCATTACGCATTGAAAAAGTAGGGAACGCCGCCCTCGGCGTTCCATGTTAACGTAACACATATGAATTTTATTTTTACTACATGAATAATTTCAACATCATTTATATGGATGGCAAATTCAATTGGTTCACCGTGGAACGGCGAGGGCGCCGTTCCCTACAATGTTCTATCCACATTTGTTCGGTTATTGGCGGGCGGATGATATCCGCCCCTACAAAATATCCGTCCCGACAGGGACACAATAATTCCGAATTCCGCATTCCGAATTCCGAATTAGAAAGGAGCACCACCATGACGATACTTGACCAGCTTGCCGACCACGCAAGAGAACGTGTGGCGGCGGCAGAGAAGATACATCCCTTTGACGAGGTAAAGGCGCAGGCTCTGGCATTGCCGAAAGGGGAGTTTGAATTTGAAAATGCTCTCCGAAAGGACGACATAGCTTTTATCTGCGAGTGCAAGAAGGCTTCACCGTCAAAAGGCATTATCGCAGAGGACTTCCCCTATCTTGAAATTGCAAAGGAATACGAAAAGGCAGGCGTCGACTGTATATCCGTACTCACCGAGCCCAAGTGGTTTCTGGGCAGCAGTGAGTATCTTCGTGAGATAGCCGCAAGTGTGAACATCCCCTGTATACGCAAGGATTTCACCGTTGACAGCTACATGATATACGAAGCGAAGATTCTGGGAGCAAAGGCGGTACTGCTGATATGCTCCATCCTCACCGAAGCGCAGATAAAGGAATATATCGGCATCTGCGACGAACTGGGAATGTCCGCACTGGTAGAAGCTCACGATGAAAACGAAGTAGCAATGGCAGTCAGATGCGGAGCGCGGCTTATAGGTGTGAACAACCGCAACCTGAAGGATTTCACCGTTGACACATCCAACAGCAGATGCATGAGGGAGCTTGTGCCAGATGATATCATATTCGTATCAGAGAGCGGAGTGAAAACAGCCGAGGATATCGCACTTCTCCGTCAGTCGGGAACAAACGCAGTCCTCATCGGTGAGACACTCATGAAAGCTCCCGATAAATCCGCTAAACTGGCGGAACTCCGTAATAATCAGTAATCAGAGATCAGAAAGCAGAAAGCAGACCGTAGGGGCTGGCGTCCCCGACAGCCCACCGCTGAGCGAGCGGAGCGCAACCACGATTCGCTCGTAAACTCGCTTACTTCTTGCAAAGCGATGAGTTTCAGGTCGCTCGCCGGCTTGCTTTGTAGAGGGGAAACGTACAATTGTAGGGGCGCACAGGGACGTCGGGTGATTCCCCACAGTGTGGGGAAATGTCACGCAGTGACAAAGGGGGCTGGGCACGTGTCAAGTGCGCCGTCCCCTACAAATGGTTTAAACTGCCGTGTAGGGGCGCTTTCCGAGCGCCCTCGGATAAATCCGTAAATGGGTTTATCATATTTGTTCGGTTATTGGCTTATATCATACGCCCTTGACAAGATATTTAGGAAAGGCAAAAATATGAAAACACTGATAAAAATGTGCGGTATGCGTACCGTTGACGATATGCGCTGGATATGGCGGCTCATGCCCGAATATGTGGGATTCGTCTTTGCGGAGAAGAGCAGACGTTACGTCACTCCGCAGCAGGCGCATATACTCTCGGACGGGCTTGACGAGAAGATAACTCCCGTGGGAGTATTCGTGGACAGCTCCTTCGACGAGATAACGGACATATACAAAGCAGGCACGATAAAAATTGCCCAGCTTCACGGCAGCGAGCCCGATGAGCTGATACACCGCTTGCAGGACGCAGGCATAAATGTGATACGTGCCTTTCAGGTGAAGTCTGAGGCTGATATCGAAAAGGCCGAAAATTCCCCTGCGGATCTGGTTCTTCTGGATTCGGGAAAGGGAAGCGGTGAGACTTTCGACTGGTCGCTGATAAAGCAGATGAGCCGTCCCTATTTCTTAGCAGGAGGACTTGACCCGAAAAACGTAACGCAGGCAATAGCTGAACTCCACCCCTTTGCCGTTGACGTAAGCTCAGGCATTGAAACTGACGGCGTGAAGGACTGCAACAAGATGATGGAATTCACATACGCTGTACGAAGCCGCTGAGCGAGCGGAGCGCATTCCACGAATCGCTTGCTGCGCTCGCTTACTTCTTGAAAAGCGATGAGTCTCAGGTCGCTCGCCGGCTTGTTATGTATGAGCGAATGAACAATCTGTAGGGAACGCCGCCCTCGGCGTTCCATGTTAACGTAACACATATGAATTTTATTTTTACTACATGAATGATTTCAACATCATTTATATGGATGGCAAATTCAATTGGTTCACCGTGGAACGGCGGGGGCGCCGTTCCCTACAATGTTCTATCCACATTTGTACGGTTATTGGCGGGCGGATGATATCCGTCTCGACAGGGACACAATAATTACGCATTACGCATTACGCATTACGAATTACGCATTAAAAGCCCGCCTACCATCGCAAAGGCAAACAAATATTCAATAATTATAAATTAAAATGAAAGGATAATAAATCATGTCAGACAAAAAAGGACGCTTCGGAGTTCACGGCGGACAGTATATCCCCGAAACTCTCATGAATGCAATTATCGAGCTTGAAGAAGCTTACGAACACTATAAGAACGATCCCGAATTCAACAGGGAGCTTACCGCTCTGCTCAACGATTACGCAGGCAGACCCTCACTTCTCTACCGTGCAGACAAAATGACTGCCGATCTGGGAGGAGCTAAAATCTATCTCAAGCGTGAGGACCTCAACCACACAGGCTCACACAAGATAAACAACGTCCTCGGACAGGCTCTCCTTGCAAAGAAAATGGGCAAGACACGTCTTATCGCTGAAACAGGCGCAGGTCAGCACGGAGTTGCTACAGCTACAGCCGCTGCTCTCATGGGTATGGAGTGCGTGGTTTTCATGGGCGAGGAGGACACAAAGCGTCAGGCTCTCAACGTTTACAGAATGAGACTTCTCGGTGCTGAGGTCATCCCTGTAACAACAGGCACGGCTACCCTCAAGGATGCAGTTTCCGAGGCTATGAGAGAGTGGACAAAGCGTATTTCCGATACACATTACTGTCTCGGCTCTGTAATGGGCCCTCATCCTTTCCCCACTATAGTACGTGATTTCCAGGCAGTTATCTCCCGTGAGTCCCGTGCCCAGATACTTGAAGCAGAGGGCAGACTTCCTGATGCTGTTATCGCCTGCGTAGGCGGAGGCTCAAATGCTATCGGCAGCTTCTATCACTACATCCCTGACGAGGGAGTGCGCCTTATCGGCTGTGAAGCCGCAGGCCGTGGCATCGACACATTCGAGACAGCTGCAACTGTAAACACAGGCCGTATCGGTATTTTCCACGGTATGAAGTCGTATTTCTGTCAGGACGAATACGGTCAGATAGCTCCTGTTTATTCTATTTCCGCAGGACTTGACTACCCCGGTGTAGGCCCCGAGCACGCACATCTCCACGATATCGGCAGGGCTGAATATGTGCCTGTTACCGATGACGAAGCTGTAAACGCTTTCGAGTACCTTTCACGCACCGAGGGAATAATCCCTGCTATCGAGTCCGCACACGCTGTTGCATACGCAATGAAGCTTGCTCCCACAATGGACAAGGACAAGATAATCATCATCACTATCTCAGGCAGAGGCGACAAGGACTGTGCCGCAATAGCAAGATACAGAGGAGAGGATATATATGAGTAATATCAGAGCAGCCTTTGCAGACGGCAAGGCATTCATACCATTCATCACCTGCGGAGACCCCGACCTTGAAACTACCGCAAAGGCAGTACGTGCCGCCGCTGAAAACGGTGCAGACCTTATCGAGCTGGGAATACCATTCTCGGACCCGACAGCAGAAGGACCCGTTATACAGGGCGCAAACATCCGTGCCCTTGCAGGGGGAGTTACCACAGACAAGATATTCGATTTCGTGAAGGAACTTCGCAGAGATGTGAAGATACCGATGGTTTTCATGACCTATGCAAACGTTGTGTACTCCTACGACGCAGAGAGATTCATGGCAAGATGCTGTGAATCAGGCATAGACGGAATAATCCTTCCCGACCTTCCCTTTGAGGAAAAGGACGAATTCGCATCAGTTGCAAAGCAGTACGGAGTTGACCTTATATCGCTGATAGCTCCCACATCCGAGAACCGCATAGCCATGATAGCAAAGGAAGCTGAGGGCTTCATTTACGTTGTATCAAGTCTCGGTGTAACAGGCGAGAGAACAGAGATAACCACAAATATAGGCGATATCGTCAAGGTGATACGTGAGAATACGGACGTTCCCTGTGCAGTAGGATTCGGCATCTCAAAGCCTGAGCAGGCACAGAAAATGGCTTCACTTTCCGACGGTGCCATCGTCGGTTCGGCAATAATCAAACTGCTTGAAAAGTACGGCAAGGACGCTCCCGACTACATCGGTGCATATGTCCGTGAAATGAAAAACGCTATTACGGAGTAATCAGAAATCAGTAGGGGCTGGCGTCCCCGACAGCCCACACCGCTGAGCGAGTTCAGAAAGCAGAAAGTAGAAAGTAGTAGGGGCGCACATTGTGCGCCCTCGGACAAAACCGCAAATATGGATACCCTGCAATTACGCATTGCTAAGTATCCCATATGACGAAAATACTCCCCATTACCGCAGTGGTGATACGGTAATGGGGAGCTTTTAATGAAGGAGATTATGAAAAAGTTTTAGTTGATGACGAATGTTATGTGTTGATGTCAAGGCGGATGATATCCGCTCCTGCACAACAAGAAGTGCCGGCGAGCGAAAACAGAGTAAGCTAAACGTACAAAGTAAGGCGCTTGCGCCGAATCGTGATTGCGCACCGCTCGCTCAGCGGGGGGAGAGGGTGCGGCATGGCAGCTGCCGCACCTTATCTCATGATATGAGGAAATGTAGATGTCAATATTGATATGATATCCGCTCCGACAAAGCAAGCCGTCGAGCGACCTGAAAATCATCGCTTTGCAAGAAGTAAGCGAGTTTACGAGCGAATCGTGATCGGGGTCAAGCTGCCGTCAGCTTGCGCTCGCTCAGCGGCTGATTAGTCCTTATTTTCAGCCTGATCGAGAGTAACAGTTACCTTTTCTTCGTTGCCACTTCTCATGTATGTGAGTTCGAGAGTTTCGCCTGCCTTGTGCAGATTCTTCTTGGCGTTCAGTTCAGCGGATGTCTTTACTTCTTCGCCGTCAACAGCTGTGATAACATCGCCTGACTGTAAGCCTGCCTTGTCAGCGGCACTGCCGTCTGTAACAGTTGTAACGTATACGCCTACAGGGAGATTATACATCTTTGAGATAGTCTCTGTAACATCCTGACAGCTGATACCGAGCTGAGGCTTGCCTGTTACGTAGCCGTATTCCATTATATCGTCAACTATCTGTGCAACTTCGTTTGATGGGATAGCAAAGCCGATACCTTCGATGGATGTCTCGGAGTATGAAGCTGACATCTTAGAAGAGTTGATGCCGATGACCTGACCGTACTTGTTGATTAGCGGTCCGCCTGAGTTGCCTGAGTTGATAGCGGCATCTGTCTGGAGGAGAGTCATAGCCTTGTCGTTGATAGTTATTTCACGGTTGATACCTGATACGATACCGCTTGTAACTGTATCCATAAGCTCAAAGCCGAGTGGGTTGCCGATAGCGATAACTGATTCGCCAAGCTTGAGGTCGTCACTGTCACCGAATTCAGCAGCTGTAAGGCCTGTAGCCTTTATCTTGAGCACTGCAAGGTCGCAGTCTGTGACATAGCCGATGACCTCAGCATCGTAGCTCTTTTCATCGTTCAGGAGAACGGAGATGCTGTCAGCAAGGCCTGCGCCGTACTCTGTATCATAGATAACGTGAGCATTTGTAACGATGTAGCCGTCCTCTGTGATAGCAACACCTGTACCTGTAGCTGTAGCTTGTGAAGTCTGTGGCTGCTGGCTCTGACCGAAGTCAAATCCGCCGAAACCGCCGAAGCTTCCGAAATCACCGAAGTTGAAGCCGTTGTTCTGAGTAGTCATTGTGAAAGTGGACTCGATACCTACTACTGAAGGGAGGACCTTATCGACGATCTCCTCTGTAGTAAGGATGCCGCCCTCTGAATCCTCAGGCTTAATGATGCTTACATTCTCAGCCTTAGCCTTCTTGGATACCTTTTCAGCAGCATTTTCAACAGCAGAAGCCTCAGCGTTCTCAACTGATGAAGCTGTTGCATTGTTAGTCTTCACACCTGCAACATTGCGGTAGATGCCAATAGATCCTGCTGAAACAAGAGTCATAGCCATAAGTGAAGCGGCTATCTTAGCGCCGATGTGCTTCTTAGGCTTCTTGGGTGAACCGCCGTCTGCGGAGAATCCGTTATAGTAGCTGTACATATCATTATTATTGTTATTCATACCGTTTACCTCGCTGTTTTCTTCCATGTTGTTTACTGTGTACTCATATTCTTCTCTCATAATATTCACGTTCCTTTTCAGAAAATTATAAACTTTATCTTTCGGGGGCCTTCCCCGTTGCTGTGATTATATTATATTTGAGCTGTGTGATATTAATTTGCGATAAATGTAGTTTTTATGGGAAGTTTTTGTGTCGTTTTTTTCACATGGGTCAAAACTGTGTGACAGAATGTGTCAACTCTGTGAGCGCCAAGCTGACGCCAGCTTGACCGCAGCCACGATACGCTTGCTGCGCTCGCTTACTCTGTACGTTGCGGTTACTCTGCTTTCGCTCGCTGGCACTTCTTGTTATGTTTGGGTAAACGTACAATTTGTAGGGAACGCCGCCCTCGGCGTTCCACGGTGAACCAATGATGTTTGCCGTCCATGATATTGACGTTGATTCGTTCATGTAATAAAAATATAATTCATACGTGTTGCGTTAACATGGAACGCCGGGGGCGGCGTTCCCTACAAAATATCCGTCCCGACAGGGACACAATAATTACGCATTACGCATTACGAATTACGCATTGAAAAAAGATTACGCATTGAAAAAATGCCTAACTAATACGCCCTCAGAAACATATAATAAGAAGTACCGCACTATGCACAGTTGCCTCAGAAGCGAGGTGATGGTAATGGATGTTTGCATTGCAGAAATGACATCATATACCTATGCTGTCAAAGGTGAAAGACTGCTGAGGTCGAGAGGATACAAGTGCAAAGTCACACGAAAAGAGAAAAATACCGCAGGCGGCTGCGGCTATCAGCTGAATATCTACGGTCACTGCCGTGAAGCTGCCGCATTACTTGAAAGATACGCAATTCCATACAGGACCTTATCTGACGGAGGTGCGTGATATGATAAATTTCGATAACGCCGCTACTACCTTCCCGAAGCCGCTTTCCGTCAGGAGGGCAGTTTCCGAAGCTGTCAGACGTTACGGAGGCAACGCAGGCCGTGGAGGTCACAGGCTGGCTATGGAGGCTTCAGAGGCTTTGTACTCAGCCCGTGAGACTGCCGCTGATTTTTTCGGTGCCGAGCCTGAGAATGTGGTCTTCACCATGAACTGCGCCTATGCGCTGAATATGGCGATTCAGGGCGTGATGAGCGGAGGCGGCCATCTTATCATAAGCGGTCTGGAGCACAATTCCTCAGCACGTCCGTCTGCGGCTATGGCAATGAAAAAGCGCATATCCCTTTCCATAGCCGAGGTCTATCCCGAGGATGAACGGACTATCGAAAGCTTCCGCTCGCTAATGCGTGAGGATACTAAAGCTGTGGTATGTACACTTGCAAGCAATGTTACGGGGCAGATAACGCCTTACCGTGAGATAGGAGAGCTTTGCCGTGAGCGTGGGATATGTTTCATTGCAGACGGCGCACAGGCCTGCGGAGTGCTGGATGTAAAACTCAGCGACGGGATAAACATTCTCTGCACCGCAGGGCATAAGGGACTTTACGGTATCACAGGAACGGGACTGCTCATCACGGACGGCAGATATCCTATATCTCCTATAATACAGGGCGGTACGGGAAGTGCATCCCTGAGCCTTATACAGCCCGATGTCCTCCCAGACAGCCTTGAAAGCGGCACTCCAAATATAACTGGAGCAATGTCGGTCAAGGCAGGAATTGAATTTGTGAAGAGCAGGGGACTGCGGAGGATATACTCCCACGAAAACAGGATATGCTCACGCTTCATTTCGGAGCTTGGCAGTGATATCACGGTGTATCGCCATCCGTCTGCTGAATACGTTCCCATAGTCTCATTCAATGTGGGAGATATCCCGTCGGAGCGGACTGCGGCATATCTTGCGGAAAAGGGCTATTGTCTCCGTGCAGGATTTCACTGTGCCGCACTTGCACACGCCTCACTTGGCACAAAAAACGGCACGGTACGTTTTGCACCGTCGGTATTCAGCAGAGAAGAGGACGCTGTAAGGCTTGCGGAGGAGATAAGAAGTATGAAAAAAATTTGAAAAAAATAAAAAAACTATTGAAATAATCTGAATTTGTGGTACAATAGAATATGAGGAACTGTGCATACTATTGATAATTAAATTAATAGGCATACTCCAAAAATAAATATGTGTAAAAAATCTCCACCCCATAGAAGGGATGTGTATCCATGTCATCCGGAATCAGAGACTTCTTTGACGGTCTCCTGAGTGTGCTGAGTACCATCAAGCCAATAGATATAGTCGATGTACTCATTCTGGCATACGTCATATATATGCTTCTGAAGCTGATACGAGAGACCCGTGCAGGTCAGCTTCTCAAAGGTATACTCCTCCTTGTAATAGGCTACTGGATAAGCAGGCTCATTGGTCTGACGGCTGTTACATACATTCTGAAACAGACCCTCAGCATCGGTGTACTTGCTATGATAATCCTTTTCCAGCCTGAGCTCAGACGTGCTCTTGAAAAGGCAGGACGTACCAAATTCGGTATCAAACTCTTCGGCCTCGGTCAAGGCACTGACGAGCTGAAACAGAAATGGGAACCCGCTATCGAGGCGATATGCGATTCGTGTGTTGAGCTTTCCGCTACCTGCACAGGCGCCCTCATCGTAGTTGAGCGTCAGGTGCGTCTCGGTGAGCAGATAGAAACAGGCACTATCATGAATGCTGTTCCCAGCAAGGAAGTATTCGGCAACATCTTCTATCCGAAAACTCCTCTCCATGACGGAGCTGTTATCATGCGTGACGGTATAATCCTTGCCGCCGCCTGCTTCCTTCCGAAACCGCAGAAGGACGAGCTCATCAACAAGAAGCTGGGCTCACGTCACAGAGCAGCTATCGGCATGAGCGAAAACTCCGATGCTATCGTTATCGTCGTATCAGAGGAAACGGGACAGATATCCGTTGCGCTCAACGGTGTGCTTACCCGTGACTATACCCGTGACAAGCTGAAAAAGCTCCTCGAGGATGAGATATTCAACGACAAGACTGAAATATCCATCGGCAGCAAAAAGCTTTTCTCTTCCCACTCTGAAAAGGAGGAGAAAGAATGAATCTGATAACCGGCATAAGAAAAAAGATAGTTGACGGCCTTGCGAATAATACAAGTCTTGCTATACTTTCGCTGCTCATTGCGCTTATCGTGTGGTTCATGATATCCATGAGCCTTAATCCGTCCGAGCCGAAAACTCTCGATAAGATCCCCCTCAGCATCGATACTACAGGCACATCAGTTGCGGATAACGGACTTTCTGTCTACGGATGTGATGTTCAGGAAGTGCAGATCAAGATCAAGGGAAGCAAGACCCAGATAAGAAATCTCAACAAGGATACCCTTGTGGCTTATGTGGATTTCTCAAACGTTGAAACTACAGGTCAGCGCACTCTCCCCATAAGAGTAAAGAGCATTTCAGGCATCGATTTCGAGCTTGAATCCGTAGTGCCTTCCACTGCTACCGTAAGCATTGATAAATTCGGAAGCAAGGAGATCGCAGTTACACCGAAGCTTACAAATGTAACATTTGCAGAGGGAAAAGTCCCCAGTGATTATATCTGCGAGCCGGCTACAGTCACTATACAGGGACCTTCAAAGCTTCTTGACAAGGTCGAGACCTGCTATGTCTATTCCGACTCGGAATTCCACGATAAGGATTCCTCATTCAACGTCCATGCGGACACAGTTCAGCTTTACTCAGCTGACGGCGTAGAGCTTGATCAGTCACAGCTTACCTGTACTCCGTCAAGCTTTGAGATAACCGTACCTGTGCTGACTCAGAAAACGGTAAAGCCGATAGTCCAGATAATCAATGCTCCCGAGAATTTCGACAAGAGTTCCCTCAAGCTGAAAATGTCGCCTGATACTCTTGTGATAGCTTCAAACAATGCCAATGCGGAGATATCCGATACCTATGAGGTGCAGAAGATAAATCTCAGCGATTTTGATCTTGGCTATTCGCAGGAATTCGATATAAGCGAACGTCTCAGCGAGGCAGGAATGGTAAATCTTTCGGGTGTTGACAGCGTAACAGTAAGTCTTGATGACAGCAGTCTTGCACGTAAGGAGATAACTCTTGATGCGGAGAATATCCACATCAGCAATGTCCCCAATGACAACTACGATTACAAGAT
>Ga0116149_1004535_pt1 | contig 13576 bp, 13 predicted proteins | sample AD_UKC057_MetaG_FD_89787 | JGI IMG/M metagenome (GOLD analysis project Ga0116149, IMG submission 89787) | Active sludge microbial communities of municipal wastewater-treating anaerobic digesters from USA - AD_UKC057_MetaG | ecosystem: Engineered > Bioreactor > Anaerobic > Digestate | place: USA...
ATCTGTAAAGAATATTCCTCGACGTTTAAAAGATTTTCCATAACCTTCTTCAAAAGTATGAAACTCCGCCGCCGTTCCGTGGGATACTTCCAGCGGTTCGCCATTTTCATCAACAACCTTGGAGGTTTCGGAGGGGCTATTTACTTCTCTCGACCCTTGTGGTATACTTTGTCCCGTATGAAAGCCGCTCTGGCCCGTAACCGCGCTAGGGGGGTTCGAGGCGACGGCCTCGGCCTGACTGGACTGCGCCCTTTCCCAGAGCGGTTTTTTGTTTTTGAAATAATTCTCCCGCGACACGAGAGCCGAATTGATTCGATAATATTGATTGCTCTCATCTGGAACCAATTCAATATACGCAACCTTTGCCTTGCCATTCTTTTTGGCAAGAATAAGCGTGTTGCCTTTACCTGAATAAATTGCGGTATGGTTCTGGGAAACATCCTCAATAAACTCAATATCGTTGCTATATCCCTCTTCTTGAATTTCTTTAAAATGACGCAAAACATGCTCTCGTGATTGTGACTCATACCGTATAGGTCTGTTCCCGCCAACGTCTTCCGTCACCACTCCAAAATCAAGCATTTTATTGCTTGTCAACAGAAATTCCCGGTCTCCTATTTGTGTAACCTCTGGGGTTACAGGTCCCCGTTCCGGCATCTGCTGCCGTACCGGCGGAGCCTGCTGAATCGTGTCCTGGCGCGGCAGAATGCCCGGAGACGATGTCTGACCGGCCGGCGTTTGTTGCGACCCATAAGCGTCCACGCGTCGGGCATAGTTGGGCACAGCACCCGCGGCGCGGTCCTCTTGTTCCTGCACGGACACGGCGCCACGGTCCCACGCCTTCCCGGTCCTTACCTCGTGGGAAATTTGCTCAAATGATTTGTTCCCGGTGAGGCTGCCAACGAACCCGCGCACTTGATATTGTAGATTAATAAGTGCTTTTTCCCACGGCTTTGCGTACTCCGCTACAATCTGCTGATCGGTGGCTAGTTGCTGATAGGCAACCGCCGCGGCCTCTTCGTCGAACGCGCCGTCTTGAGTACGGAACTGACGCTGTAAAATTTTGTATTCCCGCGCCTTCGCCGAACGCATCACCTTCTGGTACTCCTCCATGCAGGAATACCTGAAGAAAACCCGTACAGAAAAACAAGAGTAGTTGTGCCACACTAAAACACGTGTATCGATAAACCAATACAGAAAGGGAACCGCAATGAAGAAAGTAGTTTTGGCTCTAGTACTGGTAATGGCACCGGCATTGTCTACTGGATGCCCGGAATTGGGGATCGAGAATCCCGTGGTCGAAGGAAATACGCTGATGGTGCATAATCAAAAATCTTATGAGGACGACGACGGGGGGATAGTCGAAATGACGCACGATTTTTTGTCCGTAGTCAAAGTATCTGATGAATGCGCACACGACACACCAAAGGGGATTAATCTGTTACCGGAGCCGCTGGCTTACGGAGAGTCCATCGCTATTACCGGGCTTGACGATGGCAAATATTATTGTTGGATTGGTTCCAAGGGCGATTGCGAAGCCTCCGGCTACGCCACCCTTTCGGGGGGGAACACAACAGATTGGTATGTTCGCTGATTGGCTCTATGTGCTACAATAGGGGTGTGTGAAAGGAATAGTCATGGAAACGAACCTATTCGAAGAAGAACGGGTATATTACGACGCCAACAAAGAACGGCTCTTTAACGAATCCTGGGGCAAAGTCGTTCTTATCAAGGGCGATAAAGAATATGGACTATACGACACCCCTGAATCAGCATACAACGCAGGAATTCAATTGTTTGGTAATGTTCCATTCTTTATCCAGGAATTGATGGAACTCGACATGGCAGCAAATTACCCCGCTCATTTGGTGAATTTCGTTTAATGCCAGTAATCGAGATAAATTACAACCCATTGCAAAGTGGGGCAAAAGTAATTGGGCCCGCCCAGAATCTTTTTATTCATGGCGCGTTTGTAAATGTGTCTATAGCACCCGTACCCAGTGGCAGTGTTCAGCCATCCGCCATAAAGCCGACAATTGGGAAAGCCCTCATTGACACAGGGGCAACGTTTACATGTGTGGATGAAGATACCTGTTTAACACTTGGGCTTAATTCTGTCGGAATTGCCAATATAAAGCACGTTGACGGCATATCCATGCGTCCAAGATACCCTGTACAGATAAGTTTCCCTGACTTCAATCTTCCGCCATTGAATCTTATTGGGGCAACTTCTGTCGTACTAAATAATACGACTCCTCCTTTTATCGCCCTCATAGGTCGCGATCTGCTCGCCCACTTCAAACTTACCTACAACGGTCCCCGCGGTCGCATCGAGATAGCCTACTGATACACTCCCCGCCTTCTCCCCCTCTTCCACGGCCGCCGGCGCATCCTTCGCTTTCCTTTGATTTCTTTGTCAATCCGGTCAATCCGGTCCAAACGAAAAAAAAGCCCCGACGCCGAAACGCCGGGGCGGTTGCCTGAGATTCCTAGAATTCGTCTATCGTCAACTGCACACCCTTCAGGTTCGCGTATCGGCGCGTGGACAGATCGTTCGTATGCCGAAGAAACACCGCAATCTGCTCAATCGAATACCCCATGTTTAACAAATGGGTGGCGACACTATGCCGCAACTGATGCGGAGTAATATGGCCGACCGGCGTTTCCCCTTCCGCTTCAGCCTTGGCTTTCTCAAGATCAACCACCTTCTTCATATTCTTCCATTCCGAAGTCCGATACCTGTCTCCGGTCGTTTCTCCCTCTTTCCCGGGCTTCACGATGTAACCGGAATCCTGGCGATACGGTTCCAGTGCCTCCCGCAATGCGGCATGCAGCGGAACATACGCGCTCGAAGCGGGATTCTTCGAACCGTCCACCCACAACCTGCCCTGTTCCCAATCCACATGCTCCCAGCGGGCCCGTAGGATTTCAGCCTTACGCAGACCCGCATACGCCCCCAGCACGAAAAACAGGTGGATGTCACGCCCCACACTGGCGGACAATTCTACCAACTGCTGCACCTTGTCCCAGGGGAGAAACCGCGTCTTGGTATCCGCCTTGAGATACTTGATCTTGCCGAACGGATTAACACCGGTGAAAATGTCATACTCAGCAAGGCAATTATAGATAACATTAATAGAACGCAATTTTGTGTTGATGCCAAGCGGCATGCATTTGCTATCGATTTTGAATTTCTGATAACAGGCCGCGTCAGCCGGCTTAACGCTTTGTATCGTCGTAATCCCATGTCCCTCGCACCATTTCGCGAAACAGAACCATGCTGACCGCTCATTATTGAACGAGACCGTTTTCTTATGAGGCGCCATAATCGCGTAATAAGCCTCCCAGGCCTCGGAGAACGTCAGTACGGTGGAGACGTGACCGGTGAGTTCCGCCTCTGCCAATTGCCGTTCCACCTCAATGCGCATCTTTTGCGCCTCTTTCCTGTTTTTGGTTTTCAAACTGATACGAACCTCTTTCCCATTCGCCCCTGCCGTCTTGACATAGTACACGCCATTTTGCCGTTTGAATAATGTCGCCATCGTGAGGCCCTTTTTGTGGTTGTTCTCCCAATAACCGACAACGACATGGTATCACGTTTGGTATCAGATGTCAAGAAAAATTATTTCGGAAGCATAATTCTTTATTTATGCTATTGATTTTTATTGTATTTAATTGTGTATAGTTATACATTCTAGTCACGTTGTAATATTCACATCAAAAACATAGATCGTGGAAATGTTATCATCGGGAATGAAAAAGAAACGCAGACCTTGCCCCCAAGGTTCAACAAAAAACGGGTTTTGTGTCCAGGCGCGGATACCTGCCTGGCGAACCGGCATGGGAACCTGGTGGTGGGCTCGCAGGTCATCAATATGTACCAGGTCCATGCCGCCCAGTTTAAAATAGGGCAGATTCTCCCCTTCCTCAACATAGGTCTGAAGCCCGGCACACACTACGTACGGAGTTCCGGGTATCCGCTGCATATCCTGGTAATCTATGTAATGATTTCCGTTGGGCTGTGTTTCCGGATGGGCCGGGTCCGGCACTATCCATTCGCCTCCACGCTGTTCCGTTTTCCAGCGGTAGAACCTGCGGGATCCCCAGTTTACCCCTATCAGTAAGCCTTGCTCTGGAAAATGGGACAGGGCCCCAAGATGGTCGTCAAAGCGGAACACCTCCCGGCTTTCCATGGTTGCAGGGTTAACGGTATACACGATGGCGGCGCTGTCCGGGCGATAGGCGGCGACAGGAACCCAGATGCGCGCCCCGTCATAATCGATGCCGCCGGGATGGTACAAGGCGCCTTCGCCCAGTTGTATACTCCGCAACAAGGCCCCCTGTCGATCCATCTCAAAGAGGTGTCCCTTGCCTTGTTCTGTCGCCCGGTCTATTACTTCCACGGAAGACAGGAAGAAACGTTCGCCCACGGCGGTCATCCCCTGAGGGTGGTGGGTGGAGAACGCGACTTCCCGCGTTTCAACGGGCTGCCGCAAGGATTCAGGGTTCAGCCGTTGAAACATACCTTCAAGAGAGGAGGGCACCGCGGCGTTCACGGATGCCCGCAGTAAGGCCAGCAGAACGAGACTATAAACGGCTTTGGGCATGGCGTCCTTTCCTGTCGTTTTCTGAAAGGGTTTACGATAGTCACATTACAAAAAGACTGACCTGAATTGTAGAACTGTTTGGGTGGGTTCCGGTCATGCCGGCACATGGAATCTCCCTTGCGCGGTTGGGCTGGAGACATCGCCGACACATGAGCGGACCCGTGCCGGAAATATGAACGTTCCGTCCGGAACGGCCCGGCCTGGACGCGGAAAGAAAGACTTTGCGTGCTTTAAAAAGCCTGCTGCGCGGCTGGTCTTCATTTTATCTTATCGCACCCTTTGACGAAAGCGCCGTTCGTCTTCAGGCGGTGTTCTTGTCGCGTTTAACGGCGTGATAGGTGCCCGCGATGAAATACAGCAGCGTCGGGACGACCAGCCACATCTTGAATGTTTCAAAACGCGCGTCGTAACCGTCATTTCCCATCAGAAAGATGTAAATAGGCCAGAGCAGGCACACGGCCAGGCTTCCCAAGGCGACAGCGCCCGCCAGGAGGGTCGGCGCATCCGTGGTTGCGGCAACTTTCGGGGCGGCGGCGGGAGAAGAAGGCAATACCGGGGGGGCGTCCTCTTTCGAGGCGACGGGCACATTCCGGGCGCCGGCCAGCAGGGCGAATACGATATATAGCACAATCGTCAGCACCCAGATGGGCAGGAACAGAAAGAATAAATGCAGGGTTCCGGTTCGCTGCAGAACAATGGCCGCGGCAATGGCAATGGCCCAACTGGCCAGGGAAGGCCAGCTGATGGTGTGCCCGCCCCGGGTCGCCCAGAACTTTTGAACGCCCAGCTTTGGCAGAATCCAGTGTTCCGCGAAAACGATGGCGCCCGCCGGCATCAGGAGCAGGCCGTAATAGCCTACAAAATCCAGCAATTTGGTGAAAACAAAGGGGAAACAGGCCACAATGGTGGTGGCCACACCGACCGCCAGAGTCACCATCCAACGGGGCCAGCCGGGCGTGATAGCCTGCAACGCGAGCCCGGCCCGATACAGGGTCGGATTTGACGTCGTCCAGCCGGCCAGCACCACGGCAATAATGCCGGACACACCCAGAGTAAAATAGGCCAGGGTTCCAGGATCGATTTGGTTCATCGACTTCTGCAGTATCAGGGCGGTAGCCGCTCCCATGATACCCGCGCAAATCCAGGCCAGGTAATGGCCGAGAAACACGCCGAAGGCCGTATACAAGCCATAGGAGGCACTCTTGGCATACCGGAGTATCGCCATGTCGGACAGGCCCGCGTTCATGGCCAGGTTGCATATCCAGGCGAAGGCGGCCACCTTCCAAAAGGACATGGGCGCCTCCACACCCGCAGGGCCTTCCCAGACCGTCAGACCCATAAGCCTCCAGAAGTCCCCAAAACTCTGTATGGAGCCCACGCCATCCGTCATGATCGCCAGTTTCGGCAACAGGATAACAGCACCGCCGATAAACATCAGGAACATCCAAGGCGAGCAAACCACGGCAAACTGGGCCAGCCGTTTAAACCCGAGGATGGCCAGGAGCGTGACCAACGCGCCCACCGCCAGCACAACCACCACAAAACGCGGATCCTGCGGATACCATAGGGTTTGCTCAGGGATTCCGAAGGGAATGCGGACTGCCGATGCGGAGACCGTAATCATGCAGCCTGCCAGAATGCAGAACATGAAAGCGTTCACGACATTATAGATGGTGGTCATCACCGGGCCGGCGATACGGCGCAGGTACCAGTAGAGAGTGAGCCGCGTACTAACCGCGATGGGCGCGCACAGGAACGTCCAGGTCAGCACGGCGAGGGCGTTGCCTATCAGCAGGCCCACAAAGATATCAAAGGGAGTCACACCCCACTGCACGAACATGGCGCCAATGACAAACTCCGTGCCCGCGACATGTTCGCCCGCGAAAAGACCGGCAAAGTATTTGCCCGGCTGCAGTTTGTCCTTGGTGACCGGCTCCCGCTCACATTCGTAAAGGGCATCCAGCGCCTTTACCGCACCGCCTGCATGTTCTTCACTCATACTCGCCTCTACCTTCTGTTGATGGCCTCGGACAGGAAAACCGTTCAACGGACATGCCTGGTTTCCCCTCCAACACAGGTTATTACAATTTGTTTACAGGTACAAGAAGTTTATGCTCTGCACAGGGCTTAAATCAAGACGGGCCCGACCCGATCCCGACCCGACAGCATATTGAGCACCGGACCTGTAATCTGTGTGATGCGCTGTGACTATATCTAGAAATGCCCCAAGCGCCGCCGACAATCGATTATTCCCGGGATTTTATGGGCGGTTCATTCAGCATGTAAAAAAGGTCCATTTGCTTGCGTTTTTGCCGGCATGCTATTGTGAGTCGAGGCTTTATGACCGTCAAACGCATTACACTCATAACCTTCATCGCCGTGAGTATTCTCGTTCTCGCACTGATGCTCCCCCATTGCACTTGCGAGACGCCGGACCCGGCGCGCGCGCCCGGGGTTGCCTTGGGCCACCAGCCGGCACCGTCCCTGCTGGAACTTGCCCTGGGACGGGATCAGTACGTCGGTTCTCCCTCCATTACACTGCTTCCCGACGGCGCGTATATTGCCTCCCATGATGTGTTCGGTCGGGGTTCCTCTCAGGACACATCCGGAATCACGAAGATATACCGTTCAACGGATCGGGGCAACCACTGGACGCAGACGGCGGTACTCGATGGTCAATTCTGGTCCACCGTTTTTGCCCATAATGGCGCGCTTTTTGTGTTCGGCTATGCCCACAGAAGCGGCAATATCGTTATCCGAAAATCGCTTGACGGCGGATTCACCTGGACCACGCCCGATAACGACACTACCGGCCTGCTCCGTACCGGCACGTTTGGCGGAACGTCCAATTGCCCGGTGATTCATGAAGGGCGCTTATGGATCGCCCAGAGTACGCGTCTCATGTCCGCGCCCGTGAATGCCGATTTACTTAGGGCAGATTTCTGGACGCTTTCCAAGGGCGTATCCCAGGACACGCACTGGCTGGACGGGAACTTCACGTTCTGGTCAGAAGGCCAGGTGGCCGCCTCACCGAAGGAAGGCGTAGTGGTGTTGCCGAAGATTAACCAGCTGCCCTATACGGCGATTCTCCGTGCGGAAAGCCCGGCGGGGCTTTCTTTCAATCCCGAACTCGATTTCGCCGCCCTTCCGGGCGCGGAGAAAAAGTTCGGCGCGGTGTACGATCCCGTGTCCGAACGATTTTACATTTGTTCGAACCCCGTCCTGCCCACACACAAGGATGACTGGCGTTATGGCAGCCGGCCTGCCATGATTCGAAACGCCGCGGCGCTGCTCTCGTCCGCCGACCTCCATCACTGGCGTGTTGAACAATTCTTCCTCTATTCGCCGGATATGCACCATGAAGCATTTCAGTATTTCAATTTTGTGATTGACGGCGATGACCTGGCGGTGGTTTCGCGGACTGCCTTTAAAATCGGCGGCCACAAGCCGCCACGCGGCCACGATTCAAACCTGATGACCTTTCACCGCATTCTGAACTTTCGCGAGGCCGCTCCCCTGGATGAACTGAAGATTGACGGCAGCCAGGTAGTCCGGCATGAACAGACACAGCATGAACGAATGCCGCTGGGGGTGTTTGCACCGGAATCACCATATGACGGGAAGCCATTGGACAGGCCGGCTGCGCTCGCTCAGGATGATGCGGGCGATGTCTATATCCGGGAGAAGGGCGGCCGCACGCTTAAGTTCGATGCCGCAGGCAACTTTCTGGAAGCCGTAACCCACGGCCCCGCGGCGCCTTTTTCAGAAAGCCTCTTCAACGTTCGCCAGCCGGCGCGCGGGTCATGCTCCTGGACCGGCGTTGTATCCCGTGCCTGGGATGAACCGGCCAACTGGTACTACTGGGGACGCCCCGATACGCCGGGGGAAACCGCGCTTTTCGGCAGTGCCGGTGATGTCCAGGAACCGGTTACGATTGAACGGATTTATCAGGTAAAAGGCCTTCGCTTTCAAACCCTGTCCGGCGTTTCGGTGGCCGGCCATGGTTCCCTGATTATCAATGCCGGTGACAGTGAAGGGGTCATAGACGTTGTCCGCGGCGGGCACGCGCTGCAACTTCCCCTGCTGCTTTTCAGCACAACGCGCCTGCGGATAGCCTCCGGCGCCGGACTGGTTGTGGAAGCGTCCCTGGACCTGGGCGGACAGACCCTTATCCTGGACGGTCCGGAATCACCGGCGATAGACGGGCCCTTCAAGATGGGAGGCGGCACCGTGGCAGCGACGGCGGGGTGTCCGGTGCGCCTGGGCACTCCCTCCCGGGCAACGCTTGACGGAACCCTTGAAGTGCTTGTTTCCGAAGGGCGACCCGCCATACCGGGTGACAGGTATCAGGTCTTGGAATTCCCCCAACCGCTCACCAACCGATTCAGGACGGTTAAATTGCCCGACCTGCCCGCCGGTCTTGAATGGGATACGGCCATGCTCTACGCGCAGGGGACCATCACGGTACGGCAGGCCGCCGGATGAAACCGGAATACAAGCCGGCTTTGTTAAAAACGGGCGCTTTACCCGGAAGAAGAGGGCCTTCGGCGCAACCCAAAAGTCAAACTCATATTTTTTGATACAGTGTGCCCGGCTATGGGCTATGATGGTGGTGGGCACCATTGATATGGTTTTCCCCCTGACGGTCAGGCGGTAGTTGAAAGGAAATGCGTGAAATCATCCAGTCTCCTTGGTTTGTGTTGCGGCGGCATGGTCTGTGTCGCCATCGGGGTGAACCTGCCGCCCGTCTATTTGACGACCTTTGACACGGTCTTTGGCGGATTGAATGAAGAACAGCTGGGACGCATTCCCGCGTTTATGTTCGCGGGCGTCGTGGCGGGCATCCTGCTGAGCGGGCCGCTGGCGGACCGGTTTGGCGTGCGGTTTTTCACGATTGCGGGCATGGCCCTCGCCGCGCTGGGCCTGTTCCTGATAGCCGCCGCGAGGGGCTACGGGATGTTGCTATGCGCAGCGGTGGTGTCGGGTCTTGGCGCGGGCATTATCGACATGGCCATGAGTCCCATTGTCTCCGCGGTCTGTGGCGACTGGCGCGCCGCCGCCCTGAACCGGCTGCACGGATTCTATTGTCTCGGCGGCGTGGGCACGGTGATAGCGACCACCGCGGCGCTGCGGTTTGGCGTGTCCTGGCGTGTCGTGGCGGCGGCACTGGCGTTGATACCAATGGCGCTGCTTGTCGGCTTTGTCCTTTCCCCCCTGCCGCCGCTGGTACATCCGGACCACGCCCGTGAAGGGCTTCGGCGCCTGGTGCGGCGGCCGCGGTTTCTGCTTGCCCTGGCGGCCATTGCGCTGGCCGGCGCGGCGGAGGCCGGGATCATGCAATGGCTGCCCGCCTATTCGGAGCGGGAACTGGGGTATGGCAAGGCGGGCGGCGCAGCCATGCTTGTCGCCTTTTCCGTGGCCATGGCCGGCGGCCGATTCCTGGCATCGCACCGGCTGCATCGGGTCAACGCCCACGGTATCATGCTCGGTTCCGCCGTGCTGTGCACCGTCCTGTATCTTCTGGGCAGTTTGCTCGTCCTGCCGCGTCCGGCGCTGGCGGCATGCATCCTGGTCGGCCTCGCCTGCAGCGCGCTCTGGCCCACCAACCTGGCGGTTACCGCCGACTGTTTTCCGCAGGGCGGCGCCTCCCTCTTCGCCCTGCTTGCGGGTGTAGGCAATATCGGATGCCTGGTCATGCCCTGGGGCATCGGCATTGTGGCGGAAAGCGCCGGCCTGCGCCTGGGGCTCCTGGCGGGAACGCTGGCGCCGTTGTTGTTAATCTTTGTGGCGGCGGCCGCATGGAGAGCGGACCGCCGGGACGGGCAGGCGCGTCCCGCTTAGGAACACACCGCTCCGCTCGGCAGTGTCAGGCCTCCGGCGTGCCGCCTGTTTTGGCCTGATTTCGGACCATCGCTATCGTCCTGTTCATCCGCGTGTATCGCATGACGCCGATAACCCCCGTCAGGATTCCAATCGGAAGGCAGGCAACTCCAACCGCCCAGAACCAACCCTCCCTGAGAAAATGAATAATCGTAAAACCGGCCATGACCATGGCCACCCCGGAACGCAGATACGCCAGCAGGGTTCTCTCGTTGGCTAATAGCGTGCGGTCAATCGCCAGGTGGTCTCTCAGGATCAGGTTGCTGTTGTTAAATTCGGAATAAGGTGTTTCTTTCATGGTCACTCCCGGACAACGGCTCGACGGCGCTCCTAAGGCGCACGTTCACAGGGCACAAGAAAATGTGCGCGCCCAAAAGGATATGCGTTTGAGCACATTCGGTCTCACAATCGGGCCCGTTCCAAGTATAGTAGCACACAACTTCTGCAGGGCACATGTCGCCTTACAGGAGAGCCTTGCTTATTCATACATGGAAAGGGTAATGCATGTTGCCATCAAGGAAAAATGTTTATCCCTTGAAAACAGAGACAGCCCTCCCTGCAGGACGTTTTGCGCAATCATGAGGTCTGGGATACCGACGCCATTAATACCGTTGCGCAGACACACGGTCTGCATTTCGATAATCTCCGTCCAGTTAATACACATAGGCTGAAGTTGCAGTTCCTGAAGAAGAGCCGCCAGTTTCCGTTGCCGCTTTTGATACAGAAAGGGCAATAACTCGGCAAGAATGAGTTCATTGACCACCACAAGATTCTGGTCTATAAGCCGATCAAGCGTATCGACCGAGCCTTCCCCGCGAAAATAATCAATCCAAACCGATGTGTCAACCAAAACGCTCATGGCCGTTTGCGCAGGCGGTTCAGGTCAACGTCCAACGAAACACGCCCCTTGTATGCTTTTAGTCCCTGGATTTTTTGCTTACGCACGTACTCTTCAAGGGCGGATATAATTACTCCCGTTTTGGTCCGCTGATGAGACAGGCGCATGGCTTCCATCACAAGTGCTTCCGGCAGGTCAATTGTTGTCCGCATGGCAGCCTCCATGTATGCATAACTTCATGATATTATGCATAAAGTATACGGGTAAGATTCGAAGGATTCAATTTTTTTTTGGAACGCCTAAGGAAGCGGGATGCATTACGCAACGCCTTTCTCCTCGACACAGAAAGAAACTAATGCTTTAATCTATCTATACCCGCGCACATCAACGCCATAACGGTTGCCTCGATGCCCGGGTTTTCCCTCTCGCGGCTGCCGGCCACGTTCAACGCACATGCTTCCGGTGGTCGGCCGCAGGAGGTGCCTTCACCGTCCGTGGCCTTTCCCTGCAACCAGGCCACAATCCCCGTGATGTGTTCTTCCCAACTTTCCCGGGCCAAGTCTACCGCATACCAGGGCTTTCCATACCTACGGGCCAGTTCAAGGGTCAGCAAAGAACCGCCCGCCGGTACGCCCCGCGTAAACACGAGGGTGGCATCCGAATCCACAACATTGCGTTCCGTCCGCTGTGGATAGTTCTCCGTGTCGGTTTCGCGGAGGGTATAGCATGCAGGAATACGCCCGTCTTCCGCCTTGCGCCCTTTGGGGCACCAGCCGCCATGGAGCACGCCGCAGCGAAGGGCGGCTTCGAGGCCGCCCCGGTCAGCGCCGGTCTGGCCTCCGGAGAGTATTTTGATTATCGGCATGTCTACTTCCTCCTCATGCCCTGTTCCACGCATTCCGGAATTGAGGGGGTTATCTCAACATCCCTTCAAGAAAAATTCCAGGGATAAAAAATATCTACTGAAGGCTCGATTGCACAATCTGGGGCATTCTCATACCCCATTTCAGCAAGTCTTCTCATAGACGCGAGGTTCTTAAGCAACTGCTGCAAACTGGGACCGAGGGGGATAAATACAACAGGTCGGCGGCTTTGCCTTCTCTCAGAGATAATAGAACGGTCCTTTGAATGTCTCAAATTTAAACTTCTTATCAGTGACTTCGGGTTTATACCAGAATGTAATTAAGCCAGTATCCTCTCCATTTAACGTAAACTCTTTAATAAGTTCCTCGCTGCCTTCATTGGACCATATCCGTATCTTGTGCGGACCCTCGTTCAGGAAAAGTCTAAACTCTGTATAATTATGTTGCGTACCCACACGAAATTGTTGATTGACCACCATGCGGCCATCTATTTCCACAAGGATATCAACAGGGTCCAAAGAAAAACTCTGGTTACTGACATACATACTGAAATTGTCATTCGCATCAATCTGCATTTCGGGAATCGATGGTGGGGTTGTTGTTATACAGCCTGTCACTCCCAGTACCATCTGCAGGAGAATAATACAGAAGGTGATTTTTAGTGTTACTTCCATGATCTTCCTTTCACTGGGCTTCTCCTAGCCCCCTGCCTGGTTTCGCCAGTGGGGTTTCCTGTCGCCGAGCCTCTTTCGCAAAATAGTTCCAGCGCTGTCTACTCGTTCCATTATGCGAAAAGAATCCCTTTGCTTCATCTATCACCAAGTATTAGGATGGTACACGCCGTCATGCCGGAAATACAATTTCAAAAACAAGCACCTTGTTAAATTCAAATCTGGCGATGATACAAAATGGCGGATATGCAGGAAACCAGGGAAGGGGGAGCAATCCCGCCGATATCAGAGTTTCAGGTCTTTTTCTAACTATCTTTTCAGGCAACCGATACTTTTACAAGAATATTTTCCCGTTCGACGGTGTCTTTTATAATACATACAATGGTGCATCAAAAAGTCTTCGGCGCAAAATCCAAGAAAGGGACCTACCTATTATGTTTCTATCTTTGTTGGTTAACAGCCTGCTGGTTGCCACCGCCCCGTTACTGGTAACCACGGAAGCGTTGGAAAACCTGGAAAACGTTTGTATTGTGGATGCGCGGGATAAGGAAGCGTTTATTGCGGGGCATGTCCCCGGCGCACGGCATCTTGACGCGGACTTCTTATCAGAAGTGCGCAACGACGTGCATGGCCTGCTGAAACCGCTGGATCAGTTGTATCAGATCGTGGGAGACGCCGGTATTGATTCCGAGGGGCACGTGGTCATTTATTCGGACA
>Ga0116149_1004536_pt1 | contig 13571 bp, 10 predicted proteins | sample AD_UKC057_MetaG_FD_89787 | JGI IMG/M metagenome (GOLD analysis project Ga0116149, IMG submission 89787) | Active sludge microbial communities of municipal wastewater-treating anaerobic digesters from USA - AD_UKC057_MetaG | ecosystem: Engineered > Bioreactor > Anaerobic > Digestate | place: USA...
AAATTCATTGTTTTGATAGCGGAATTTATACGAACTTGTTGACGAGCCATAACTTCCCATAGTAGCAAAAAACTCAAATTCGATTTTAAGTACACCTTTGTTACTGATAGACATTCCAACATATGGATCTGTCATGTTAGGATTATCGTGAGGTAATATAAAACTTTCACTTTTTTCTGCTAAGTTGTATAAATTTGATTCATTATCATAAAAAAGAATTAACAACATTCTTGGTTGTGCTAAATCTGCATATTCGTCAAGCATGACGCTATCTATGTGCTGAATAACTAAAACTAAATCTTTATAGCTATCCTTATTTAAATCGCCTTGTACAGAATCTAATAACATCCAACCTTTTGGAATAAAGTTTTCAACATCTTTTCCCTGCGCATTAATGTTAGGGTACAAAAAGTCCTGACCATATGCAAATCCAAATGTCAGCACAAATAATACTGTAATATTTTTTTTCATTTTATTGCTTATTTTTTTGTTTTCCACAAACTTATAAATTTTATTTTTATAAACATAACAAAATAAGTACCATTTTTTATTAAAAATTATTTGTTAATTACTTTGGGATAAAAATTTTGTATTTAATTTTTTAATTGCTGCATTTAAGTTAATTTTATAGCCTTGCGTTTTTTTGAAAAAGATTTTAGAAAATGATTGATTTTACACACTTACACGTCCACTCACAGTACTCTATTTTAGATGGAGCAGCATCAATTAATGCCTTAGTAAAAAAAACTAAAGATAGCGGAATGACTTCTTTAGCTTTAACCGACCATGGTACTTTATTAGGAATTAAAGAATTTCATGAAGTTTGCCTAAAAAATGGCATAAAACCAATCTTAGGTTGTGAAGCTTATGTTGCAAGAAAAAGCATTCATGACAAATACGACAAAGAAGATTTGTCTGGGAACCACTTGGTTATTTTAGTTAAAAACCTAACTGGTTACTATAATTTATTAAAATTAATGTCTATTGCAAGCACAGATGGCTTTTATCAAAGACCTAGAATTGACAAAGAATTGTTAGAACAATATAAAGAAGGTTTAATTGTTTCGTCTGCTTGTTTGGGTGGTGAAATTCCAAGACTTATAGATAATGATAGAATTGATGAAGCTAAAGAAGTAATTTTATGGTATAAAGAGGTTTTTGCAGATGATTTTTACTTAGAAATCATGTATCATCCAAGCGAAAATCCAGAACAGAAATTCAATGTTTCAGACAAACAATTAAAAGTAAATAAAAAAATACTTGAACTTGGTAAAGAACTTGATGTTAAAGTAATTGCTACAAACGACGTGCATTTCACCAACGAAGAAGATGCCGAAGCACATGATGTATTAATTTGCCTAACTACTAATGCTGATTTTGACGACCCTGACCGTTTAAGATATACACGACAAGAATGGTTAAAAACTCCAGAAGAGATGTTGGCTCTGTTTCCAAACAATCCCGAAACTCTATCAAACACAATGGAAATTGCCGACAAAATAGAAATTTATGAAATCAACAGCGACCCCATTATGCCAGAGTTTCCAATTCCCGAAGAGTTTGGAACTATTGAACAATGGAAAGAAAAATACACAGAACAAGATCTAATTAAAGAATTTACTGAAGATAGATATAATGCTTTGCACGGCTACGATGCTGTTTTAAGAATAAAATTTGAATCTGATTATTTAACACACTTAGTATTAATAGGTGCAAAAGAAAGATATGGCGAAAACTATTCTGAAGAAATAAAAGAGAGAATAGATTTTGAACTCAACACAATAAAAACCATGGGTTTTCCTGGATATTTCCTTATTGTTCAGGATTTTATTGCAGCAGCAAGAAAAATGGGAGTTTTTGTGGGAAAAGGTAGAGGTTCGGCAGCTGGCTCGGTAGTAGCATATTGTACAAAAATTACTGATGTTGACCCAATAGAGTTTAATTTACTTTTTGAGAGATTTTTAAACCCTGACAGAATTTCGATGCCTGACGTGGATATTGACTTCGACGACGATGGAAGAGCTTTAGTAATTGATTACGTTACAGAAAAATATGGACAAGAAAAAGTAGCTCACATTTGTACTATTGGAACTATGAAAGCAAAAGGAGCTTTAAGAGATGTATCAAGGATATTGGGCATACCACTTCCAACAGTAAATGCTCTAACTAAAAAAATTCCAACTTTAGGCTCTTTAAGCAATGCTTATGAAATAATATTAGAAACAGAACAAAAAACAGGCTCTATCGATAAAGCCATAGCAGCTATAGAAAAAGATTACAAAACAGCTATAAATGAAGATAATGACAAAGAAGCTAATATTTTAAACACAAGACTTATAATTGCTCAAGAAATAAAAAGTGCAAGAGAAGTAAATGATGAAAAATTGCTGAAAGCTATTGCTATTGCATGTACATTAGAAGGCTCTGTAAGGCAAACAGGAGTACATGCTTGCGGAATGTTAATAGGAAAAAACAATCTTGAAAATCACATTCCATTAATGAGGGTTAAAGATGATTCTAAACTCTATGCTACACAATACGAAGGAAGTTATGTTGAATCTATTGGGCTATTAAAAATGGACTTTTTAGGTTTAAGAACTTTATCAATCATAAAAGAAACACTAAAAAATATTGAAATATCTAGAAAAGAAAAAATTAGTGTTGATAATTTACCATTAGACGATAAAAAAACTTTAGAAATTTTCAAAACAGGAGCAACAACTGCGATATTCCAATTTGAGTCGGAAGGTATGAAATCTCATTTACGTTCTTTAAAGCCCAATCACTTTAATGATTTAGTTGCTATGAACGCTCTGTACCGTCCTGGTCCAATGGAATATATAAAAGATTACATTGACAGAAAACATGGAATCCAGCACACAGAATATGACCACCCAATAATGGAGAAATTTTTGAAAGACACTTACGGAATCACAGTTTTCCAAGAACAGGTAATGTTACAGGCAAGAGCACTTGCTAATTTTACTAGAGGTGAATCTGACAGTCTGAGAAAAGCAATGGGAAAAAAATTAAGTGCTGAAATGGAAAAATACCATCAAAAGTTTATTGAAGGCTGTAAAAGTAATCCCCAATTTATTGAAGGCTGTAAAGTTGTTAAAAAGGACCCTGATGAATTAATAGATAAGATTTGGAAAGACTGGTCTAATTTTGCTAAATACGCATTTAATAAATCTCACTCTGTATGCTATGCTTACATCGCATTTCAAACTGCATATCTAAAAGCACACTATCCAGCCGAATTTATGGCAGCCAACCTCACACGCAATATTTCTGAAATGGACAAAATAACCGTGCAAATGGAAGAATGCAGAAGAATGAAAATCAAAGTATTAGGTCCTGATGTAAACGAATCTTATAATTATTTTACTGTAAACAAAAAAGGAAATATTAGATTTGGATTACAAGGCATTAAAAATGTTGGAACTAATGCAGTTGCAAATATTATTGAAGAAAGAGAAAAAAATGGAGCATACAAAGACATATTTGATTTTGTTTCAAGAGTAAATCTAAATGCTGTAAATAAGAAAAACATAGAAGCCTTAGTTCATGGCGGTGCTTTAGATTGCTTTAGCGAACTTCAAAGAGTTCAATATTTTATTGGAACTAATGGTTTTGATAGTTTTATTGAAGAACTTATTAGATTTGGCAATAACATGCAAAACTCTGCACCTGCTTCCACTACTCTATTTGGCGACAGTTTTGCTATTGAAGTTAAAAAACCTGAAATTCCAATTTTGCCAGAAGTAAATATCTTTGAAGTTTTAAAAAACGAAAAAGAACATATAGGCATGTATTTGTCAGGACACCCATTAGATCCATTCAAATTTATTATTAATAATTATAAAACTATACCACTAATAGAATTAGAAAATGAAGATAATAAGAAAAGGTTTGCAAATATAAAAGTTGCTGGTTACATTACAGATGTTACTGAAAGGTTGAGCAAAACTGGAAACCCTTACGCAAAAATTACTATGATAGATTATTCTTCAACTTTTTCTTTTTCAGTATTTGGGAAAAAATATGCAGAACTAAAAAGTTATTTTGTAAAAGGATATGCCATTCTTATGAACTGTGGCTTTGAGGAAAAAACACATGAACCAGGACTAAGGTTTAATGTTTATAAAATAAACTTACTTGCTGATATGAAAAATGATTTTTTCAATGAACTTATACTAAAACTTCCAACTGAAAATATTACTGAAGAATTTATTTCGGAATTTTTAAAAGTTTTAAAATCTTCTAAAGGAAAAATTACATTAAGTTTATCGCTAGAAGATAAGAAAAACAAATCAGAAGTTACTGTTTTTTCGAGAAATCACCAAATAAAACTAAGCGACAAACTAATAGAATATTTGGAAAGCAATAAATATTTTAACTATATCAAACTTAATTGAGTTTATTTATTTTTATTAAAATAATTTAAACAAGAGCTAAAAAAAATTGTTAAAGTTTAAATTTAATATTATTTTTAGTTTTTTATTAAAACATTTTCTTATATTAGCAACTTAATTTAAATTTAAAAGACTATGGCATTAGAAATTACTGAAAAAAATTTTGACGAATTAGTAGTTAATACCGACAAGCCCGTTGTTTTAGATTTTTGGGCAGAATGGTGTGGACCATGTAGAATGATTGCACCTCTAATTGAAGAAATGCACAACGAATATGGTGATAAAGCTGTTATTGGAAAAGTTGATGTTGACAGCAACAATAGTATAGCAGTAAAATATGGAATTAGAAATATTCCAACTATTTTATTCTTAAAAGATGGAGAAGTTGTTGACAAAGTTGTTGGAGCAGTTCCAAAAGCCACTTTAACAGCAAAATTAGACGCACTTTTATAAAATAAAATTGAGAGATAAATTCTCTCTCTGTTATAAAAATGACTATAAACGAAATTCAAGACGAAATTATCCAAGAATTTGAAGTTTTCGACGATTGGATGGATAGATATGCACTTTTGATTGAAATTGGAAAAGAATTAGCTGAGATGCCTTCTGAATACAAAACAGATCAAAACTTAATTAGTGGCTGTCAATCAAATGTTTGGTTTCATGCAGAATTTAAAGAAGGAAAAATATATTTCACTGCTGATAGTGATGCTGTTATCACAAAAGGAATTGCTGCATTATTAATTAGAGTTTTATCAGAAAGAACTCCAAAAGAAATTTTAGAAACAGACTTATATTTTATTAAGAAAACCGGACTACAACAACATCTATCTCCTACTCGTTCTAATGGACTACTGTCAATGATAAAGCAACTTAAATTATATGCAATGGCATTTAATGCATTAAAATAACGAATTGTGGACAAAATTACTGAAATTGAAATAAATATTGTCGAAAATTTAAAAACAGTTTACGACCCTGAAATTGCAATAAATGTTTACGATCTTGGCTTAATTTATAGAATAGATGTAAACAGCGATTATGATGTAGATGTTGACATGACACTTACTGCACCAAATTGCCCAATGGCTGACGACATAATAAAAAATGTTAACGATGCTATAAAAAACGTTGAAAATGTTAGAAGTGTAAACATAAATTTAGTTTTCGACCCACCATGGTCAAAAGATATGCTCAGTGATGAAGCTTTATTAGAATTAGGTTTATTATAATTTTTTAATAAAATTAAAAAAAGTATTTTAATAATATATTTGTAAAAAATTAAAACTTATGGCTTTTTTTGGATTATTTGGTAAAGAAAAAAAAGAAAATTTAGACCAAGGTTTAGAAAAAACCCGAAGCTCTATTTTTAGCAAACTCAATAGATTAATTTTTAGTAAATCTAAAATAGATGACGATGTTCTTGATGAATTAGAAGAAATATTAATAAGTTCTGATGTCGGAGTTGAAACGACTGTTAGAATTATTGAAAAAATTCAAGAAAATGTAAAAAAAGAAAAATATCAAAGCTCTGAGGAGTTAGATGAAATTTTACGTAGTACAATAGCTTCATTATTAGAAGAAAACGAAACCAATCAAACTGATGAAGATGAGATTTTCAACTCCGCTAAACCTTATGTAATTATGGTAGTTGGAGTAAATGGAGTAGGAAAAACCACAACTATAGGAAAATTAGCTTATAAATTTAAGAATGCAGGTAAATCTGTATATATAGGTGCAGCCGACACTTTTAGAGCCGCAGCTATAGACCAGCTTCAAATTTGGGCAGATAGAGTTGGTGTTCCAATGATTAGACAAGATATGGGTTCTGATCCAGCATCTGTTGCTTTTGATACTCTTAGTGCTGCAAAAAAAGCCGAAGCTGATGTAGTAATAATTGATACAGCAGGACGACTTCATAATAAAATTAACTTAATGAACGAATTAACGAAAATCAAAAGAGTTATGCAAAAAGTTATCGAAGATGCCCCACACGAAGTGCTGCTAATAATTGACGGTTCAACAGGTCAAAACGCTTACGAACAAGCAAAGCAGTTTACAAAAGCAACAGAGGTTACAGCATTAGCAGTTACAAAATTAGACGGAACAGCAAAAGGTGGAGTAGTAATTGGAATATCCGACCAGTTTAAAATTCCTGTAAAATATATTGGAATTGGTGAAGGAATAGAAGATTTGCAAATATTTGACAAAAAAGAATTTGTTAATTCATTATTTAAAAAATAGATTAAACCTATAATTACCAGCAAGTTGGATATTAAAAATTAAATGTTAATATAAAAAATGAAAAAAATAATTGTATATTGAAAAAAAAAACTTACTTTTGAAAAATTATTATAATAGGTAATTAATATAAAATATAAATAAAAATAAAAAGGGAAATATGAAAAAATTTGGTTTAAAAATAGTTGTACTAATCGCTTTTGTTAGCTTAATTAACTATTCGGGCTTCAGTCAAAACAATTCAAGTAAAGCTTCAGTTGAAACAGCTATTGCAATTAGCAAAAACTTTATGCCATCTGCGAGCAAATCTGGAATTAATGCAGAAATTAAATCAATTTCTAGCATAAAAAACAGTAATGACCAAGAAAAAATACATGTTTTAAACTTTGCTAATGGTGGTTTTATGTTGGTTAGTAGTGATAATAGATCTGTTCCTGTTTTAGCGTTTTCTGATGAAGGTGAATTTAATTTTAACGAAAACACTGCTCCTGCAACAAAAATGTGGATTAATCAATATTTAAGACAATTAGATTATATTGAAGAAAACAATGTTCAAGCTACAGAACAAATACAACAACTTTGGGCAGATATGCTTAATGGTAATTACCAAAGTAGCACTAAAAAAGTAGATCAATTAGTGTTAACAAAATGGAATCAAGATTGGCCATATAACATGTTTACACCAGAACATCCAGAAGGCAACAATGGTCACACTTATACTGGATGTGTTGCTACAGCAATGGCTCAAATAATGAAATATTGGGAATATCCTGATACTGCTAAAGGTGTTGTTAACTACCATTGGGGCGATTATTACGAAGTTGATTTGAATAAAGAATCTTATGATTACAGTTTAATGCCAAACTTTTTTATGCCAAACTCTACTCAACAACAAAAAGAAGAAGTTGCTAGACTAATGTTCCACTGTGGAATAGCTGTTCATATGGATTATGGACACGAAAGTTCTGGTTCTCAAACAGTTTATGCTTGGCAAGCTTTTAAAGAAAACTTTAAATACAGATCAGGCTCATATTTCACATATAAAGAAACAATGTCTGATGCAGAATGGAAATTCAGACTTAAATACGACTTAGACTTAGGCAGACCAATAATGTATGCTGGTGTTAGTGAAGAAGAAGGTGGTCATGCTTTCATATGCGATGGATATAGAGATACATCTTTCTTTAGATTTAACTGGGGATGGGGAGGTTCAAAAGACGGATTCTATTATTTAGACAAAATTAATCCACAAATGGAATTCCCTTTTGCACAATCTGCAATTCTTGAACTTGCACCTCACGGAGCTGATTTTTGTAAACAAAACATAGTAATGACATTACCTTCTTACTCATTTGATGACGGTAGCGGACCAAACTTATATGCAAAAAATACAAACTGTAGCTGGTTAATTAATCCAGATATGACAAATGCAGACTTTTTAAGACTAACTTTTGACAGATTCGACTTAGCATCTGGTGATACTTTAAAAATTTGGAAAGGTAACCCAATAAACGGTCTAATTGAACTAGTAGGAGAATTTACTTACAATCCTGGTGAAGTAATTACTGAAGGCAATAAAATTTATTTAGAATTTACTACTGACGGACAAGCTCAAGCTCAAGGTTTTCAAGCTCACTATGAAGTTGTTGTGCTAGGAATTACTGAAAATACAAATGCTGTTTTAAAAGTATATCCAAATCCAACAACTAATATTTTACAAGTAGAAGGACTTCAAACAGAAAATATTCAAATCATGGATATTTCAGGAAAAATAGTATTAAATGCTAATGTCTCTGAAAAATCAATTGATGTTTCTTCTTTAAAACCAGGATTATATATTATTAAAGCAAATAATCAAGTTGCTAGATTTATTAAAGAATAATAATTGTAAAGTTCAAATATAAAAAAATCGGATATTTAATTCAATATCCGATTTTTTTTTTTGTAGTTATTTGCTACTATCATCTCATCAAAAATTTATCACCTGTATTATCTATAAGAGTTTTCTTCCACTCATCGGAATATCCTGGCCAAATAATTTTTTTTGGATAGCCCCATGGATTTCGTAAAAACTCACCATTTTCTTCGGGCTTAACGTTTCCATCTAAATATTTAACCAACAGAAAGTTATTAAATTCTTTCCAATAATCAACTAAAGAATTTGCGGTATTGCAAGAATATTCTGTTAAAAATTCAGCTGCTTTTTCTGGTGATTGTTTATATAATTTTAGAGCCGTCTCATCAATAATATTCACATATTCAACATATTTATTTTCTAAAAATGACTGATGTTTTTCAATTTCTGGCATTACTCTATTGTAAAATAAATATTTAAAATGTGCTAATCTATTAAACACCCAAAAAGCTGCATCGTCTTTATAAGTTAAAATATCTCCATATCCTTCAGCCCATTTTTCGGCAGGTTTTGTTATTCCAACATAAAAAGGAGTATATACACATGAACCCGCATCATCAACACCTAACCAATAAATCCCTCCAATTTCGTTTGGTAACCACGAACGCATTTGAGCTACAAAAGAAAAACCTGTTTGTTGAGTTACAGTTACTCTTTCATTCAAATATTCTTTTCCTTCATATTTAAAAGTTAAAGGTCGCCAACGATAAGGCATACCCGAAGGCTCTGCTCCTATGTCTTTTGTCATATCTAATTCTGTGCCTTGCATATAATTTCTAAAAAATTTGAATAAGTCTAATTGACTTAATTTGCGATTTGGCTTAATATATAATGGAAGCCTATTCTCCAAATCGTTACCGCAGGCTATATCCCAATATTTTGCCATATCATCACTTATTTCGTTAAACATAGCCCAGACTCTAAGTTCGCAACCTCTTGCTGCACTATAATTAATAGGTGCATAAGCTTGTGAAAATGAAAAATCTTCATCTTTTCCTGAAAAATATTTTTTATCTCTAGCAAAACTAATTACATCATGAGAATAAACTACTTCAATATGTTCGTCAAAGATTTTATCTAAATTTTTACATGAAATAGAATTTTTCATATTTTCCAACGGAAAGTTTGTAATTCTAGAATGATTTGCATGAGCTGAAACATAACCTTCTGGAATTTTTATTGCAACACAAACAATTCCTTTATTTTTATTCACATATTTTTTTTGTTTTTTATCATATACCTGCTCCACTCCTTTTCCAACAAGTTCTACAATCCACACTTCATTAGGATCAGCAATTGAAAAAGTTTCACCACTACTTGCATAACCATATTCATTAAATAATTCTATCATTATTTTAATTGCTTCTCTGGCAGTTTTTGCTCTTTCTAAAGCAATAAACATCATACTACCATAATCAATTATTCCAGTAGTATCAACTAATTCATCACGACCGCCGAAAGTAGTTTCACCAATTGCAAGTTGATGTTCATTCATAAAACCTACAACTTTATAAGTATGAGGCACTTGTGGAATTTTTCCTAAAGGTTTATTTGTACCTCTATCATAAATTATACGCATATTTCCTTTTTCCCAATCGGCTGCTGGTCGCCAATAAAGTTCACCATAACGAATATGAGAGTCGGCTGCATAAGAAATCATTGTGCTTCCATCAACAGAAGCAGTTTTTGTTACCAAATAATTTGTACAAGCATCACTAAAAAAAGGAGTGAAAATAAAAACTAAAACTATTAAAAGATAATTTTTCATAAAAATAAATTTAAGTTTACGAATATAACAAAATTAAAACTAAAACAACAAATTGTTTCTTATAAATATTATAGAATCTGATTTTTTAATCTCCATTCAAGAAATTTAAAAATTAGCTATTATTTGAATAAAAATTCTTATCTTTGTGTAAATTAAAAAAACTATAGGAGTTGCCAAAAACCCAAAAAGTGGAGGCATATTAAAAATTATTTAATTATGAGAAAAATTTTGTTATTTACCTTAGCCTTTAGCATTTTTTTTGTAGGCTGCAAAAAAGAAGGAGTTTATAACCCTAATAAAAAAATTAAACGAATTTATTACGAATATGGTTTAAATACTGGCACAAAAACCCTTTCGCAAGAATGGACTTGGGAAAAAGACAAGTTAGTTAAAATTAAACATTCTTTCTATACTGAGATATTATCTTATGATAATAAAAATCGACTGATAAAAATTCAAGATTTTGATTTTAATGATAGATACGAAATTATATACGATAAAAAACTAATAAGTAAGATTGAATATTACATAGGCAATTCGTTATGTCAAACAATGAATTTTAAGTATGATAAAGATAAAATTGTTGAAATTACAATTAAGAATATTGATAATAACAAAATGCTTGAAAATAAATCAATTAAACCAGATAGTTTTATTTCAACAATTTTACCATTTAAGATACCAGATAAAGCTATGCGAACTAAATCTGCTATCTCGTCAACATATATTATAACTTATGAATATGATGGAGATAATATAAGTAAAACAAAATATATTGACGACGATAATCAAGTTCACGAATATACTCAAGAAAATTATGATAACAAACTTAATCCATTTTATAATAGCCGTTTTTTATCAAATGGTTTAGGCATTGGCTTTTCAAAAAATAATGTTGGAAAAGCAACAACTATAACTTCAGACAATGATGTAAAGACAATAGAGTTTGAATACGTTTATGATGGAAAATTTCCTACAGAAGTTATAGAAAAAGAATCATCGTCTGCAACTAATGAATTTAGTATTAATAAAACATATTATGAATATCAATAAATATATTATTTCAAGAATATAGTAACATAAAAGATAAAAGGAGTTGCCGAAAGCCTAAAAAGTGGAGGCATATTTAAAAATTATAAATTATGAGAAAAATTTTGTTATTTACTTTAGCCTTAAGCATTTTTTTTGTAGGCTGCAAAAAAGAAGGAGTTTATAATCCTAAAGAAAAAATCAAACGAGTTTATTATGAACGTGGCTTAGATGCTAGTACAAAAAGACTTGTAGAAGAATGGACTTGGGAGAAAAACAATTTAGTTAAAATTGATTATTATGATGATAACTATGGTATTATAAAAATTGACTATACTGAAATTTTATCTTACGATGATAAAAATCGACTAACAAGAATTCAAGATTTTGTTTTTAATGAAAGATATGAAATTACATATGATAAAAAACTTATAAGTAAGATTGAACTTTACATAGATAATGAATTATACCAGATTATGAATTTTAAGTATGACAGAAATAAAATTGTTGAAGTTTCTGTAATAGAGATTGATAATTCCAAAATCCTCGTGAGCAAATCAAATAAACCACAAAGTTATATTTCTAAAATTTTACCATATGAAATACCTGAAAACACTATGCGAACTAAAGCTGCTAGTTTATCATATATTTACACTTTTGAATATGATGGAGATAATCTAAGTAAAGTAAAATATATTGACGATGACAATAGAGTAAGAGAATATAATTATGAAAATTATGATAAATATAAAAACCCATTTTATTCTAGCCGTTTTATATCAAATAATATAGAAAGCGGTTTTTCAAAAAATAATGTTGGAAAAATTACAACTACAACTATAGGAAATACTGTTAGAACAACAGAATTTGAATATGTTTATGACGGAAAGTTTCCGATAGAAATTATTGAAAGAACAACTTATTCTGGTAGTGATTTAATTTGGATTTATAAAACATATTATGAGTACCAATAAATAAATTGCAATAACTCGATAGAAATAAAAAAACTGCCTCTATTCAAGGCAGTTTTTTTGTAATATTCTCATATAGTTAATATTTTGCTTAACTATATGGTTTTATTATTTAGTCTTATTTTTTTCTATAGGTAATACTCCGCCTGCCATTTCGCCAATAATATTAACTAAATCGCTACCTTCAGGAATTACAATTTTTGAATTATCTTTAAGAGCCTTTTCAATTGTTTCTAATTTTTTCAACAGTTGTGCATTTCCAACGAAGTATTGGTCTGCAGCTTCGTTAACCAATTTGATTGCTGAAGCTTCACCTTCTGCATATAAAATTTTTGCTTGTTTTACACCTTCAGCTTCTTTAATTTTTGCACGTTTTGTTCCGTCAGCAGAAATTTCAGCAGCTGTAGCAAAGTCGATAGCAGCAATTTTTTCGTTTTCAGCTTTTACAACTTTGTTCATTGTTTCTTGAACATCATGTGGAGGGTCGATTTGTTTTAACTCTGTTCTAACGATATCAATTCCCCAAGAACGAGTTTCATTACATAAAGTTTTGTGTAGTTCCGCATTTATTTTTCCTCTTTCACTATTTGCAGCTTTTAAAGTAAGAGTACCAATAATATTTCTTAATGTTGTACGAGCAAGGTTAACAATTTGCCATTGATAATTATTTACATTGTATTGAGAATTTTTAACGCTTTCTTCATCAAAATTTACTTTAAAATAAACTTGAGCGTCAACACTTGCGTTAAGATTATCATTTGTAATAATTTCTTGTGGCTGTGCATCAACCATTTGCTCTGTAATATTTACTCTATACATTTTATCAATCACAGGAATAATCCAATGAAATCCTGGTTTTGCAAATTTTCTATATTTTCCTAATCTTTCGATAAGTCCGCGATGAGTTGGTCTAACTATTTTTATTCCTGCAAAGAAAATCAACAGTACAATAGCACCAATAATAATAATAAGTTGAGTGTCCATAATTTTAAAATTTAATTGTTTATAATCCTACAAAAAAGTTAAAAAAGTTTTTTTATTATTTAAGTGTCCCCTTTTATTAGGACAGTTTTTTTAATTTGTTAATATTTTATTTTTCAAAGAACTTAAATCTTTAGCTTTGCAAAGTTAAAGATTTTTTTGAAACTTTCAAGTGTTTTACACAATTTTTTTAAATAATTTTTCAGGTGTTTGATAATCAAGTGATTGGTGTTTCCTTTCGCAATTATAAC
>Ga0116149_1004539_pt1 | contig 13566 bp, 8 predicted proteins | sample AD_UKC057_MetaG_FD_89787 | JGI IMG/M metagenome (GOLD analysis project Ga0116149, IMG submission 89787) | Active sludge microbial communities of municipal wastewater-treating anaerobic digesters from USA - AD_UKC057_MetaG | ecosystem: Engineered > Bioreactor > Anaerobic > Digestate | place: USA...
TCATCTAAAAACAAAATGTCAGGATCATTCAATAATGCTCTTGCTAAACCTAATTTCTTTTTCATGCCTGTAGAAAATGTTCCTATTTTTTCATTTTTTCTTTCAAATAAACCCATCTGCTTCAACAGAGAATTTATTTTTTCTTGTTTATCTTTTATATTATAAATTGTTGCATAATAATCTAGATTGTCATATGCAGATAATCTATCAGACATACCATTTTGTTCAAGAAGAACGCCTATCCTATTTCTTATATCAGAAGATTTATCTACATCTTCTCCAAAAACTTTTGCACACCCAGAATTAGGATAAAGAAGGCCTAAAATAATTCTCATTGTTGTTGTTTTACCTGCACCATTTGGCCCAAAAAAACCAGTAATACTTCCTTGTTGAACATTAAAAGAGATGTTGTCTAAAACAAGTTTAGATTTAAAACTTTTTGAAAGGTTTTTCACTTCTATTGCAATATTTTTGTTTTGTTTTATCATTTTTCAACACATTAAATTACAAATTATTTTAAAAAACATCAGCTATTCAAAAAAGATTTAACTTCATCTAATGGAACAAACTTTTCTTCGCCTGTCTTCATATTTTTTATCTTTAATTTATTTGAATTAAGTTCATCAACACCAATAAATCCAACAAATGGTATGCCTAATGCGTTTGCATATTCTACATTTTTAGAAGTACTTCTATTTAAAAGATCCATAGAAACATTAATGTTTTGTGATCTTAAATATTCTACATATTTAATACATTCTTTTTGTGTATTTATAGGGACAATAAACAATTGAGATGTTGTTTTAATACTTAAACCATCCCTTTTTTTAATTAACTCCATAATTGGTTCAAAACCAATTCCAACACCCGTTGCAGGATAATTGATTTTCTCATCTCCAACATATTTCCCAATCATATTATCCCATCTCCCACCACCAGCAAGAGATACATTTAATTCATTTTCATTTTTTAAAAATATTTCCCATATAGGGCCAGTATAATAAGCTAAGCCACGTGCAAGTGATGGCAAAAATATAAAATCAACATTATAAAGGGAAAGATATTCAAACAATTCATTTAATTCATTTATTCCTGGTGTGTCCCCAATTATTTTTTTAATAAAATTTAATTTATCTAAATTATTTCCAGAAACACAAAGAAGATCTAAAAGGCAATCTATTTTTTTTTGATCAATCCCTTTTACTTGTAACTCCTCTAAAACACCTTGTTTACCTATTTTTTTCAATTTATCCAAAGAAATTATTGTTGATTCCTGTAATGGTTTTGGAATGCCTACCCAATCTAAGACATCGTTTAATAGTTTTCTTGAATTAACTTCAATATTTACTTCCAAATTTAAACATTTAAACAAAAAATTTAATAAAGAAATAATTTCGGCATCAGCAATAACACCTGGAACACCAACAATATCAACATCACATTGATAAAATTCTCTGTATCTTCCTGCTTTTATAGGGCCATCTCTATAAACTGTGCCTATTTGATATCTTTTAAAAGGCATTCTTAATTGTGGATTCATAGCAACAAATCTTGCTAATTGAAAAGTTAGTTCATATCTTAATCCTAACTCTCTTCCTCCTTGATCTTTAAAGGTATACATTTCAGAAACAACATCAGATTGTTCACAAAAAATAGACTTTAATGTCATAACATCTAATCTTTCAACAATAGGTGTTTCCAAAGGAACAAAACCATAAATTTCAAAAACTTTTTTCATTTCTGAAAGAATTTTGTCTCTTAATATTTTTTCTTCTGGTGGAAAATCTCTAAATCCTCTTGCCAATTCTAATTTATTTTTAGATTTTTCTTGCATAATTATCTTTATTTAATACAAAAACAAATATTGATATATATAAATAATAAAAAGGAAAAAATAAAAAGAGATTGGAAAAAAAAGAAAAAAATAAAAACAAAAAGAAGAAAGATTTATGCTTTAAATTCAGAACTTGGCTTAAAGCGAACAACTTTCTTTGCAGGTATTTTTATTGCTTTACCTGTTTGTGGATTTCTTCCAGTTCTTGCTTTTCTTGTTTTTACTTTAAATGTACCAAAACCAACAAGACCTAATTGACCTTTTGATTTAACAATTGTTTTTATTGAATCTAATGTTGCATCAACAAAACTAGCTGCTTGAGCTTTTGAAGATTTACATTTTTTTGCAACAGTTTCAACTAATGTTTGTTTATTCATTTTAATAACCCCCTTTTCTAATAAACAATAAATGAAAATCCTAATGAATTTTCTTAAATTATAATAGATGAAAACCTTTATAAATAGTGTGTTTAGAAGAGGCACCATGCAATTCTATAAAGCAAAACAAAGATTTAAAAGTGTCCAAGATTTAATGTTTTACTTAAAGAAATAAATTATTTTTTTTGCACCTTTTTAGAAGGAATAAACAAAATATTAAGTAAATAAATAAAATCAAAAAACATTGCACAATATAAAATAATAAAGTTAGATTCTGGAAACAATACAACAATTAAAAGAATATATAGAATTATAGAAGAAATTAAATATGTCCAATTAAAACTTAAATGAAACATATATAATAATAGTAAAAACAAAAACAAAAAAAAGAAACATAACATAAATAAACCAAATATTGGGAAAGAATGTAAAACAAAAGGAATACTAATAAAAACAAAAATACCTAAAACAATAACCCAAGACATTACATGTTTAGCAAACACATTTATATTTTTTAGAAGATAAAATGTTAAATATTCAATAATTATTGTAATAAGTATTACTAATATAAACATCCAATCTATATTATGTGAACTACAAAAACTACCACAAAGATTTAAAGAATAAAGAGTTTGACATAAAAAGATTATAACAAATAATTGCTTAAAAAAAATAATTTGTTTAAACCCAGATGATATTTTATAACTATTTTTTGTATCCATACTTTTTTCTTTTACAAAAATTATTTCACAATGGATCTATTGGGATTTGAACCCAAGCCTTAAGCTCCGCAAGCTTAAATGCTATCCAGGCTACACCATAGATCCAATATATATGTTTAATCTACAAATTATTTATAAAATAATGTATTTTAAAAACATCAATGTTTTGGACGTTTATGAAGAACAGAAGCCCCACCAAAAATTAAGGTGGAAAACAAACCTAAACTTATAAAGAGATAAAACATTGCTGCAGTTGCTGTTAAAAATAGATATTTATAAACTAAAAAATAAATTAAAATACCAGTTATTAAAATTGTCATAAATCCAGTACCACCAAGGCTTCTTGCAACTAATTCATATATCCAAAAAGAAACAAGTACCATTACAATGTATTTGGCAATAGGGAATGCATATGTTAACAATGGAACAATCAATAATGCTATAATTATTACAATAATTAGCCTTGGATAAAAAGGCAAAGACATTAATCCAAAACCTTTTTCTTGCTTAATATATGCTTTCATAATATATTCACAATAAATAACTTATCTGCCTGGCCTTAACAAATTTGGTGAGCCTTTCATTTTTTGAGGGGTTACCTGTTTTGCAGGGGTGTGTGTTATATGATGTGCATTATGTGAAGTTATTTGATGGTGGTTCATCAGGAATATTTACATTCATATGCTCTAATTCATCTCTTTCCCTTCTTTTCATACTTGCTTCCATTTTCTCTTGTTGCTTCATTTGCTTTTCAGCTTCTGCATGTCCTGATATAAAGAAGAAATCAACAAGTACACTTGCAACACCAATTGTTAATAACGTATACAATATATATGGTATTTTAATAAAATCCCAAAACATAAAAACACATACAATAATTGCAATTGAAATTAAAAATATACTTACTGTATTGTTTGTAACTCTTTGCTTAATAAAAGAAATAGCAAATAATATAAAAAAAATTTTTAAAACTAAATCAAAATCTTCTGCAAATGATAAAAATAATATATCCATTCAATAACCTCTCTATTTTGTTATATTATTGGTTAAGAGTTACCTTGATTCTCTATTTGAGAAATAGCTTGAACATTTATTGATAAAGGTGTTGGCTGCCCCAAAATAGCTATATTAGAATCATTGATTATATTTTCTGTTTGACTTTGTGTAAACCCTACATTTTCATCAATCCATTTAATATATGTTGTTGTCATATTTGTTTCTATACAAGCTTTTCCTTCCCTTACAAACTCAAATAATTGCATAATTGTGAAGTTTATAGGGGCTGTATTTATTATAGAAGACATACTTGCATCTTTTACCTTAATATAATTTGAACCTTGTTGATTCAAAACAAAAAAGATTGTATTTTCATCGTTTAATAACTCAACATTAGATAAATCACTTGTAAATAATTTATAATCATTATATTCAGACTGTGGAGTTACAGGAAGATAAATCATTGTTTTTAATAAAGCATTGTTTATTCTATTTGGAAAAGCAACAACATATTTTGATGCAACATTTGCTGAGTGATACTTATAACCACCTTGATTTACTGCTTCATCTATAATTGTCTTATTAGAATCATTATAGTCATACCAAGTTATAAAAGGGGATGGCAAATCTGTTTTAATAGAAGTAGAGTTATTTTGCATATCTATTAAAACATAATTTAAATTATGATCATGTATATTTCTTGCCAAAACATATAATGGAACAGGATAAGATGGTGTGTATATTAAATCCATAGCCATTTTACCACCAGTGCCAGGGAGTAATGATATCTTTAAAAGTTGGCCTTGTGATTCAAGAGTATTCTTTAATTTCCATTTAATGTCGAAAGATGCATTGTTTATTGCATTTACTATTATTGGGGTATTAGACCCAGAAATATTTCTTAAAAAAGTTGGCTGATTTCCACCACTTTCTGTGAATAATGGAATATACATATTGTCTCCCCCATAATTAACTAAACTTCCATAACCATCTCTATTACATACTCCTGAAGAAGAACACCCAACATCTCCATCTATTGGTAAATAATAAAATAAATTATTTTTATTTGCAGGAAGTGGAGAAACAAAAGAAATATTTATATCAACATATGAACAAGAAGAAGAATGCGAAAGATCCCAATCATCATTTGTTTTTATAATAACTTTATATAAACCAGGTTTATTACTATCTCTTGCTATCTTAAAGTTTGTTCCAACTTCAGAATTATTATAAAAACTACAATTTTTAATCATTACATCTATACTTGGTAATTTCATAAATTCATTTGAGGTGTACATGAAATCTTTTAATAAATCATCTGAAACACTATCTGCAACTAAATACATATAAAATTCAGTATATTGATTTGTTTCTTGATTCCAATCATTAGTATTTTTTAATCTTTCAAAAATGTTTGATAACATTTGCACAGAATCACAATAATTTTTATTATCATCGTTATAATCAGGAACATTTTGGACACAATCAATTAAGTCATTCCATTTATAGATAATCTGTGGGATAACTGCATCTTCTCCTGTTTTACATTGGGCACCTGATGATTGTGAAGCACAATTTGAAAGTATAAAAACATGATTATTAATTATTTGCCCACCAACACCCAAACAAAACTTTCCAGAAAGATCTTGTGTGTTTAATATGTGCTCAGGCTCTGAAATTGTTTTAATGATACTTATATTATATGGACCCCAGGTTATGGTATCTAACTTTTTATCTAAAACATTTATGTCAAAACTAAACTTAAATGAATGAGGAGATAAGACATCAGCTTGAGCTAAGCCTGATGCATTAATATCTAAATAAATTGTTTTTGAAGAATTCTTTGGAATTAATATATTTAATGATTCTGGTATTAAATTAAATTTAGAAGAGGTAAAGCCAGTTAGTTCTTGTAAATTTAATAAATTAATATCATAACTTTTTGTATAATTTGTGAATTTATATGAAATCTGAAGATTTCCATCACACAAAGAATTATTTGAAGGTCTATCATAACACACAAGAGTATCTGCCGAAGATAATAATGTTTTAGAATATACTTGTGATTTAGTATACACATTAATATCAAATACCTCTGTATAAACAAAAGATTTGTTTGTGTCTGTTACAACAAAATTGAAATCTAAATAAAGTTTTCCTGAACCAGTAGGTGCACTTAAATCAAGAATAAATAACTGATTACCTAAAAATTGTAAATTTATTGTATTTCCTTTATTAAAATCTTTATTTGTAAAATAATAGGATAAATATCCTTGAGGGTTTTGTAGCTTAAGTTGTGGACTATCTTGACGTATAGTTATGTTTTTAATAATCAAGTTTTTATCAGAATTATTTTTTAAAGAATAATTTAGATCCATAGATGTAATCGTGTCTTTAATAAATTCCAAATGTGGAACACTATTTGAATCTATATAAAACCCTTGAGTAGGAGCATTTATGTCTCTTGTAAACTTTAAAAAGGTAATATTAACATCTGCATTTATGTCTTCAATACTAATCATTGGCACTCCATAATAACTTAATCCTTGATTAAATTCATTTTCAAAATATACTTTGATTGGAGTAGTTGTTGATCCAGATATTGTATTTAAAACAATTGGGGTTTTAATTAACTTTGAAGAAGTAAGAGAAAATGGAAATGAAGAAATATTGTTTTCTTGTTTTAATTTTAAGATGGTTTTTTGGAGATTTACATCAGCATCATTAGAACCAACAGTAATATTATTTACATTAATATCTCCACCAAAATAGTTTATTTGATATGCTTGTAAATTATTAAATGATTTTTGAACACCATTAACATCAATAACATAAATATCATAATTTAAATCTGTTGGAGAAAATTTATATCCAGGAGACACTTTTTTAGTAATAATATTTTCATCGTTCGAATAACCACTCTCAGAAGGGAATGTAAAAATAAAATTTATGTCTGAATTTATTAATTCTGGCCCAAAACTAATTGTCGACTGTAATTTACCTGGTGTATCTATACCAGTAAAACCTAATGGTATCATAAATCCTAATCCAGAATAGGTGTATTTTACATTAATATTATTTATTGGATGTCCTTCTGCAGACTTAATTTCAAAAGTAATATTATTATTACCTGCAAAGATGTCATTATCTCCAGAAGGGTCTGTTGTTTTTATAAGAATAATATAGTCTCCAACAGTATATGCCAAAACAGGAATAGAAAAAGAACTAGGATTATTTAAAATATTAAAATTAATAGATTTATTTCCAGAACTAGAAAAAAAATCAACTGGCCTTATTATTGACATAGAATTTATTGAATAAAGCATTTGTGCATTTAAATTTGAAATTGTATAATTATTATCATTTATAGTGCCAGTAAATGTGTGTAGATTGTCTTTAAAAATATAACTTTTATATTTCAAATTATTATTTGTATTTTGAGAAGATGCTTTAAATGTTCCATTTGAAATAGATTGTTCTTTTACATAAATATAATTTAAAGTTAAATTATAATCTTTATTTATCAACAAAGGATAGGAATCCCCATTTTTTGAAACTGATATCCCATCCATGTCTGTAAGTTTATAACTTATACCATAATCAGAAACAAAACTTATTTTTTTCTCAGTTGTAGGTGCATAAAAATAACCATTAGGTACCGTTGTCCAAGTTTCTGGATGAAAATATGAAGGGGTTGGAGAAAATTTATAGGTGTCTCCAGATTTAATTAAGGATCTATAATAAACAACATATTTATTTAAATCTTGTAACTGTGGGTCAAATTCAATATCTACAGAAAATTCATAGGAGCCATAATTTTGATCTTTAAAAGATATTTGTACCCATTTTTGCCCAGAATGCTCTGTATCGTCATCATAATTTTCTGCAAAATAAGTATGATTCCAATCATTTAGTTCTCCATGATATCTATTTCCAGTATCTAGATTAGATGAATTTAATTCAAAACTAGTACTAACAGAAGACATAAAGAGTGGATCATCATTTCCTAAAACATTTTTTCCTACACGAACATGTGCATATTCTAAAGATTTTTGGCCTTCACAAGAAACTAATTTAAATTTAAGTTTATATGTTTTTGATAAATCCCAATTCATAAAATCAATATTTGAAACTGGAATTGTGCCAGTTTCATCAAACATACCAAGAAATTCTATATTTGTATTTGGGCAAGAAACAGTTGGAGAAAGAGTTACTGACTTATAAACTGTTCCTGTAGATGGCAAAACAATTTCATCTGTTGCATATGTTAAAAAACCAGGTGCTTGAATAACTGCATAAACACTTGCGTTATCACCAGTAAAAATGTAATCTATATTTTTATCGGTTGTAACAGTGTCTGAAACAATAAAATCTGTAACCTCATCACCATCTACAAAATTATAAAACTTAATTGTATATGCTGTTGTGTTTGTAACAGTTAAATTTAAAACTCTTGGAATTGATTCAAGATCTACTGGTAAATAAATTGAATGATTTGCATCTAACATTTTAGTTTCAGATAAACCTTGTGAATTTGTTATTGATGAAAATGCATATGCATAATATTTAATACCTGCTCTTTTCTTAGAAAATTTTACATTCCCATTTTCATCAGTAAATAATGGTTCAGGAGAAACTAGTTGATCATTATATTCACCAGAACCATAAAATAAATAAACTGCTGCATTATGTATTGGAAAATCATTTTGTTTAACATTTACATTTATATCTCCACTATTTAATTCAGTAGAATATTCCAATAATATAACTTTGTTTTGATCAACACCATTAACGTCTACAGGGACTGGTTGAATATATCCTTTTACTTCTGTTCCTGAAACTCTTATTTGATGAGGAGTAATATCTGAAATATAAAAGAGAGCATGATTTACATCTGTTTTTGTTTCTTTTAAACTATATGTATTTCCTGTTTTTATATATACAGAAATATTTGCTTTAACTAAAGCATTTGAATTGAAATCTTTTAAAGTTACATCTAAGTAACCTATCTTTCCTAAAACACATGAACCATTTGGTTGCATATAGATATAACCAGAAAGTGCAGAAGAATTACAATCTAAAGATCCATTTTTACAATATGGTTGATATTTAGATAAACTACAATTAAAATTTAAAAGATCTTGTGCAGTAAACAAAACAATATTTGCAGTTGTTGTTTGTTTTAAAGTGACAGAATAAGAACCTTGTTTTGTAGATGGAAGATATCCATTTTTATTTACTGAAACAATATATTCTCCAGCAGGCAAACTAAAAGAATATATGCCATACATATCTGTATTCCCTGTTTGTAACTGAATATCTGATTCATTAATTGTTGTTGTAGGATTATCTTTTGCAAAAACACTAACGCTTGCATCTCTTACACTATTCCCATTTAAATCATTTACATGGATTGAAAGAGTACCAGTGGCAGAGGCTTTTTTTGTTAAAGAAACTTTATTATTTTCTGGAACAACCATTTGTTGTATATTTTCATACATTTCTGAAGAAACACTTACTTGTAAATTACCACACCCTTTTGGTTGGGTAACCATTATTTTTCCAGTTGTTACCTCAACAGAAGAAGGAGCTGGTGTTTTGGAAGTTACTGAACAAAAGAAATTTACATAAAGTTTTTCAAGAACAAGAAGATCATTAGTTACAAAATAAATATCTCTTGTTTTTTCTTCAGTTTCTGCAAAAGATGCATAATTTATGTTTATATCTAAAACAATGTTTTGTAATAATGTATTTTTATTTAATTCAAAAGAATATGTTTTAGGATTGTATAGTTCTTTTGAAACAACTAACTTTGCAGACCCTTTTTTTACATTTTCAAATGTTGCACTTCCCCATGGATCAGTTTGTTGATTGCCTACAAATAAATCATTTAAATACAGAGAAACATTTGCATCAGAAACCCCAACATTCGCAGGATCTACTACCTGTACAATTAAATTAAGTTTTGAACCTATAAAAATTCCAGAAAATAAAAAATAAAGACCGCCAATAAGTCCTATGATTATAATTATAAACAAAATAAAACTAGGAAAAACCTTATCAATTGAATCTGTTGTTTTTTGTAAATGTATTTTTTCTATAAAATTATAATATTTATCTTCTAGAGAAAAATAAAACTTTTGAAAAGAATTACCTATTTTTTTAAAAAAAGAAGGATTATTTATTTTTTGTAAATCTTTTGTTTTAGAAACTTCTTCTTTTTTTGATAACTTTACTTGTTTTTGTAATTGTTGTAAAGCTTCTTGTTTTTGTTTATCAGAAACTTGAGATATTCCTTTTTGTTTAAAAGACAACCCTGCTTTTTTATATCTTTCAACAAGTGCTTTTGCTGTTGATTTAGAATAACCTTGAGAAACAATTGTATCTATAAGTTCTTGTTCTGTAAATAATTTAGTATTATTTACAAAAATATCATATATCTGATCAACATCTTTTTTCTTAAACATATTTTTTTCTTTTTTATTTTATTTTATTTTTAAAAATTAATTTTTAAAGATTGGGGTAAATGGAAAATTAAATGGTATAGACACATTATCTTTTGTAATTGTTCCTTCAATATAATATTGTTGAGCCATACAATATAAGTTATCTGAAGAATCTAATGAATAATTAATATGATCATAATCTAACCAATAGATTGGATCCATTAACTGTAAATTTTTTTGATTAATTTCATAAACATACAAATTAAGATCTTCATTATATGTTGGTATTATTTCTTTAATATTACTGTAAACAGGGGTATTTACATCCACTGGAAATGGAACAGAAAGTAGAAATGGTGAATTATTTTGTGCATAATAAATTTTTAAATTATTTACATCAATAATACCATTAATATCTGAATAAAGATCATAAGTATCTGAAATTCTATAAGGATTATTTTTTAAATCATTTTCTTCATCAATATCAGAAACATTTGTAACTGCATCACAATATGGACAATATGAAAGTATATTTATATCAAACCCAGATAATTGTTTATATGAAATATATTTATCTAACTTAAATATATCAAAATTATCTGGATCTTTAACATAACATCCTTTAACATGAAAAGGAAATTCATAATCTAATACATAAATATCATCATTAAATGAAAAAGATGTAGGTAAAATGCTACCTGATTTTAATATACCTAAATCAATACCATTTACAGAACCAAGAATTCCATTTCCACTACCTGGAAATGTTATATCTTCATATTTACCAATATGCCCTTTACCATTTGTTCCTCCATTTATATTAACTGTAAAATTTTTTGATTGATTATTTAAGAAAGCTATATTTAAATTAGAAATTACTGTATAATCATCTATTGTTGCAACATTTCCTGCATTTCCACCAGCTCCATGAGGGGTTACATCACAGTTTGCATAGCATTCATAATTTCTAATGTCATCATGTCTCATTTCCCCACCATCTCCTCCATTTCCTGTTTGTGCAGAAAAAGTAAAAGATCCACTATTGTAGATATAATTAATTGGATCTAGTCTTATATTACCTCCATATCCACCATCTCCTGCATTTATAGTATCTGATAATTCTCCTTGGCACAATTCTATGTAAGTATCTTTACATTCTCCATCATTGTTTAGCTCTGTTTCATCATATCCTGCCTTGCCTCCAATACTGCCATTTCCAGCAGTTAAAGAGATATTTAAAGAAGCATCTTTTGTATTATAAATATTAGTCACATCAAAAACAGATTCACCACCATTCCCACCATTGCCACCAGTACCTAAAACACCATGTTGCTTATGATCAGAAGATTGATTTATACCTTTGCCACCAATTCCACCATCACCACTATTTAAATTAATATCTAACGATCCATTATTAACTAAATCATTTAATGAAAATTGTGCATAACCACCATAACCACCTCTGCCACCATCTGCACCGAAACACTTAGATTCATCTGTATTATCTGCACTATCACAAACAAGTAAATCATTATCACAGTCAGTTACAGAAATAAGTAGCCCACTTCCCACAGTACCAAGTAGCCCACTTCCCACAGTACCACAATTTGGGAAATGTAATCCATCACCACCTTTTGCACCTTGCAAAGTAATATTTAAGGTACCATTATTTTCTATTCTGTTCCCTAAAAGGTTTGCATTACCACCATATGTAGGATAATATCTTTCTACATTTCCATTAGAATCATCCTCAACTTGTCCTAAACCATAACATCCTGTTACACTCTTATTATATTTTTCTATACCTATAACACTTGCATCTTTAGGAATAATTTTAAGATTTACTGCTGTACCCTCTTCTATAATTATTGTATTATATTTTAATGTCAAATGTGTGGCAGTTCCACACATGTTTCGTTCTTGTGAATCAATAACATTAATATTAAATGTACCACCACCAATAAATCTAATTATTGGGATATCCATACCAAAAATATTGTGATAACTCTTAATATTATTTGTGACATAGCCAATAACAATATTTGAATTCAAATTAATGGTTGATATAGGGTCATTTCCTGGTGTTGTTAACCATAATTCATTTATGTCCCCAGAAAATATTTTTAAATCCATATAATTATTATTTGTATTTGAAATACTTATGTTATTTGTAATTAATTTTACAACAATATTATTTATATCGTCACATGCCTCACCTTCTTTAGTAAAGGTCACAGAATTATTTATAAGCATAGGATTTACTGTAAAAACACATTGATTATTATTACAATTTTCTAAATCAGGAGATAAATAAGTAGTAGAATCACCAATAGTTGTTTTAATTTTACAATCTTCCACATCTGCAAATACAATTGAATTCATTAAAAAAAAACTTATTAAAATCAAAAAAATATTTATTATTTTATATTTCATTTTTTACTCATTTTTTAAATTTTTTAAGTTTATTTAATTAATCTAAATACATATTGTAAAGGTAAAAAATTACCATCTGCATATTCATAATTGGTATCAATTGCATAAAAATTATTTATATTTGCAATGGGAATGTTATTAGTAGCCAATCCAAAAATAAAAAGATTATTTACATCATTATTATTAATAGGTCTAAACCATCTATTTAAAGTACGTGGTGTAAAAGAACAATTTAAACAATTTAGATTAACATCAGTAAAGTTTGAATCTTTTAATTCAACTGGAGATCCATCTTGATAATTTATTCTACCAAACCAAAAAGGAGAAATATTTACTTCTTCTTCAAATGGAACATCATATTGTGCATAAACATCTAAAGAAAAAGTAATCATTAAAAGAAATAATATTGCAAATATAATACTTTTTTTCCTGGTTTTATTTGATATCATATATTTTCCATAACTTGTATTAATAATATATATTAAATTATAAATATATAAATAGATAATATTTTTAAACATTACATTGGACTTATAATTTGTAAAAATTAGAAAAAAATAGTTTTGAAAAAAAGTGATTTAAAGGTGTCCAAGAAATATTGTTTTTTAGAAAAAAATTAATTAGATTTGTAAACCTCTTTTGGATTCCACCAAAATTCTGAAGTAGTGCCATCATCTGAATTTGTTACACATATTTGATTTTGATCTATTTTATTAAATACCTCTTTTATAGAATCAATAGGAATTCCTAATTGACCA
>Ga0116149_1004548_pt1 | contig 13553 bp, 11 predicted proteins | sample AD_UKC057_MetaG_FD_89787 | JGI IMG/M metagenome (GOLD analysis project Ga0116149, IMG submission 89787) | Active sludge microbial communities of municipal wastewater-treating anaerobic digesters from USA - AD_UKC057_MetaG | ecosystem: Engineered > Bioreactor > Anaerobic > Digestate | place: USA...
ACTCTCCCCGCTCGCCAAGCAGTCGCAGCCACCCGATCAGGAAGGGAACGGCGAGCGTAGGAGGCAGGAGGCGCCGCAGCAGGTGGCCGCCCGCATCGTCCGCCGTCACAACGGCCATCAGCCCATCAGAAGGGCGCGCGAAGAGAAGTCCCAGGCCTGTCGCGAGGAGGGAAAGGGCCGCGGGCCAGGCGATGGCCGTGACCCCGGCAATCCCGTAGAGGGCTTCGACGCCGTACGCGTATCCGATCGTGGACAGCAGGCCGAGCAGCACGACTCCCAGGCCGAGAACCTGTCCGGCAACCGCGAGCGCGGGCCGGCGGACGAAGGCGAGAACGGCGGGGCCGCCAAAGAGCGCGCCGAGCGCCACGGGCAGGCCCATGCGATTCGGGGCGACGCCCCCCAGCGCGCCCTCGGGCTGCGGGACGATGAGCTGATCGATCCCCAGGTCCACGCCCGCCAGGTATTCGTACACCGTCAGGCCGCCGACCACCGCGGCACACAGGGCGCACGCGGCGGCGAGCAGGTGACGCAGGCGGGCGCGCCGGGTGTCGCCACGGGTGCCGAGCGCCAGCGCCGTCCCAAGCAGGAACAGGCAGAGGGCGGCGTTCGCCTTGGTGGTGATGACCGAGAATCCGCTCCAGGCCTTCTCCCCACCGGCGACCCACGCCGCCAGGTGCCATGCACCGACGAGCGCGACCGCGAGCCCCAGGAGGAACCCGGCGCGTGAAAGCGCTGCGCCGGCGTCCTTGCCGGCGGCGGGCCGAATGGGATCCTCCTCCCCCGCCGCACTGGTGCGAGCCATCTGTGATGCCACGCGGCGACTCCGCGACGGGAGAGCAAGCGACTTGTCGTTCGAATCGGAAGAGCCAGCAACGAGGCTAACGCCACGGACGAGGCGGGGTCAAGCTGAGCGCCGCGCCTCCGGCGCGAACTCTCGGGTCGCCGCCAGGAACCCATCGATCTCCGCCTCGGTGTGGGCGGCCGACACGAAGAGGTGCGGGGAGGTCGGCAGCAGGAAGACGATGCCGCACCCCAGCATGTAGTCGAAGTACCGCCTGGCAACCACCAGGTCGTCTGCAGATGCTTCGGCGGCGTTTCGGGGCGCGCCCGATCGGAAGTGCACCCCGACGGCCGACCCGAGACCGGTGACGCCCACCGGGACGCCGTGCTCGGCGAAGGCGGCGGCGATGCCGTCCCGCAGCCGGGCAGCCAGGCGACCGAGCCTCTCGTGCACCTCTCCGCCTTCGAGCTGGCGAAGCGTCGCGAGCCCCGCGGCGAGGCTCACCGGGTTTCCGCTGAAGGTGCCGCCCTGGAACGCACGGTCGCTGCGCCCTCCGAACCGGCGATGGTCCAGGCGCTCGAACACCTCCTGCCGGCCGCAGAGCGCCCCAATCGGGAAGCCGCCGCCGAGGATCTTGCCGAGCGTGGTGATGTCGGGCGTCACGCCGTAGTGCTGCTGCGCGCCGCCCGGGGCGACGCGGAACCCGGTGATGACCTCGTCGAACACCAGCACCGTGCCGTGGCGGGTGCACAGCTCCCGCAGCCCCTCCAGGTAGCCCGGCTCGGCGGCGATGCAGCCGGCCGCCCCCATCATCGGCTCGACGAACAAGGCGGCCAGGTCGCCGCGGGCCAGCGCCCTGCGCGCCGCGTCGAGGTCGTTGAAGGGCAGCGCCTCGGTGTCGGCCGTGGCGTGCGGGTTCAGGCCCAGCGCCTCGGGCTCGCCGAACGGCGCGTGCACCGCGGTGTTCAGCGACTCGAGGCCCCCGTGCCAGCCTCCCTCCATCTTGGCAACCCGGGCGCGGCCGGTGAACGCGCGCGCGAGCGCGAGGGCGTACATGTTGGCCTCGGTGCCCGAGTTGGTGTAGCGCACCATCTCGGCGCCAGGCACCAGGCGCTGCACCATCTCGGCCATCTCGACCTCGAGGGTGTGGGCGAAGCCGAAGTGGCTGCCGCGCGCGGCTTGCCGGCACGCCGCCTCGACGGCGGGAGGCGCCGCGTGGCCGAGGATCAGCGCCCCGTGCCCGCACCAATAGTCGATGTACTCGTTCCCGTCCACGTCCCACACCCGAGGGCCCTCGGCGCGATCGACGTAGAACGGGTACGGCGCCAGGTCGCGGATGCCGTACGACACGCCTGCCGGCAGAACTGCCCTGGCGCGCTCGTACCAGGCGCGGGAGCCCGGCGTGCGCGCCGCGTAGTCGTCGAGGGGGAAGGGCATGAGGGGATGATAACGCGACGGCGTGACGGGCAGGCGCCGGGCGAAGCCCTGCCCCGCGGCTCACCGGGCGTGGGTGAAGTCGGTGAACCCCATGTTCTTGCCGGGCCGCGACGGCCGCGGCTCGGGGAAACTCGTGCCGTAGAACGCGTTCACCAGCGGCACCTGCCACCCATCGTCGCCGCTCGGCGGGAAGCGCGCCTGCTCGTGCAGCCAGCGGAACGCCCGGAGGAGCGCCGAGTCCTGCCACGCGAACGCGTCGTAGCCGGCCCGCTGCAGGATGACCGCCTGGACGAGCGCTCCCTGCAGCGCCTCGTAGACGTAGTTCTCTCTCGGGGGCGGCCAGGTGAAGCCGCCGCCCCGCCGCTGGTCGTCCGGCAGCACGCCGTCGATCGAGTGGCCCCCCCTGGCGCAGCCCGGCGGGTTCACGCCGACCGGACTCGCCGGATCGCACTGCCATGACAGGTCGCCGTACTTGAAGCCGGCGTAGGCGTCGCGGTCGCCGAGCCATCCCCTGAACACCGTCGCCACCCGCTCGAGCTGCGCCGCGTCATCCAGGTAGGCGGCCACGGCCGCCCGCGACGCGCCACAGTGGGTCCCCCAGTTGTTCGGGCGTTCTTCGTGACACTCGACGAGGTTCTTTGGCCCCCCGGAGGTTCTCGCGGTGAGCAGCCCGGCAATCGCGGACCGGAACGAGGCGTCGAGCGACGGGTCTCGGCCGGCAAGGTCGATGAGGTCGGCCGAGATCACGTAGGCGGCCAGCTCGCGGCCGAGCGCGAGCGCGCGGCCGCCGTAGGAACGCCCGGCGGCGACGGCGCGCAAGGCCTCGGTCACCTCGGCGCGCCGCCCCTCGTCGCCGGTGCGCGCGAACACCAGCGCCTTCGCCAGCACGCAGATGTTGGCGTCGTCTTTCTGGTTGCTGAGGTCGGGCCTTCCGCACGAGCGCGCCGCCGCCTGTTCCAGGGCGAGCCAGGAAGGCCCCGACTCGGGGATCCGTGACAACTCCTCCCGGCTGATCCAGATACCGCGACGGGCCGACGGGTTGGGCGACGGTTGAGGCGGCGAGGGCTGCGGTGAGGGCTGCGGCGAGGGCTGCCCGGCTGAAACGGGCTCGGCGCGGCCTTCGGGGTCGCTCGGCCCGGCCGGTGGGTTCTCGCTGCAGGCGATCACCGCCGACAGAACCAGCCAGGCGAGGAGGGCACGGAACGGGGGCGTGAAGGCCATGGGTCCCAGACCCGGGTTCGGCTACGCCCTCGCAGCAGCAATCGCGGACCAGCGAGAGCCGCAGCACCCTCCGGGTATCCAGCTATTGTGAGGGGCGGGGCGGGCGGCGGCATGGGAGGAGGATCCCGGTTGCGCCGGGAATGCCGTTCCCGGGACGCCGGCCGTTCCCCGGAAGGCCAGCCGGGCGATTACCCGGTGGCCGCGACCCTCTTGACCAGCCGGCGCAGCCGCCGCTTCGGGCCGGTGAGCAGGACGGCCAGGCGGCTGCCGCGGTAGCGGGCCCGGCCCGCGTACCAGGCGCGGCCGACCAGCCGCCGCAGCCTCCGGGTGTCGACGGACCCCTCGGTCACCAGGACGGTGGCCGACGCGAGGCTCTGCTTGTAGCGGTCGTCACCCTTGCCGAGGTCAACCCACTCGATGCCCGCGTCGGCGGCCAAGCGGAACATCTCGGTGAGCATCACCAGGCCCGGGGAGTACCTCTCGTAAGCGAGGTCGAAGGCCGGGAACCAGAGGTGCAGGGCGCGTCCTGAGCGCAGCCCAAGGTGTCCCGCCACCAGGTGGGGCCCCGCGAAGAGCGCCGAGAGCACGCACGAGAAGGTGGGGCCGTTCGCGCGCAGCATCGCGTCGAGGGCCTGGCGCACCCAGTCGTGCTGCAGCATGTCGTCGGTCATCGTGCGCTCGCGCTGCAGCGACTTCCACGACAGCACCTGCGACAGGACGTCCTGGTCGCGGCAGTCATAGACGAACCGCAACTCCCCAACCTCACGCGCCATCTTGCGCGCCTTACGCGGAACCTGCGAAACCCAGTTGGCTTCCGCGGCCCGCCGCTCCGCCAGGTAGGCGTCGTACCCCTTGGTCAGGTCGACCAACGGCGACCCGCTGCGCGTGACGTGCCAGTCGCGCCAGGTTGCCTGCTCCTCGAGCACGTGGTCGAAGTGCCACGCCTGCAGCCCGCACGCGCGCATGAGGACGATGGGATCGATTTCCAGGTCGGGCGGGGCGACCAGCCCCTGGAAGTCGCAAAGGCGCAGCCCCGGAGCGCGGCCGACCAGCGGCGATACGCGCTGGAACGGGAAGAAGCCAACCGGCTCGCCGCCCCGCTCCAGGACGGCCACCTCGACCTCCGGCCGCACCTCGCCCAGGATCTGCGTGTACTCAGGTGAGAAGAACGGCCGGTCGAGCGAGGGGTGATCGGACTGCAGCCCCCTCCAGGCGTCGAGGTGCCGGGGTTCCAGTTCCGACGGGTGCATCACGCGAATTTGCATCTCGGGTGTTCCGGGGGGCCGTACCGAAAAAGTGAAAAACGTCACTTATCTGGTACGGCCCCATTAGAGTGAACGCGCCGCGGCACCTCAGGCCGCCGGCTCGTCGAAGAAGCAGCGGCCCTCCATGATTCGCCGCGCGGTGCGCAACACGCCGGCGCGCCGGATCTCGATCCCGCTTCCGGAGACGCAGGTCTCGAGCGTGCACTCGATGATCCCGCTCGGGTGGCCGATTCGAACGCGCCGGGTGCCAGGCGTCCACTCGCCGCCCATCGCCGCGGCCACCACCGACCCGGGCACGGCTGCCGCCGCTGCGGTGGCGATCGCCCCGGTCACGGCGTAGGCCTTGTGAAAGCTCTGGCTCGAGACGATGCGGCCGACCAGGTCGATTTCGCTGGCCTCCACCTCGACGCCGGAACCCTCGGCCCGGTAGTCTGCGGGCGGACGCACGAACGAAAGCTTGGGCACGGCCGGCGTGCGCGCCAGCGCCTCGGCAGCTTCGTCTGCCAAACCGGCGAGCACCGCCGCCTGGCCGCGCAGATCCTCGCAAAGCGCCGCCAGCCGGGCGTTGCCCCGCAGCTGGTCGCTGGTGGCCCCCTCGGGCAGGCCGACCTGGCCGGGATCCAGGAACACGTAGAGCGCCCCGGCATCGACGATGCTCGCCTGCACGGGCCGGCCGTCGGGGAGCTTCAGGCAGTCGATCGCGCGGCCGGTCGGCAGCAGGTGGCCGGTGGCGGTCGCCTCGGGCGAGAGGAACGTCAGCTCCACCAGCTCTCCGCTCACGGGCATGCCGCTCGTCGAGGCCATGCGCGACCGCAGCTGCGGCTCCCAGTCGCGCCAGCGCGCCTCCATGAACGTTCCCGAGTCGGGGTTGTGGATCGTCACCTGCGCCGCGTCGGCCGCCACCAGGCCCTCCTGCCTGGCGAAGCAGGCAACGGCCGAGGAGAGGTTCCCGCAGTTGGAGCCGTATTTCACGCGCCCGCTGCCCGGCGTGATGCTTCCGAACCGGCACTCCACCTCCGCGCCCGGCCGCTCGGACGGCCACACGAGCGCGACCTTGCTCAACAGCAGGTCCGCGCCGCCCAGCCCGTCCACCTGGCGCGGGTCCGACCCGCCGATGACGGCCAGCAGCGCCGCGTCGCGGCTGGGGGGATCAGCCGGAAGGTCGGCGGCGTGGAAGAAGACGCCGCGCGTCGTTCCGCCGCGCATGACGACGCACCGTGCCGAGTGCCTGCCCGGGCCGTGCTCGTTCACTGGCGTGCTGCTCCCAGGGGCAGCGCCGCGGGCGTGCCCTTGCGGGGGACGAATTTCTGCGACAGCCGATGGAAGGTCGGCAGCAGCACGTTGAGGAGGCCCGGCTTCGGGTCGTCCCACGCCCACATCACCTGAGCTTTCGGCCCGCGGAAGATCCGGATCCACTTCCAGAAGCTGAGCTCGCCGCGCCGGATCATCGGGATCGCTGCGCGGATCTCGCTTCGCACGTGGATCCACCGCACCGGCACGCGGTAATCGAAGACCGGCGAGGGGCGGGAATCCGGGTTGGCCAGATCCTGGTACGCGATCCAGGGCAAATCGACGCCGGCGCCGATCGCGGTGCTCGTCGTGCGAACCGCGCGGGCGTTGATCTCGATCAGCTTCGCCTTGCCGGTGCGGGGGTCGCGCTTGAACTCCACACCCGCGATGCCGCGGTACCCCAGCGAGGTGAGCAGCCGGATCGACAGTTCCATGATCTCCGGGTCGCGCACCGTTTCGGCCAGGCAGCAGTAGCCGAAGCCGGCCGGGTACTGACGGAGCTTCTTGCGCACGCAGCCGGCGAGCGGCGTCCCGTCGTGTCCGACGTAGCCCAGGAAGGTGAGGAGCCGGTCGATCTCACCGGGGATGATCTCCTGGACCATCATGTCGGGCGCCAGCGGCGCCACGCGGCGATAGACGCGGCCCAGTTCTCCGGCATCGTTCACCACCAGCGCCTTGGCGCCCTCCACCACCGCGGCCACCTCGGGCCGCTTCCAGTGATGGGAGGTCAGCGGCTTCACCACCGCGGGATACTGCAGGGACGAGGCGAACGCGTCCAGCTCGCTGGCGCTCTTCGGGAAGCAGGTGTCGGGGATGGGCACGCCGATGCGCGAGGCGTGCTCGAGCAGGCGCTGCTTGTTCTGGACCTCCTGCACGCACTCCCACCGGGCGCACGCCAGCGCGAACGCCTTGCCGAGCACTTCCTCGTTCTGCGCGACGAACTCGACCGCGCCGTCGGCAGCGGGAAACAGGACCGGCTTCGCTGGCTGCGCCTTCGCGAACGACAGCAGCGCGGTCACGAGCGCCGGACCCTCGTCGTACAGGTTCGGACACGGCACGTGGGTGCAGTAGCGGGACTCGAGGTCGATGAGCGAGCGCTCCGGGTGGAACCGGTACACCGGCACGCGCCGGCGGCCGAGGCTCCGCGACAGAGCGAGCGCGATCTCGCCGGCCGACTTCGGCGAGCGCGGGGGCGCCGCGTTTCCAGTCAGGATCACCGCCGGGGGCAGAGGCATAAGAGAGGGCTTGGGACTCAAGGCTTACGACTCAAGGGGCTCAGGTTCAGAACACGCACGCGAACCGCTGGCCTGCACTCAATATCCATGCCCTCCGGATATTTCGCCGCTTACGCCACGAGCGTCGCCCACCAACACGGGTGGACGCCGCGCACACCGCACGACTTCTGGACAGCTACGTGAAAGGCTTTTGGACAGCATTTGTCCTAGTTTTCCTAGGATCTCCGCTTCGCCACGCTCCTACAACGCGAGTTCGCCCGCGCCCGAGCGTCTCGCAGGGATGGCAAGCGCCTTGCGGAAGAGCGCATCCCAGCCATGGCTTCGTTGCGGCAGGAGGAGCGATCCAGGTGAAGGTGACGACCGAAGCGAACTGGAAACACGACGTCCGCCACCGCTTCTCGGAGAGCGGGAGCGCCCGGCGCTGGAGCGAGATGTACGGCGGCGAGACCGACAGCCCGGAAGAGCACTTCTTCAGGCGGCGGCGCGACTTCACGGTCCAGCACCTGCTGGCGCACTGCGGCCCGGACGCGCGAATCCTCGATCTCGGGTGCGGATCCGGGCCCGTGACCGCTGCCCTGCGCCGGGCCGGGCGGCAGGTCATCGCGCTCGACTACTCGCTCGACATGCTGCGGCTGGCGGGTGAACGGATGGAGCGCGAGGGGCAGCGGGCGTCGAGCTTTCTCCAGGGAGACAGCGAGCGGCTGCCGTTCCCGAGCGGCACGTTCGACGCCGTGGTGTGCCTGGGGGTGATCAGTTACGTGCGCGACTACCGTTCGGTTCTGCGCGAGGTGCGGCGCATTCTCACGCCGGAGGGCCGCCTCGTGCTCAGCTCGCGCAACGAGTGGAACCCGCGGTTCTCCGACCCGGTGCGGCCGGTGAAGGAAGCCGTGCGGTGGCTTCGCCAGCCGCGGGGCGGTTCGCGGAAGATGGTGATCGGCCGCTTCCTGTCGCCCTTCCAGGTCGAGCGGCGGCTGCGCGAGGTTGGCTTTGCGATCGATCGCTTCACGGGAATGGGGTTTGGCCCGCCGCGCTTCAACCGGCGCGAGGTCCTGAGCGCGTCCGCATCGATCCGCCTGTCAGACGGGCTGGAACGCCTGGCCGCCCGGCTCGGATCGACGGTCCCGTACCGCTGGCTCGCGTACGTGAACCTCTGGGTCTGCCGCAACGAGACTCGAAGCCTGAGCGCTGAGAACTGAGGCCGTGAACGTTCAAAACTGAGGACGGACAGCTACCCTCTTCTCCCCCGCCCGGCCCCCTTCGACCCCCATCCCAGCTGCACGAGCGTGCCGACCACGCTCAGGACGATCCACGCGTAGAACGGCCAGCCCTCGCTCACCGGCGGGAGGCCCAGGTGTCCAACCCACACGGGCTCGGCGCCGCGCGGCCGCGGCAGGCGCGCGCCGGCGAGGGCGACGGCGCCGGCCACCGCGGTCTGCGCGCCGATGAAGGCGGTGCCGATGACGATCACGTACCGCTGCACCTTCACGGCCACCACCGCGCCCACCACAGCCAGCACCAGCGTGACGATCGCGTTGGGGTGGCCGAAAAGCTGCGTCCAGAGCGCCTGCCCGGCGAGGGCGCCGAGCCCAGCGCCGACCAGCATCACCCCGACGAAGTAACCGAAGTACATGATGGCGGCGCCGGCAACGCCGCCGGCGACGAGCGCCACGGTCATCGCCATCGTCTGGCTCGGGGCGACCAGCGTGCTGGCGAACAGCGCGCCGATCACGAAGCCGTAGAGGGTAAGGACCGCGCGGAACAGCCGGTAGCCGGCGAAGCACGCGAGCAGGCCGACCGCCACGAGGACGGCGCCGGCGGGAACCTGGAAGTCGACGGGAAGCATGGAAACGGAGGATAGCGCAGGCGGGGACCTTTCTACCTTCTACATTCTGCTTTCTGCGATTTCACATCTCCCTCCGCCCCTCCATTGCCTTGTGCACGGTGATCTCGTCGGCGTACTCGAGGTCGCTGCCGACCGGGACGCCCATGGCGATGCGGGTGACGCGCACGCCCAGCGGCTTGAGCAGGCGCGCCAGGTAGATGGCGGTGGCCTCGCCCTCGACGTTCGGGTTGGTGGCGAGGATCACCTCCTCGACGCCGCCCTGCTCGACCCGCGCGAGCAGCCCCTTGATCTTCAGCTCGTCGGGGCCGATGCCCTGGAGCGGCGAGATGGCGCCCATCAGCACGTGGTAGGCGCCGCGGAAGTCGCGCGTCTTCTCGATCCCGATGACGTTCTGCGGCTCCTCGACGACGCAGATCTGCCGGCGGTCGCGCCCCTCGTCGGTGCAGTAGGCGCAGGGATCGATGTCGGTGATGTTGTTGCACACCGAGCAGTAGGTCACCTTGTCCTTCACGTCCTGCACGGCCTGGCAGAGGCGGTCGGCGTCCTCGCGCGGCGTCCGGAGGATGTGAAAGGCGAGGCGCTGGGCGCTCTTCCGGCCCACGCCGGGAAGGCGCTGCAGCTCCTCGACGAGACGGGTCAGCGGTTCGGGCTGCGGCACGCTAGAACATCCCGGGGATCTTGAGTCCGCCCATCAGGCCGCCCACCTGCTTCTGCAGGTCCTCGTCCACCTTGCGGTGGGCGTCGTTGACGGCTGCCACGATCAGGTCCTGCAGCATTTCGACGTCGTCCTTCGAGACGACCTCGGGGTCGATCTTGACCGAGAGCAGCTGCTTGGTGCCCGAGACGACCACCGAGACCATGACGCCGCCGGCGGTGGCCTCGACGCGCATCTCGGCCATCTGCTTCTGCAGGCGCTCCTGCATCTGCTGCGCCTGCTTCATCATCTGTTGGATGTTCATGGACCAGCCCTCACTCACCGTCCTTGCCAAGCTTCTCGACGCTCTTGATCTCGAGCGGCAGGATGTCGAGCAGCGCCTTCATGTCGGGGTCCGAGGCGGCGGTGGCGCGCAGGTCGTCGGGCGGCGCCGACGGCCCACCGCTCCCCTGGCCGGCCGGCGCTTCGCGCAGCACCGCGTTCACCTGCATCCTCCGCCCCGCGATCGTCGAGGCCATCGGCTCCAGCCAGGCGCGCGCCTGCTCGACCTGCTGCTGCAGGAACCGCTGCCCCCCGGCGAAGGAGAACACGACGCTGTCGCCCTCGACCTCGATGGTGGAGGCCTGCGCAGCCGTCATGTTGTAGAAACCCGCCTTCGCCCGCTTGATCTCGGCCAGCAGGGCGTCCTTCAGACCGCGGCCGGCGAGCGGGGCGGCCGCCTCGCCGGGATCGCCGCCGGGCTCGTCTTCGGCGGACGGCCGCGAGGAGACAGGCGGGGGAGCCGGGGGCGCGGAGGGGGAAGGGCCGGACGACGGCGCGGGGCGCCGGACAGCCGGCGCCTGGAGGCGCTGTGAGATCGCCCGTGCGGCGCCAGGAGCCGGCGGCGCGGCCGAACGGCCGCCGCCCCCGCCCGGGCCCGAAGCCCCGCGGCGAGGCGCGGCGCCGGCGGGTCCGCGCAACTGCTCGACCAGCTCGCCGATGGGCGCCAGCTTGCGCAGGTGCATCCACTTGAGCAGCGCCATCTCGAGGTGATACCGCGGCTCCTCGGCCAGGCGCAGATCGCTCTCGGTCTTGGCGACCAGGTCGAAGGCGCGCAGCAGGTCCTCGCGCGAGAAACGCCCGGCCAGCGCCTCGACGCGCGCACGCTCGCCCGCCGCCACGAACGAGGTGTCGGCAAGGCGCGAGCGGTCCACCGAGATCACCATCAGGTCGCGCACCAGGCGCGACAGCTCGCGGCAGAGCAGGCGGAGGTCGTAGCCGCCCTCGACGGCCCGGGCCGCAAGGTCGAAGGCCGCCGGCGCGCGCTCGTCGGCCACGGCCTCGAGGATGTCGAGCAGCAGGTCGCGCCCGACCAGCCCGAGCACCGAGGAGACGTCGTCCACCGACACGCTCGTGCCGGCGAAGGCGAGCACCTGGTCGAAGGCGGTGAGGCCGTCCCGCATGCTGCCGTCGGCGGCGCGGGCGATGAGGGCCAAAGCATCGCCGGCCACCGACAGCTCCTCTGCCTCGGCAATCCTGGCGAGCTGGGCGGCGATGGCCGACTCGGGGATCGTGCGGAACTCGTGAACCTGCGATCGCGAGAGGATGGTCTCAGGAATCTTCTGCAGCTCGGTGGTGGCCATCACGAAGAGGGCGTGGGGCGGCGGCTCTTCGATTGACTTCAGCAGCGCGTTGAACGAGTGGCCTGAGAGCTGATGGACCTCGTCGATGATGAAGATCTTGTAGCGGTCGCGAACCGGCGGCACCGACAGGCCCGAGATGATCACCTCGCGAACGGTCTCGACCTTGGTGTGGGTCGCCGCGTCGATCTCGAGCACGTCCATATCCCGCCCCCCGGCAATCTCCACGCAGGCCTCGCAGCGGCCGCAGGGGTCGGGGGTCGGACCCGCGCCCGCCATGCAGTTGAGGCCGCGCGCGAGGATGCGGGCCGAGGTCGTCTTACCGACGCCGCGCGGGCCGGCGAACACGTACGCCTGGGCGATACGGCCGGTGCGGATCGCGTTCTGGAGCGTGCGGGTGACACCGCCCTGCCCCACCACGTCTTCGAATCGCTGGGGCCGCCACTTGCGGGCGAGCACCTGGTAGGCCATGGGAATCCAAGTGTAGACAGGAAGAGCGAGACCGGCCCCACCGCGACCCGGATGGCCCTGCGGCACATGACAGTCACTGCTGAGCGCTGCTGCCTTCCGGCCCTGACGCGGTTCGCAGGCTGGCATTGCACAGGATCCGGGCCGCGGTGCGGCCGGCCCCGCTCGGACCCTTAAGTGTACTTCGCCAGCACCCCAGGGTCCAGTGCGGTCCGCGACCTGCGGGGCCTACCGATCGGTGCCCTCGGGCTCTTGTGCCCGCGCGGCCAGGCGTTCGGTCAACGACCGCAGCGGATCGGACAGGGTGACCGGGTAGGGCTCGACCCGGTCGAGCCGGCGGAGGCCCGGCGGTAACTCGTCGAGCGCCCGCCGGCAGGCCTCGCGCAGCGAGGCGAGCGGGACGGGTGGCGCAGTCCTCCGGCCCCCTTCCATCACGCGCTCGAGCAGCGGCCTCGCCCCCGGCGGCCCGGGCTCGGCGGCGAGCGACAGCACGTCGCGCGCCGGCGTCTTCCCCCCTTTCTGCCGCCACACCTGCTTCGCCCCGGGATACGAGCGCTTGCCCTCGCTGAGCTTCATCGCGTCGATCGTCCGCCCGCCGCGCTCGAAGGACACGAGCTTGTACACCGCGCCGAGCGCCGGCGCATCCTTCGAGGTGCTGAGGGCCGTGCCGACGCCGAAGCCGTCGATCGGGGCCCCGGCTGCGACCAGCGCCGCGATCCGGTGCTCGTCGAGGTCGCCCGTCGCGAAGATGCGCGTACCCGTCTGCGCGTGCGCGTCGAGGATCGCGCGCACCTGCCGGCTGAGCACGGCCAGGTCGCCGCTGTCGAGCCGGACCGACCGGGGCCGCATCGCCGAGCGGCCCACCGCCTCGGCGGCCGCCACCGAGTCGTACGTGTCGAGCAGCAGCGTCGAACGCCCGCCGTACAGCTCGTAGAAGCGCCCGAAGGCCTCGGCCTCGCTCTCGAAGGACATCACCCACGAGTGCGCCATGGTCCCCGAGACCGGGATGCCGAACCGGAACCCCGCCTCGACGTTCGAGGTCCCCTGGCACCCCGCAATGTAAGCTGCCCGCGCCGCCAGGCACGCGGCCTCGGTGCCGTGCGCTCGCCGGCTGCCGAACTCGACCACGGCCCGACCGGCGGCCGCGTGGACCACCCGCGCCGCCTTGCTGGCGATGGACGTCTGAAAGCCAATCGTCGCCAGCAGGGCCGTTTCGACCAGCTGCGCCTCGCCGATCGGGGCGGTCACCCGGAGGATCGGTTCGTGCGCGAACACGGGCGTTCCCTCGGCCACGGCCCACATTTCGCCGGTGAAGCGCACCGAGGGCAGGTGCTCGTCGAAGAAGGCGGCCGGCACCGGCTCGAACATCGGCAGACCCCGCAGGTAGCCGATCTGTTCGGGGGTGAAGCGAAGGGCCTCCAGGTATTCCAGGGCCTGCTCGATGCCGGCCGCGACGAGGTAGGAGCGGTTCCGCGGCAAGTCGCGGACGTACAGCTCGAAGGTGGCCGGCGCCCGCATGCCGGCCACGTAGTACCCCGCCATCATGGTCAGCTCGTACAGGTCGGTGGACAGGGACGGGGGTGGGGAAGGGGACAGGGGAGACATGGGAGACAGAGTACCTCAGCACGTGGTGCTGGGGGTGCAGGAGGTGCTGGAGGTGCTGAAGGTGCTGGTGCTGGAGGTGCTGAAGGTGCTGGTGCTGGAGGTGCTGGTGCTGGAGGTGCTGGTGCTGGAGGTGC